>JGI24158J21664_10003170_pt1 | contig 20474 bp, 9 predicted proteins | sample Ectturendosymbi3_FD_21664 | JGI IMG/M metagenome (IMG submission 21664) | reverse complement strand
TTTCTTCGTTTTATTTTGTGCTAACTGGGTTGCCCGTTTATATTTCATTACCACTGAAATTATTTTTAAAAGAAAGTAATATTTTCAGATAACGCAAAAATTATAGGTATAGGGGGCGATTTTCAAAAGAAGTTCCCCTAGGGGAGCGATTGTACAAAAAAGGTTGAAGACCACTGGTGTAAGCCCTGTTGTTTTCACTAGGGGAGATTTGCAGACAACCATTTTTGAAGCGCGTCCAACACTGTTTGGAACGAGTGTGGTGTGGTGATTCGCCACATATAACGTTGAATTCTTAGCAGCAATACTAGAGTCTACCTAGGCGAGTGGAGAAACTCACTTGTCTTACAATGAGGGTCGTGGATTCGACTCTCCATTCACATGAGCGCAATTTTGTTGTAAAATGTGAGGGGGACAGTTTGGTGTGAAAACAATATATTACGAAACCTAAAGAGAAAAATGGGGTTATATCCCCACTGTCTGAAAAAGTGGGGGTACGCGTACCCCGTGTACCCCACCTAAATGCGCCCGTGTCCATTCAGGTGGCTCAGGGCGACACAGCATTGTGACTGCAACACAGGACAGCTGAAATGATAGAGAAATCAATCCGTGCACTTTGACCTAACAAATCTCCGCACCAGGTGCATTAGTGCAAATCTCTATGTTGGGGATGGAGAAAAGTGTTCGTGATGCGAAATGCGTTGTTGCAGTGGAATGTTTTGATACCTTTTAGGTTAGCATCACCTTGTCACTAGGTCACACCTTTATCATACACCAGCTTCGTTTCGTGTGAATGCAAATGCCCGAGTACAGTCAAGTTTGGGTCTTATACCTGCATCAAACCGTACAGGGAGTGGTGCGTCAACTTGAGTCTCATCATGCACGCCCAGGGCGGATCAAAGGTGGGGCGATCGCCTCACCTGTAACTTAAGAAAATAACTTTATTCCCCATTTTTTGTATACAATTCAGAAAACAACATTCCCGGTATAAGGTCATTTTGTTGGCCATTGTTTTGTCACAGCAGTGTTGTGAAGTATGCTTCATCTCTCATACGGTAGTGAACTAGTAAGGGGACTTGACTACCAAATATTACTGAATCGCCCCCTAACCTTACTGGCTGAGTCCGCCTCTTTGCACCACACCCCTGCAGCGGGATGCCTGTCAGGTGGAGACGTGCTAGTATCCCTATCCCAGCGTGCGAAATTTTTTTTGGCTCAATGTGGGAATGAGTGTGCACTTATCGTCCTGCTCCACAGTGTTAGAGCCACTACGCTTAATCGCAAAGATGCCAACAACATTCGGACAGTCTCGTTCGCCTTCATCAACCAGTTTGCGCTCTTTTCCTGTGGGCCAGGTGATGTTCCAGTTTCTAATCGCCAGCTTATGGCAGAATTGCTGTTTTTATGTGACTTCTAAAGTATTCCAGAAAGGAAGTACTCAGCGCTGTTCCCATGTGTAGACGATGCAGTGCAGTGCTGCCACTTCTAATGTTTCAACATCAGATCTGATGTTTTGAGAGAAATTTCTGTCTGATGTTTTAGCGATAAATATGACGTTGACTGTGCTGTTGTTTTTGCTTTTCAGGATTCCTCTCCTTTCAGGTTGAAAAGAAGTCGGGTTCACAATTTTTAAGTTTCTTTCATCAACCTCTCACCCTCATGTGTTTTTGGTTATTGTTCCAAACTGAACAAGTTCCTTTCGCAGCGCTGGGTTGAACATTTTACGTTACGCAAGACCGACTTCTCCATTTAAATGAAGACACTTCGCTGCATCTCGGAATAAAGAGGTTCAACGCGCTTTGTTAGGTAATGGGTAATAGATGCGATTAGCTTAAATGAAACTGTAAAGTAAAAAGCTGATGTTGAAGAAGGCAACAATCTGATGTCAAGGAAACTGACCCCAGTGGCAGCACTGGCGCAATGCCTCCTCCATTTGTGAAGGGATAGTGCGGACCGCGAACGACTGTGGCGAATGTCTCTAATGGGTCCCTGTGCCGAAAGCCCGATGTGGTCCTTGACGCGCGCGACAGTATTGATCGTTCTTCGCCTTTTTTGTAGTAACTGTCCGAGTTGTACCCATAGACAATTATTTGTGGCGGCTTGTATCGTGTATAAAAAAGAGCCGATAACAATTTTTTTTAAACTTGTAAGTACGCAGATGCTGCTGATTGTAGCATATTACAATAAATGATATTTGACACTACAATCCATCCATAGTTCATCCATTCATTGTTGTTATAGCTGATGCGTGGATATTCTCCAATCAGATAATGCAAGTTAGGCAGATGATATTTACCCAGGCCTGCCAAAAGTTAAAAACTTTGTAGATACAAAACCTATAATGTAGAACATAGCCCTGACTATGATACCACTGGCTTTTCGTATAAAATGCTTTGAAGCAAAACTGTTATTTAAAAGTAAATTCGCAAAAGCCTTTCGATACCAAGGCATAGGGTATGTTATTGGTAAGCAGTTGTTTTTATTGTAGAGGAAACGAAACTCAAACGACCATTTACTTAAACTGTAGTTTAACGAAGTTAGCAGACCTACAGAAAATACTTTTTTAACTGTAGGCAGGCCGCTGCTTCGTTGAAAGGACCCGTGGATGTTGGAGGATTGTTTCCAGGGGGGGCATAGTGGATTTTTCCAGAAGGTGGCCAAAGAATTGTTTCCAGGTGGGAGGGCAACAGTGATGAAACTTCAATTTACCAACTCGACATTAAAAGAAAAACATTTTTCTACAAAAAAGGTAATATGAAAATATCAAATTTCAAAATTCAGGGGTGTCTTTCCCCGTGGCCCCCTTTCCGACACCCAGTAAAGGACTGTTTTGAAATAGTAACGAATTGCTTAAACGAGTCTACTAAAAACAATGCCTAACAATAAATGTCAAATAAAATAGCAAATACCAAAAACAAAAGTTGTTTCAAAAGAGTTTCTGATGTTATTTAACTTGCAGCGTGTGTTAAAATTTTATTCAAAATGTGTTCAAGGTTCACCAAATTTGATAAATCACAAAATGTAGAAAAACAAGAACTAAGAAAGTTGACAGGCTTCGACGTAGTGCACGACAGGCTCGAAAAAACAGTCTTTCGTGAGTGCAGTGTGCTATTTCAGAAACATGCTTGCACCTGAGATTCCTTTTGCTTTGCATAAGGCTGGCTGCAATTTGCTTCTAATGAATTTGCTTTTAAACAATGTGCTTGCAAGAAAATTCAGTCCAATCTGGAAAGACATTGTTATGAGCATTACGAGTTTTCCGTAAGCTTTCTCCATCAAAGTTTTCAGTCAAGTCGAGTTAGGATCGCTTCGCCTCGTTTAATGCCACACCACAACAAGTATATAAAACAAAGCCGCATTTTATCGTCGCTTCTGCGGCATTTTCCACCATACTAGAAAACCGATCGGCATAGAAATTGATACGAAACAACACATTAGATCAGGGGTGGCCAAACTACGGCCCGGACCGCCGACCAGTTTAAGCAGGCCTGCCAAAATCCTTGCACCTGTCACGTAAATCGCACTGTATCCGGCCCTCCAGTGACCAGACAGTCGCGAATTCGACCCTCGGGCCAAAACGTTTGGCCACCCCTGCATTAGACCAGTAACCAACGCATAGACCTTGATGGATATCGACATTGATCGCGTATGGGGTTTGCTCAACGTTGGAATTAGGCTTAGATCTTTTATGCGCATAAGAGTACGATTTAATAACTTTTGTTTTGAGAGCAAGCCGTTTGCCAAACATGAGACAACTGTCTTGAATTAAATTCAAATAATTTTGATACTTCTCTAGTTATTGTGAAGAATGGATTCAATTTCACATCAAGAACATCAGATCCGCCACCAAAGGACACACTAGCATAGGCTCCACATGCAGCAACATCGCTTTTTGTTGAAAGTTTGTGCAGTTTTGCAAACCTGTTGCAAGGTTTTCAAACTTTTCTTGATTCTACGTTTTTGGCAATGAGACTCCCAGACATTGCTTATCATCTTTTTTCCTACAACCCCAAAAAACAAAGTTTTATTCGTGATTTGATAGACCCTGGGTGCATTTACTTCTTTTTCCCGTTGAACCCGTGCATGGTTCTAGCACACGCGTAGCCAGGGGGACCAAAGGGCCATTCCCCCCATATGTCCCACCTATTTTGTTGTGACGTGTTTCGAGAGGCGGCGTCCCGAAACAACTACTGTTGCTCGCTTTCAAAGTCAAAATGTTCGCCCCCAAAATATTTGGGCTGGCTGCGCCACTGGGTTGTAGTGAACTCGGCAAGACCGCTCGGTGAACAGGAATGATGAAGCGGAAGCAATCGCGGCAATCGTGAAGTGTGATAAAGTAAATAGGGTTGCAGCAATTGCCCTGCGATGCAGGTTGCCACCGGAAACAACATTTGTTCAATTGCGCGAATGCAGTTGAGGGTGGGATGGACTTCCATTACCAAAAACAAATCCGGCCTCCACCCATGTTTGTGGACATGTGTTTGTATGATGATTCGTCAGGGCTCTTAAACATGTGCCAGTGCCGTATGCGCGCCGGTCATGTTTTCGTAGACCCTTTCAATGCCATAGTAAACATTTAGTTGTAGCTACAGGCACACGTATACCGTATAGCTGTTTATAGAACTGCTGGTAAAAATGTTACTTGGAAATATTTTGGCAGCCGTGCTCCCACGGTTGAATCCAAACAGTTTTCCGATGGGTGTGGTAAGTTCCTTAAATCTTTTCTGTAACGGAAGACGTAAAATTTCACGAAGCTTTGCAGCGTGTTTATAAACGATGAATAAGTTAGTGCAAATGTGTCCTTCAGAACTCTAGGGTGGCTTAGCTGAAAGAACATGTATTCACAGTTTCTGGAAGGCAAAAAGTTAAGTTTTCAAAATAACTACATAGTTTTGCGATATTAGTACTACCAATAATTTCGACATAGTAGCACTCTGCCACAATGCCGTGTACAGCTTAAATGGAGTAAAATTAAACCTGAAAATAACAGGTGGGGACTACTGTATTTCTGAAAAGGTTTATTGAACAGAAAAGCCCAGTAAGTAACTATCCTGCGAATGTAGCCTCAACCAAAACAAATGAGCGTTCAGATTGAATTACCGAAGCACAAAGTGCAAGTGCGATAAGAAATATGCGTTGAGCAAAACGGCAGGCTCGTCCACTGCTCGTTAAAGCTCCGCAAGTCATCTCGCCCCGTTAGGGCACGTGACTCGAGTAATCGAACAAAATAACCATTTTGTTCTTTCTCGTGCAACAGCAACTTCCGCTGCTTAGAAAACAACGCTCGATGGTGGAGGCAAGCTGGCGTTTTGTCCAGTAACCTCAGTCTGAGTGCTTTCAACAGACGGCCTTTACCTCCTTCGACATCTGAGCGTTTCGTTGATGAACCTGCGAGAGAAGACGTTTCAGGCAATTGAAAAGCCGAAAGTTTTACGTTAGCAGTTAAGTGCAAACATGGCCGAAATTTTATGGTAAAATGTGGGGGGTACAGGTTAGTGTGAAACCAGTAGTCATCAGGCCGACGCAGAAGTATAATTTTGTAAAAACAGATTCCCAGTCTTGTTTCTAGAGGTGTTGTAAAAGCAAGGCTAATCAACCACGCTCTTCTTTATCATTGCAGATGATTTACGGTGCCACCGGCTTCCTTCGGCTGATGGTAGTGACGCAGCTCCCATCAATGACCGCTTCGAAAAACACTTCCGGCTTACCAACTATTCCACCTACTGAGAAGATACGCCGCGAAGATCGCTCGTATTGCTACAGTCTTGTCAGCGCTATTTTTAAATCCGCTTTTCCACGTCACATCCACGACCGTGAACAGCAGGAGGCGAGTCTGAAGATTGCCCCATTCGAAAGCTTGCGAAATCAGAACTTAAGTCGAAGTTTTCGGACATTTGCAGGTTTTCAAAAAATTTTGAAAGCTTTGCATGCCGCGAACCTTTCGACTCGTTGCTGCCTCTGCACTTCTCAGTAAGTGTAAAAACTGATCGGGAAGAACACTTCGGTCTTAAACGGCAGTTGCGCACTGAGCATCAGTACGCTGGTAAGCACGCGGTTAGGTGTCAGTCAATCGACAGAGCGCAACGGAATATTTTCTCAATCAGGTTCACGCACTAAACCACACCCTACTCTACAGTAAACCGTGCAAATGAAAATAGCCGACTGAGGAAGAACGCCTGATCAACTATTCATTTTGCACGACAGACCAATTCTTTGTAATTGCAACTTTAGGACTGGTGAGAGTAATTCAGATTCCCAGCTTCTTGTCAAGTAAGTTCTATAGAGAGGGCCCACGCAACGATTTGCACAAGCGTGGCATTTTTGCACGAAACAAAAGTACGTTAAACTGAGAACGATTGCTTACGGCACGTTATTTCATTAATATTCCAATTTTGATCAATTTGCACATTAACAAAAAACTATTGAGGCACAATACGAATTTTTTAAACTAACAGAAAAAGACGAAAAACTTCGTGCAACTATTTCGATAAACAAAAACTGTTTTCTCGGAAAAGAAAATTCTCTATTGAAAGCAGACTTCCCAACATTTTACCTCAGATGGCTCTTGAAGTTCGGACTCCTGGTGGGAGTTTTTTCCGGAAAGAACAGACCCGTCTTCTCTCTCCAAGCTTTGAAAATTGCTTCGCAAGAAAGAAAATTGTAGTTTGATGGTGGCAATCATTGAAAAAAATGAAGGTCTAAAACCTGCGTCAGGTATCGAATCGCTGCTCACGCCACTTGGAGTTGCTGTCGTGCTCGACGCCACAGCGTCTGAGGCCAACGGCGCCGGATCCATCAACTTCTGCGAAGGACATGGACTACAGATGCCATTGACATTGTGTAAATGTTCTTGGATGACATTTCCACCCACTTGGTGTTGAGGCATCCGGCAAGCGGATGGGAGAGTCATGCTGTGTTTACTGCAAGCACTGCTTTCCGGCGCAGCACCCGAGCGGCGTGCGACGCTTGGCAACGTTCCAGCGCGATTCAAACCACCTGCCGCGGCGCCGCAGCCACAGCTTTCCTGCAGCTCCTGTTTCGAAAACGGTTTTCCTTGCGGGTTCGACGCAGTCGTTTTCGAGTGAAGAAAGCTTGCTGCCTTCGTGAAAGCTTCCCGCGTTCCCGCGGGGGACTGTTCGTCGACTTCAGGTCGAGGGGAAGACGCTCGTTGTTCTTGCTGCTGCAAGTTCTGTCCGGAATGTTGCAGAGGGGTTTGCCGCCCCTCGAACTCCTGCAAGCGCACCATGGTCCCTGCTCGCCGCGGCGACACCGCATTGTGAGGTTTGCTGGAAAAAGTGTCGACCAGGGCTGGGAGACTGAGATTGTCAGAGGTTTTCTCAGTTTCTGGTTTTAGCTTCGTGGAAAGATCTTCTGCAGACACCAGGCCCGGGATCTTGGCAAGTTTTTCACTAAAGAAGGCATTGATACGGTCATAACTTTCGCCAAAATTCAGAGAACTATCGTCTATTGTGCCATTCCTCATACGAGGTGGCTCTGAAGCAGTTAATTTAGTATCCACACCCAAAAGACTCCCTGATGTAGATTTGCTCTGGTCTGCTTGAATTGCTGAAATCTTTGCAATTTGTTTGATTCTGGCTTCTCTACGTTTATTCTTGGCTTGCTTGTCGACCATTCGTCTGAGTTTCTTGTTTGCATTGCCAGAACCAAGGGTTGCGCACAGCCACGTAAATCCTTCGGCAAGGCCTTCGCCTGTTTCTGCAGAAACCATCTGGACTTCTGCAATATGAAATAATTTTAATGAATCAGTACTGCGTCTGCATTGGAATTTTTCAAGGAATATTACAAACAGTGCAACCGCGTAAGTTTAAATATAGCGCCAAAACTGATAAGAAAAAAGCTAAAGAAATACTTGTAAACCTTCCAGCATTTATTTTCTCTGACAAAAACTATGCTTTCAATTCTTAAATCCAGTAAATCGTAAGGCAATTACCGTGTGTAGTGGTTACAATAAAGAGTTTAGATCGAAAACAACAACCATTAATTTTTGCTATTTCACGAATGAACATTTTTGAATATGTATTTTTGTTACAACTTTGCCACTGGCTGTGCATTAAACTGAAGGAATGGACAGTGTCACTCTGAAAAGACAAGGCAAGGGTTGTAAGGCCGTTGCATCAATTCTGCTTGAAAAATACAAATCAAGGAGAATCCCCCGTAGACCTCTCCTTTGCAACATAAATGTCGCCATGATAAATTATAGGGTGACTATGATTTGTAGTTTTCAAACCGAGATGTTGCGCAAGTTATGTTGTGGAACTTGCAAGTAACGGTCGTGCCAAGTGTCAACATATCTCGAATTCGAGCAAGGTCTGTAAATCCGTTCGATATGTCATGTCTTTTTCGAGGTTTTCAGCTGCAGTGGCGTATCTAGGGTAAGGCAGGCATGGCACGTGCCATGGGCGCCACTTTGACGGGGGACGCAAAAATTGCTTGGCAAAAATTAAAATCTTTATGTTATTTTCTTTAACCTCTATTTTGCACCCTATGCCAGGGGCGGAACGAGGTTAGATGGCGCCCGGAACAATAAGCAAGTTTGGAGTTTGGCGCCCGCATGTTCGAACCTGAGGTCTTTCGGAAGCAACTGTACTGAAGAAAGTAGGCTACTTGTGACATTGTTGGAACTTTTCGGCGCCCTACGCAGTGAATCTGCGCCCCCATGATGATTCGTCGCCCGGGGAATTGTTCCCCTCTTGCCTCTCCCTCATTACGCCCCTGCCCCAGGCATTCATAAACTGCAAAGCTGCATCAACACCGCGCCCTTACCTAAAGCATTAAGTTAGGCGTGTTACGTCAGCACCACTAGGCATTATGACAAAACTGTGGTATTGCGACATGACAAAATACGAGGGTCAGACATTGCGACAGAACAAAAACGCTCGCTTGCCATATCTAACGAGAGTAACGAGACCTCGTCCTTATCACGATATAAGAAAGGACAAGTCAGTCTGTACTGCTGCATTTTAGGCAAGAAGATATTAGTCAGAATCTGGCTGAGACGAGTTTAAGTCCGTGATTGTGAGAATTTGACTGTTGCGCAAACAACTGGTGTTGAGGTCATACATATTTACAAATTGCTGTGGCCCATGCCGACCCTATGAAACTTCTTCGATGGCCACTAGTGTTCAATAAATAGGCTGAATACAATAATCCAGTCCCGAAACTAAGGTAAAGAACATCAGTTAGTCCTCGAAGAATTAGCAGCTAGCATCGTTGTCGTACTAGTTGAGCAAAAACGTTAACTCATGCAAAAGATTTGTTAGTCTTGTTTAGAGCTAGCTTTTTCTGTCCAAATTTTGCTTACTGTTCGATGTCCAAGGTTTGGTGAAAAGGTCCTGACTGTGAGAAACTAAAATCTATGTGTGACAATACAGAAGCTGTGTACAGTTCAAATGTAGATGGCAGGCAACTATACGAGAAGAGTCTAGATTGCAAAATGCTGGTTTCAGTTGGTGTAACTTAAAATTATCGCGTCCAAAAGTCCTGACGTACTTCGAATTGCTTTGCAAATAATGCTGACGATGGCAGTTATACAGTATTTACTGCAAGCAGCGAATGATCTTTCAGAAAACTGAAATTGGTCCTTTCATACCTCCAGTGAGAACAGACAGGGACGAAACAGCAAAAACTTACTTTGAAACTTACAAAAAAAACTTACTTTGATGAAATCATAGACGGTTTGCTTCGATAAAATCACGGAAAGTATTGTTTGTTTTAATTAGCAGTGTCCGGAAACACTATGTAGACCTTTAGATTTACGATAACGTTATTATTTGAATGTTTTGATGTTCATCAATGATAAAACTGAGTATAGAAGCATCTTGTAGTCGTTATGTATAATTTATATTTTATTTACTGAAAAGTTTAAAGCACACAAAAACACATTTTCCGTTTTAAAAAATTTATTTTCTTTATGGTTTATCTTTCGTAAAAAATTTGCCTATACTTAAATTATTACAAAGGGCGCGCATTAAAATTTTGCCATGGGTGCCACTTTGCATAAATATGCCACTGTTCAGCTGAAAAAAGTGAAAAGCAAAATGGTCTTCGGTTTCTTTCCGAAACGAAAATTCCTGAACTGTTTTCAACGTTTTATGTCGCAGCCGACATTTCTCGCGGTGGTTTCAGCCGTTCGACTTTTGCGGAACATGCATAGGTGACTGAACACGACCCGGAAATAGGGAATGTCCGTACGTCTCGTCGCCTAGAAAACTGTACTGGGAAAGCCCATGCTAAATTTTCTGTTTACAGTAAGCGATAGGCTGACTTGGTGGGTTCAGTACGCAAAAGATACGCACCACATATCCTTGGATGCAGTAGCGTAGCCAGCCCAAAAATTTGGAGAGGGGACAAAAATTTTGGGGGGTCCAAAGTGTATGATTTTAGGCGAATAACGCTATTTTGTTTAGAAAAACACGTCTCAAAGTACAAAATGACCATATTTTCTAAACATTTGGGGGGTATGACCCTTTTGCCCCACCCCCCGGCTACGCCTATGCTTGGATGTGTTATGGAGTCACCTGATGGATGACTACAAACGCTCCAATGTCTTTGATATACTTGCACCACGTGTTAATGCTCGGTTGCAAGTTGTGTTTATTCGAAACCTAACGTTTGTTTCCCACCAAAGCGAACAAATATACATGGAACATAGTTACGTTTCTCCTACCAGACAAGATGTTATTTTCTCCCTACTGCTGCACTTCACCATTTTGCTATCTCAGAGAAAGAAACTGGTTTGAGGCAGAACAGGTCCCAGTCAAAAACCCATTACAAAAATCTGTGAATAATCCACAGTTACGTCACTACCGATTGCATAAAAATGATGCACCATGGACGTTTCCTGATCCTGGAGCAGGTGTTTATGCTACAGCGTGCAAGAACTAAGCAAGAGGTTCCACTCCTTTATGACTTTTGGAGAGCTTGAGGCTTGTATAAGCACGCTCAACCAATATCAGCGTTCCTTAGCGTCAACCAAGCTCATTGTCAGTAATAGCTATGCTCGCCAAAACCTGTGAAACCTGACCAATTGACGTGGATCTCGCTTCAAACGCTCAGTGACGTGCGGCAGAATTTGTGCAAATGCTTGTGTTTTTGCGAGAATGTCAAAGTAAAGAGACAAGACCGAAATATTTCAGGGAAAGTTCTTTCATATGAAACTGGCTAAGCAAAGCCTTTTGTCGTGTGACACATTGATCCAAAACGGTCGAAAAGTAGTAAACTACTGAGATATCCAAAGTAATGATGTCTTTCTTCTGCTGATTACTTCGATTTCGTTTTTGTTCCGATGTCCCATCTACCTGTGTCCAGCAGGTTTCCCCAGGATGATTATTTGGTGACGATGTCAGAAAATAAGCGAATATAAAAGCAATCATCAGAAAAAGACTTCATTTTCTTGAAATGAAACCTGGTGGCAACTACTACAAAGCAACATGGGTAGCAGGAAGAATAGCATTTTACAAAAACATATTTTTAATGCATCGCGGAACTTTTCGTGTGCAAGCCAATTGCAAGCAACACCAAAATAAGTGCAACAAACTTTTCTTTCAAAAACAAAGCTAATCAGAGTGAAGGTTGGAAGTTTTGCAAATCATATAAAAAACAACACAGAAGCTTTGTTTTTAAACGAAAATACTATCGGATAATTTCAAAAACTGTACATTGGCGCCACCTGCGTATCCTGCTGTGCAACGCTTTTGCGTTTTATTCAATAGATCAATGCTGACGATGAAAACATATTAATTTTGAAATAGCAGGTTAATTGTTGGGTTGTTCTTTTTGAAAACTGCCCATCTTCTCATGCAAACACGTCCAAACCATCAGCGCTTTTATATGCATTTACTACCTGATAACTTCGCACAACGTCATTATTTCCACGCAAGAATCTAAAAATTTTCAAACAGATTGTAACAACAGGAATGACAAATGGCTATAGCAAAAAGCAACTGCTGTTTATTCCAGGTTAAAAGGCAATTTTCATCAACAATTAAAAGGTTGGAAGGCCATGGCATTTGGCACTGTTCTTAGGTTTACCAAACCGAAATTATTATTTAACATTTCGCTACTTATTCGTCTTTTCAACAATACTCAACCCGGCTGGCTCGCTTAGCCTGTAGAGCCCAATTAGACCAACTCGGTTTGCTGCTTGCAGACCCCTGCTAGCGATATCCTTGTTGAGGTGTCTCGCTTTCCAAGGACAAGTTTAAAATCATTGAATCTGATTCACTCTGATCTGTGAGAGGGCGAAGGCGTAACTCAGGCTCGCGGCTGCTTGCGACACGAAGCAGGCAGGGGATTTGAGAGGTGACTCTGTACTATATGCAGTATTGCAATGATGGGCAAACTGCGGCTCGTGAGTCGATGTTTTGTGTGGCTCTTCTAGCTGAAAATTGATAGCCAGTTGTCGCTTCATATTTAATGTTTGTTTCATTTTTCAATTTGTTAACACGAAGCATTTGCCGCAATTTCATTGAAGAAGTAAACTCAATGGCCGCATCCCGCCCGGTGTTTGGAGACCCAACGTGCCATGCAAAAAGTTAGCCTAAATGGCAGTGCTGTCGTCAAAACCGCAACCTCCGAGACGGAGACTTTGCCAAAAAAGCCAAGACCAAAACCAGACCTGCACATTCGAAATTGATACTTTAAAGTTTTTCGGCTTCGCCATAATTTTTCTCGAATTTCTCAAAAAAAGTCATCACCACTTTTGAGCTTTGTCGAATTTTACCGATGCTTTCCACGTTTTAGGTTTTTGTTCTCCAAATGTGTAGCAGAGAGCGAAAAGGTTGAACTGCGAAAGCCGTTGTTGACTGGGTATTTAACGTCTCGAGACCGAGACGTTACGTGAAGCTTTTCCACAGCCAAGACAAGACCTGAAAGACCGGGACTCACGAAAAGGAGTCTCGAAACACGTCTTGTGGCAGAGATCACATGTCGCGGCTCCATCACTTAAATGACTTAGTAGCTTTGCCCAAAGTGGAGTAATGCAGTTGATTGCATTTCGAATACGCCATCTCTTGTGAATCATCCCAGGCCCGCAACCTGGGAGGAAACCGGGCAATTGTCCCTCAAAAAATTTTCGAAAACATTTTGAAAGCGCCAAAAACATTTAGTTGTTAGGTACAGCAACAAATAGCAAACATTTTTGTCCCTTCCGAAGGGATCAGCTGATTGCGGCCCTGAATAGCGCAGTGCTAACTGGTCCCGAATTGTTGATAGCAAAGAGAAACCGAACTGTTGATAGCAATGCTCATTGCTCAGCTGTGACAATAGTGAAACTTTTTTGAGAGAAAAAATTTTAATTTGGCAAACTTTTTTGTCAAAAATTTTAGCAAACGTTTTATAGCCTCAATTTCTAGGCATGACATTCGTTTTTTAATGTCATATCTACTGCATCACTGCATTTCTTTCTAGGTTTTCATCAGAAGAAGACATTTTAGCAGAAATCATTGCTACAGTGGTAAAACGTTGGGTTCAGATTCAGTTTCATTGTACCGTTTCGCACTCCCTTCGGAGGTTTGGAGTGTCACGAGTGGTCAGTGACACTCATTTGTCCTTACTTGCTCCGACGACCATGCGGGGGATGCGGCAACTTCCGCGGTGTATGCTGCATTGGTGGCAAGTCAGTGGCAACACCGCGCGTCAAGCTTTTAACTTGTACCCATCTACTAACGCCGGGTGCAAGAATGGACAGATCTCAGGCACCATTTTCCAGTCTTCGGCATGACCTGACCGGGAATCGAATCCAGCCTACCAGGTTTAGTGGCCATGTTCAACCTACTGTACGACATAATTTAATGATAAACTTTGCTACTTCAAAATTTTTTGCTTGTACTATTTTTCAACTTTTATAGGAGATGACATGTCTGTTAGCGACATGCATTCATATTCTTTAAATTTCGGAGTGATGCATCAACTTTTTTGCCAAGTGACTGAATCTTAAAAGGAATGTGAGAACAACCTATGAAGTTTAACGGAATCTCTTTACAAACGGACCGACATTTGGCCACGAACGCAGTTTATAACCACAGCTCTATCTGCAAGTAGATTTTAGGACTACCTGAATGAATGCCAATAATCCAAGCATGAACGCAGTGCAGGTGGGACTTTGCTGGCTGACCAAATGAAAAACTACTTAATTCCTTTTAGAAATCCTCGCCAACGCTTTTACAAGTCTTAAGCGGAACCATAAACAGTGACGTTCTGTCTCAACCTGTCTATACCTTTATGCTCAACCACATGTCTTCTTCCGCTTCGGCGCTGCGACGTAACGCGTCTTGCAATTCTTGCAGGTAATGTTACTCATATGCATCAGAACGCCATGCACGGCATGTATCACTGACTTCCTGAAGAGCCGGGCCGGATTAAGTCTTCCGTCATTTTCACTGTCTTCTGAAGCAGAGCAACATTTTAAACCTGCAGCCCGTACGTCTACCGAATGTTTATGATGGAAACAATGACTTATTTGAACCTATTCACCTCGTGGATAAAAACATAGGCTTGTTGAAAACAAACAAGTAGTTAGAAGTTGTCTTTGTTTCCCTGGAAAGCTTGTGTCATGACAAACCAGAAAATATTTGTTTCAGTTTCAAGGGCGAGTTGAAGTTTTTTGACCTTGTCCTGATGACGATGTGACTGTTGTACTTCGATTGGAAAGAGCTGTGGAATTTTCACCAAGGCTTTTTTTGTGAAAGTGACTGCAACAATGTGATGAGATGTTATGTTTCGTACACAAACATTACATAAAAGCAACTTTGCTTGCCTCAATTGCACAGAAACATCCAGCATCCCTCCTAAATTCCCTGAGCACACACATCATTCGAAAGAATACCAAAAATGTGGCTTTAGTGNTAACATTCAAGGAAACCAATTTGTCAAGTGTTCTGTGAAATCCCTCTATTGCATGCGAAAAGTTTGTCAGTAGCCAACTTCATGTTTAGGCAGCGATAGAATGTTTTCAATTTCCTAGTCTTGAAGTCCTACTTTTAAACACGTGGCTCCACTTTTCATACAAAAGTTACTGTTTCCAAACAAACACCTTTTCTGCAAAAAACTTAAATCAGTCGGAACGTTAGCGCAACTTTTAAAATGTTTTGATCACATTTCTCTTGCAGCATGTTAGGTACTGAAAACGCTCACCTTACTATTGCACATCACCGCGGGGAGCTAATGAACCTTGCTTCTTTTACTTTTCGTTGATCACTTCCCAGTTTTTGAATAAACAAGAGTGTGCCTTATTTGCAAGTGAGGTTTACCACAACGTGGTTAACTGAAGAGATGCACAATTAGGTTCAAACATAGGCGAAAAGCAAAGACAAAAAACTGTAAGCGAGAAAACATTTCTGACCCTGCTTAAACGTTATCCGGGCGACAAAGTCACCTAGGCAACACAACATTTTGCAGTGGAAAATGATTCCTAAAAAAAAGCTTGAGTTTCCTGGCGACTTTTGCAAATTTTGTCACGGGACAAGGAGACTAGAACATAGTTCAACTCTAGGTTGTTGAACTGCAAAACATTTGGTAATTGCGAATGTAATCGAGCGTTGATTTTGCAAGTGATCAGAAAGTTCTAAATGTGTGAAAACACTTGGAAGAACTGAGAACGGAACGAGGGTGACGTCCAACTTGCTTCACCAACCGAAAAAAATCTGCTAACAAGCTTGAAAATTTTCAGAAGATATGACATTGTTGCTCGACTGGCAGAACATGCTTACTGTACTGTCGCATCTTGCAGTTGGCCGCTAAATCCAGTCGCAGGCTCAAGTCTTGTGATGTCAGCTTATAGTTCAAACTGTCCGTCTTGTTTACGACAACGAGTAGGGGAATTCCTTTTCGTTCCGGCCGGGTCACTAGATCCTGCAATACGTGCGCATCCACTCAGGTGATAAACGTTTACAGCATTGCCAGACGAAAAGCGCAATTGTGTTTCGCGCACCGCACAGCAACTGCATTTGCTTGCTCTGACATAAACTAGTTGAACATCCCAAGTCAATCGAAAGCAATAAAACACGCCAAATTCGGTAATGTGAGAACGCTGAACGAAATCACCATCGATAAATCAAGATGTATAGTTGGGGCAAGCGTTCTGTGGGGACGACGCTGCGACGCTCATCAGGCTGCTAAGCGCACGACCGTCATGCCGCGACGGTGATCGGCATCTCTGATTAATGACAAAACACGAACAGATCGTGACATACGCAATAATATTCAACTAAGGAAGGACGCACTGCAGATAGTGCAGGGAAAATGTGAAATCAACAGCACTTCTTAAATGCATGCATGGTTGTTTGTCCAAGCGGTGCTATACGTACCGTATTTCGATATTGTTTTGGCGCAGCTGGAGATAGCGCTTTTGCAAAGCGGGATACAAATGTTTTGTTTAATCAGCTGAAATTAGCTCTATCGTATTAACATTCAATCTCAATCACGCCGATCGTACAAGATATGAGATGAATTCTTTTTAGAAAGCTTTTTATACCGGAAAAGATTAAGGATTGTTAGATTTTCCGCTTAAATTTCCTAATTTGCCGCCCATCGGAAATTTTTGAAGTGTGCTCTGCGACTTCGTTAAATTCTGCATTCCTGATTTTGTCCTGTATTTCTCGATTGGAGTTTTTTGATTTCTTAAATTGCTTTAAATAATGTTTGTGTTTCTGCGATGGCGTAGCTTTTTTACATTGCTTGTTTTAAATTTGTTATGCATTTGAGTCATGTTTAATTATTTATGTTTCAGGTTGACCGCAAAGGGTCTTTTAATTAAACACATCGTGTTAATGTTCATCCAGTAATGCTGAGCATAGCTTTTAAATACGGAGCATTAGTAGTTAATTAATCTACCTAGAAAAGCTAAGCTATGGGAAGGGGGTTACAGCATCTTACCGATGCTACGTACGCCAGAAAGACGACTTGGATGACAAGAATCTTCTGCTTCTGATGAAAAGCAAACGAGCAGGTTGCACATAGAGGCACGTCAACAACAAATCAAAACGTTGGAAGTTTGATACTGTCGACTGGCAGCAAAAACGTGGATTTGAAAGCCTCCTGAGAAAACGTTTCGTACACGAGACCATATTTCTGCAGCTGGCCAATTAATTCGTTTCATTAATGAACAGAACCTTAAAAAGCATCCAAAACGCATATTTTGGACGTTTTTACGAACCTCTCGTTGTAAAAAAGACCATTAGCGAATATGGAAGATGTCTGTTGTTGGCAAAAATAGTCGCTATGTTCTATGTTCAGTTTCTTGTTTGACGATGTAATTAGAAAACATTAGTCGTAATTAAGACTCGAATGGGACAGAATTTTTGTCAACCACGTTTTGAAAAACTTGACTAGGCAGCGATGCAAACTCTTTAAGCGAAGAGACTTCACTCCGATTGCTTAACCGTTCTGTCACGTGATTGAAGCAAGCTTCTTTGAATAGAAAATCACGAAAAAGGCGGCAGGTTGTATTCAGCTGAAAAACGCGTTTCATTGTGAAGCAAGTGCATTAACCGTGAAAAACAAAAACGCACATTTTGAATTTTGACATTCTTACCGCTATCAAGGTTTTATTTTCCTCCATTCGTTCGACGTCACAGCAGTCTATGACGTAAATCATCGCCAGTGCACTCGTCAAGTAATGTTTCCAGAGCGGCACCATCTTCACATCTCCTCCAACCTCCATCACATCGAGCTCAATATCTTCGAAGGGGATGACTTCCATGTTGAAACCTGCACACGACCGTAGCGGTAAATTTGACGCAGCGAAATCCAACCTAGTGAAGAATTTAAAAGACGGAAAACGCTTTTAATTTGGTGGAAACAAATACACAGATTCCCTCAAAGTTTTTAAAAAAGACAGTAAAAACATTCACTTAAATGCCATAACATTTTTTCTATTAGGTAGGCTAAGCATCTTGATCAATACAAATTTTTTAATAATTGGGCACTACTCTCTAAAACTGCACATCAGTGCTGAAGCACTTCATTTATGATACGGATTTTTGAAACTATTTTGCCTGTTTTAACTTATATATCTCCAATTTCCACCTTTACATGCAACGAGACCTTATCACCAAAGCGCACAACTGCAGAGGAAATGAAATCAAAAAACTGATACGAATTTTGTCTTGCTATCTAATTAATTTTCCCACTCAATAATAAGAGGCAGACAAATGACAACTTTACCCCTTCGTTCAATTAAAACAATTAAACTTACTTTACAATCAACAATCAAACTTACCAAAAGTCGATATTGGCAAAATGTTTTCCCCAGTTAAAAGCTTGTATAAAATGGTTGTTTTTCCGGAATTTTTTAATCCTGAAAATACAGCAACATGATTTCTTCAGACTACCGAATAGCAGCTCTCCCAGAAAATTTTAAATAAAGTAGAAATGTACAAGGAAATAGAAATAGGATCTTAATATTGTTTGAGCTGTTATGCGTGAAGGCTTTAAACACAGAAAAACGAAACAAAAAGCAAGAGGCTGTTTTATTTGAGCAACGGCAAAAGCAGTATAGCTTGGCCTTGGGCAGCTCTTGCATAACCAGTCATTATCTATTCTAAAAATTATTTGATGAACTCAGGACTGGATACCCAGCTGTGAACAGTGGGTATGGCTTGGCAGTGCGTCTGACGTTTCCATTACATCTTTTTACATAAAACGCTGATGTCCTCAATAAGCCCTGCTCCTTCCATTCCCGTGCTATAAAGATTGTGCAGACAGATTCATGAAACGAACTTCACAAACGATTGTGTTGAAGTAATATTTGACTGCTGTACATAACACAAACGGAAAAATGGAGAGATGTCTAGGCAACCGTAACACATGAAGAAGGTTGGAGCAGCACATGTGACTAGAGGTTGCCTGTTTACAATAGCTTGTAACGCGACAAATCTTTTCTTCTCCCCGGCCTCCAGAAAAGATTCTAGAGGTTTTCAACAATACATTAAACTGCTCTTAGATTGTTACTGCAGACCAGATTTAAGCTCAGTTTCGCCGAATGCCATTGCATTCCACTGGCCGATGTCTCCAATACTGTGCGGTAGATTGGAGAGATTTGCGCGATTTGCTTGAATCAGAGTTTTGTTATTATGTCCAGGATAAAACATTCAAAAATTAAATTAAATTTAAACGCCTAATCGTAGGGTTTAAATTTGTCGTTGGCTTTGCAAAACTGATGGCAAAAATGTGATTGTTTCTTAACTGCACCGATGACTGGCATCCATGTGAATGCGCAGTGACGTGGGGAGAGGGCTGGATATCGCATTTTTCGGGGCCCGACAAGGCTTGCACGCACTGTCGTTTTTTTTTATAAAGAAGCCTTCCGCTAGAAAAATCGTTTGTCATTAAATGGCCTAAAAATTCAGTCGTTTTTGTCGAGAGCATTATTAGCGGCGTCTTGTACAAAATCATCTTCACATGGTTCCTTTTCACGTCAATGACCGATTATTGTTATGCAAGACTTTAAACTCAGTTCACATGGCAATACGTTGCAATACAAACTGCTTCTTCATGCTCCTCGTTCAGCCGCAGCGCAGACCAGCACAACTTTGTATTGGATCAAGTTTGCTGTCGGAAAAACGGGCGAGTTTTGCTGAAGCGTTGCCATTACAGACATTCGGAAGTTCAAAATTCTTGTTTCTTTATCGAAGAGCTGAGTTGATAGCTACCACGAATGTCGAGCCTTAATTTCACGATGCTCACACTAGACAATGGAAAGCTAATGCGAACTGGAAGCGCTGAAACTGGAAACAGCTTTCATGGGCTGTTGTTGTTAACGCCCGATTGTGCAGCACGAGATGATTAGCTGCATGCCTGCATGGCGCACAGGACGCGGGCTGTGGGTGCAGTCACCCCCAGCATTTAAACATATCGATATCAAAGGATGCTACTGGTTGTCGACTTTCGCAGTGAAAAAAACGCTTCATGAGAAATGAAAAAAAAAACGCTTCATGAGAAATTCGGCAAAAAAACGCTTCATGAGAAATTCGGCATAATGTTTTAACATTTGGAGCAAGTGTATCGATACTTTTTTCTTTGGTTTCTCCGAACAATTTCATAAACAAACAGAAATTACTGGAAAAGTCTTGATCCATTGCCGTACTCACGTCGGTGTCATTGTAAAAATCGCCTGGCGAATTAGATTGTCTGTGAGAGACATAGCACTAAAAGAGAGAAAAAGACTGCATAGCTACAGACTTGGACAACTAAATAATTCTAGTTTACAAATTCGACGAATTAGAGCGAATTGACGGTAATTCTAATTTTAATCTAATCTGCTGAGAGCATCAGTGCTCTAATTTTTATTCTAATTTAATTTCCGATTTTGCAAAAAATGCTAATTTGTCCAACGGTATTTTTAAAGATGAAACGAGAATGCACCCTCGTGCAAGGAAAGTGCAGTAATATTGTCACAAATGTTATGCCACGTTTCCATCACTCAGAAAACAAAAACAGTAAAAACTCGATCAATTTTT
>JGI24158J21664_10003169_pt1 | contig 20477 bp, 11 predicted proteins | sample Ectturendosymbi3_FD_21664 | JGI IMG/M metagenome (IMG submission 21664) | reverse complement strand
TTTTGAATTTAATAGAAATGCTTTTTCCAACACTTGCCTTGTATTCGACATAGCAGTGCAAGTGTGCGATTGCATTTAGTGGTGCTTAGGTGTCTCTAGTGAGCAATAACGCTAGGTCATATATTTGACGATATTCAGTCCGTCGCCACGGGGGTAGCTTTGGTGGGTTTATCTACCCAAACAAAGCTCCAAGCCCCTTAGATTGAAATACAAAACACTAAATCAGTGCAGCTTTTGTCAATTTTTAGAATGTCAAACACCTCTGAACAAACGTAAAGCCCCCCTACTGAAGACTATCTGGCGACGGTTTTGACGATATTCACAAGCCTATGTTGGATTTGAAAGGGTTAATCACATCAAATTAATGTTCAAGTTTTTTTTCCACACGTTTCATTCGAAACCGCATTTTTACTCAACCCGAAGTGACTATTGTTACTTTCATTTTGTGGCAGCCCATGTAAAACTTTTTTTAAGTTTTCAAAGCGATTATAGATGTAATATATGCAATACGAGCATGCGACCCTCGGTAGCAATAAATTATTCAATGTGGCCCTCCGTAGAAAATGTTTGCCCACCTCTGACCAAGATTAATTTCTGATCTTCGTATTCTTGACGATCTTAGTAATCACGGCGATCTAAGCAATCCCAGTGGTGTTAGCGATCTTAGCAATCTTAGCAGTCTTAGCAATCTTAGTGATCTTGTCTTAGCAATCCTAGTGATCTTGTCTTGGCAACTTTAGTGATCTTAGCCATCTTAGTGATCTTACCAATCTTAGTGACCACGTGGTATTTACAGGTGTCCGGCAAAAACTGATAAAGTTTTCCGTCGTCTTGTTTCGTCGAATGTGGGTTTAGCGTTGTTGCAGATTGCTGCGTGCTAAGAGAAATCAACTACAAATCACCAAAGTTGGTGATGTAGGACTGAAACTGACTAAAATGGAACCTCGAATCAAACAGATATGTAACCAGAATCAAGCGCAGAGCTAACGTCAATGTGACTGAGTATCGCAATGAATTTGAGTAATCTTTGCTATATGTGCATTTATAATTCATATCAGGTAGTAAGCAGTTTAGTGACGGAGAAACACAAATACTTTTGACATGTTGTAGTTCTGGTGGGGCCTGAGATTTTTTTGAAGGTTATAGTGGGGCCTGGTTAAAAAAAGGTTGAGAACCACTGTTCTAAACACAAACATTGAAAAGAGTTAGAACTTTTAAAAACCAATTTAAAAGTCATAACGAAAATCGAACTTTTCAACTCCTTTCAAAAATTTTATTTTAATCAGCAAAGTGCCGTCCCCCAAAAAATTCCGCCCGGGGCCCCCAGGACCTCCCCTTGCTCCGCCACTGTAGCACATAAACTGGCTGAAACGACGACGACGACGAGCTGCCCTCAAGACCCCAGCGAATGTTTGAAAATGCTCGTGTTGGTTGGTTTCCAGGAAAAAACATTTTCTTGGAAAGATTACACAGCTTTTCTACTGACGCAAATTACCTAATAGATGACGCGAAAACGCAGCTAAGAGAATCCATACGTGGTTTCACCTCGTGAGTGATAAGCAAAAATGTTCGGGCCATCCTTTGCACTCAGTTTAAGTTACTGCAGATGTGCAAATGCAGCAAATCCAAGTATTAACGTGCTCACGTGACTTTGCGCTTCGCCGGTTGAAGATTCTGTGGTCACCGCTCGGGGGCGGCGTGATTGGCTGCTACGCCTCGCTGCACTCAACGCCGTTTCCTTGTCGAATTCCGTCGAAGGCGCAACTGCGTTTTAGAGAAAGAAGAGAAGGGAGACATTCTTTGCACATGCTCAAATCGGTGTTTTTTCTCGTTTGGTCGTTGAACGTGATGTGCGTCAATCGCATTTGGTTTCTACATCAGCAACAATTGTAGAACTGTAGTTTCTGCTACCAAGATCAGTGCAAGTTCTTACTCATGCTGGAGTGTACAGTACTGTTATGTTAAAGTAGGCTACGCTTGTTGCGACGTTAGAACGTTTGATGCACATTACAAAAGGAAAAATCACGATAATTTCATGACATGCCAGACATTGATTGGACTATTGAAGTTAAGCAAAGTGTTTGGTGTAGACAAGAAAAAAAGTTTAGTGTAAACCATAAAGTGGTCACTGGTGTGGTGTGAATGAATGTGATGTTCATGTTGACAAGAATTGTTTTCAAAATGTTAACTTAAGTCACCTCACACAGTCTGAGTTTATAAAATGTGCAAAAATCCTTTTCCGACACAATTAAATTCTATTAAATTCACAGGCTTGTGTGCAAGTTTGTTCTAATTTTAGTTGTTCATTGTGTACTGACCAGCACTATGACTGCCTTGCCTACCACTTGCGTTTAGTTTGTTTCAGTGTATAACTGCTGCCTCCCCAAAAAAATAATTCATCACCAGTGTCACATCATGTTGCCATGAGCAGTTATACTGTAGCACACACCTTGCGGTGCATATGCATTTTGATTACATGTTTTACAAGCACTGACAAGTGATTCATTAGTGAAAGTAATTGTATGGTCTATTGGAAATACATGAAAAAGCAATGTAACATCTGTCATAGACCTACTTATTCCATGAATACTTATGCCATCTGCGAACATGCTTATTCCAATGAATACTATGCCATCTGCAAACATACCTATGCCATGAAGGGCTTTGTGATGTAGTAAAATAGTCTTATATTTTTTCTGTGCATTGTGGGTTCAGTGTTCATTATTATTGAATTAACAGATACATTTGGACAATAAACAAAGTGAAATGCAATATAAAAAATGGAAACAAAGTGTAAATTAGTCAACAAATAAAACATCTGTTGCTGTAGTCATAAGTCAAGAAAAAGTATAAACAACACAGAAAAAACGGGATGGTATGGCAGACATTTAACATACCCATGGACAATGGTGGACATCATGCGACATAACAAAAAAATCAGGGAGAACATTCAAATAAGCATAGAAAAATACAGAAAATATAAGATCCTAAAAAGTTTCTATACCGCTTTGCTACAGGTTTTTATCAATTTATTCTAAATTTGAAAACAAAACTGGAGATCAAAATAGTTTTAAATCGTTAGTTCAAGCAAAGATACAGTTTGTAAATTAGGATTTCAGCACCACTATACTTTTAAAATAAGGCAAAACTAAACCGATCATTACAGTTATAATGATAATAAGCAAAACTATTCTGTAAATTTGTTGGAACTATCATATTTAGGCCTGGTCATTGTTGGTAACAAGTTAATCCCGAGCTCTACTTATAGCTAAGCTATTTAGAATACTCTAATCACTACAATTGTGGCCTAAAATGAATCAAACATACCTTTTAGCATCATTACATCTCTAATTCAGCATACTTAACTTCTTTGTGTTGACCTAATGAATCTGACATAGGCTCCTGAGAACTGTTATGGTATTTTGAAACCTCTAATGTCCTTTTGTTTTACTTCAGAGAAACCACAGGTGGAAGGTACTATTCAATGAATGACAAATACATCTTGGTGAAGAAATGGAAAGGAAACCCTAAGCCCAAATATTTACCAAAAATTGCACAAGCTTCTAAAACTTGATTTGTTGTAAAACTTTTGTTACCCTTATATTACATGCAGTAATATCTGAAAAAAATGGAGTCAGCTAGCAAAGGCATTCTTTCAAAATTGAAGTTGCGTTTTCTTGTTATGCTAACATTGTATTGCTGTAATAAAATTGCAATGGGTATTGAAATATCTTTGAAATGTTCTGAAGTGACTCTTGTTAGTCATAGTGTTCACATTGTCTACAAGGTAAAGTAAGATCTATTTTGCCATGATTAAACCTACCTAGTCATGGAAGAGTATTTAACCGCAGGTGGTGTCATGGCAGGGAGTGAATCAAATGGCTGTACAGTGCACTTAGTGATTGCCACCCTAATACGTAATGAAAGCATACTTGTGCTATAGAACTTCTTGCAGCTTGGAAAGTTCCAAAAGGTATTTCAAACTGCAATGAACGACTTTGCAGAGGTTATTAAATATAAGCACACTGAGTCAAAACCTAGTCAACATTAACATCCTTGTTGGTGCATGGCTGTGAATCTTTGTCTGTCTAGTATGTTTTTTTGCTACAGTATTATGCAACTGTTTCAAATTGCCAGGGTTTAGTCAGTGAAAAAAATAAGCATAATTCCACGGTATCCTTTAGAAGGTGCATATTCAAAATCTAGGTTTTTGCATTATTGTGTAGTGGAAAAATTTTTAGATTCATTCACCTGGGTTTGACACTTGCTATTTAAAGCAATTAACATTTAAGTTCCATTTTGTTAACAACAAGGTTTTTTTGCATGGCATTGAAGTGAGCTCATGAATGCACTTTCCTGTACACTTAACCATTGTCAATAAGAGATGTTTGCTTGCTTTCTTAATTGTGGATGATAAAATAATTTGCTTAAATATAAATTAAGAAAAGTTGCTCAATCGGTGGTAAAACAGAATACAATTGGTTACACTGGTTGACTGGCTGAATAGAACATAGGCAAAGCATACACCTCTTAAGTTGCTAGACTGGACTATTTCTTTGATTGGGTCATATCAAAAACTATGAAAAATGTTGCTACATGGCTTTACCAGCCTCATGCTTTAAGCATGGATTGTCACCATTGTAGCATTCACTAAAAAGTATTCATGACCCACAGCACAGACAGAGAAAGCCTTGACACAGATTGCAGACATATTGATGCACCTAAACTTGAGGTACAAAATAAGCGCAATGAAATTTTCTGTAAGTTGAATGGGAATGGTCGCTTGGAATGTAATTCTGTTACATACCTTGTGATAAAAATTTTCATTACAATTTTTGAAAATGCTTTCAGCTGTGATAAGTAAGGCATAATAGGTATTTTTATGTTGGTGTGATGTTTTCATTACTTTTCATGACAGTTGTGTAACCATCTTGTAGCAAAAACCAATAAAAAACTAGGATGTGCAAATATGACTTGAAATTTTTACAGTAATTCTTGTGATGAAGCTTTTCTCATTCATGTACATTTTAAGCAATTTTACTGCTTTTGTCTGTTGTAAAATTTTACTTATTCAAAATACTGAAAAAGAGAAAAAAACAAATACAATTGTGAACATTTGTAAAGGCAATAATTTTAGCAATAATGGAATGAAAAATTAAAATTACTTAACTAATTCAATGGTTTACTTCAGCATGTGGCTATGACTAAAGTTTGTGTATATTTCTAATGCAATTTGAAGGTCTTAACAGAAATGGTTAAATAATACTGTAGCCATGCTGTTGTTGTAGGATTACTGTATTTAACTGCATGATTGTGTTAAAGTTACTTATAATATTAAGTATTGTGAAAAGAAATTCTTTCTCTGCCTGCTGTAAATGGTTCGACCACATTTGGCTAAATGTCAGACTAGTTGCCCATTGGGGCTAATCTGAAGTCAGGTAGGGATCAAAGATAAAAATCATCTTAATTTGTTTTATGGTTGTGTGAGTTCAAGCAGCCGTTATATAGGGTGTTTGGTTCCTTGTCTGCCTATCTGAAATTTGATTTTTCAATAAATCCATGAACAACCTCTTCATTACCATCTCAGGAAACTCAAATTTTAAGAATGAGCCAAAGATAAGATTTTAAGCTTAGGTTAGTTTTTGCTTTATCTCACAGCATATGGTTTCTACATGAAATACAAACCTACAGCTATTTTTTCTCATCCAGTTTAGTGTTTTGAGTAAATTGATCTTCAAATTACAACTCGTGTAAATGCAACTTTTTGAAAGATGTGAGGAGAATAAGATTTTTTGCAGTCCATGGGATGAAGCAAAGTTAGGACTCTGGAGATTCACTAATTAAGTAATAGCTGTCAGTTTTCAAATCAGTCTTTGTTCTGATCCTTACCTGTGGTCATGAATCTTGAGTAATGACTGAAAGAATATTAACTCAAGTGTAAGCAGCAGAGATGGGATTTTTGTGAAGAGTCCATGGTGCGACGCTTATTGACAAAGTGCACAGCTGTGAAATTTGCAGAATCCTGAATGTTGAACCACTTTTCACAATTGAAAGATCCCAGCTACGTTGCTTTGGTCATGTGTCCAGAATGCCCCACGAAAGACTGGCGAGGCAGTCTTGCTGGCTAAACCCATGGGAAAGCGGCCCAAAAGTTGCCCAAGGACCAGGTGGAGTGACTGCATCTCCAACCTTGATTGCTCCCGCCTTGGTGTAGAGCCAGCAGAATTATCTGAAATTGCTGTTGACTGTGAGGTATTCTGAATACTGGGGCTGCTGCCCCATGACCCTCCCTATAGGTAAAGTTAGCATGAAAACGAATGAATTATTATAGTTATTAATATTAATAATTTTTTCAATTGGGCCAGTAATATAAATAAAATCTTAGTAAATATGATGAATTTAATTGTACTTTAACAACAAGCTCTGATCAGAAAACTTGCATTTCAATGCTTTATGCAAGCAGTGTGTGTAATATTTTCACAAAAAAATATCTTGGTCAAATGAGGTTCTTTTTATATAGAAAACAATGCTTGTTAAGCCATGCAGCCTGATTCTGGTGTTCATTTCAGCCTCAGGTAGGTCCTTGTCTTACTTCAAAATTGATACCAATCCGATACTAGACCTAAACCAATTGCAGGCCTCTGTTGATGCTGTGTAGTTATTGTTACTTGCATTGGACTATGAAATGCTGGGGTCTTTCACAGCCACATTTTTATTTTTTCTTGCCCTAAGCTGTTTACATAAACTTTTGGCCTGACCCTCATGCAAACTAAAAAAGTGGGATATATAACACAAAAGTAGCAGGAGACTGTTTATTGAAGTTGCCTAGGAGCAATGTTGTAATACATTGTAAAGTTCTATTTTTTGATTACCAGGTATATTCATTCTCAGTTAAAAAAATTTAAACAAGGACAATCACCTTAAACCCACTTGAGCTGGTGATGTAGACAATGATGCACTGCAATGCACCATGCTGCACAGCACAGAAAAAGAGACAGCTAGTATGTGATCATCAAAGCACTTATTAGGGATGGACCAGAATTTTCTTCTTGCTGAAAATCAGGAATAATTTTAGTTTTGCCAAAAATCATTAATTCTAGCAGACTTGTTCTCCCTATAATATTGATAAAGTTTTTTCCTTATATCAGATGACTTTTGGTAATACAACAGTTCACAAGATATCTTTGTAACATCACAAGATCAATTTTAATAATCTCGTTAAAACTTTGTAATGTAAATGACTCACAGAAATCAAAACGCCCTGTGCAACATACATTGTGCTTTATCTTGTACTTGAAAGCATATTTTCCATAGGGAAAAATCTATAACTGCTTATACTTGGAGTGTTTCAGTACATTTGGAATAAAGCTATGGCCAAAAAAGAAAGTTTTATAATTAATCTTGGTCCAGCCAGTTTTTTTCTTTGTTTCTGGTCAATTTGCATTTTGGCCAGAAACAAAAGTCTAGATTGTAGTACATTCACAGTATTCATTGCATTGGTAACATATGGTGTTGGTCAAATACATGACAAATTAATGTAAGACATTATTATAGCACCAATTATAAAAAGAACATTATTATAGAACTAAGGAAACAAATCATTGCTTTTATGTCTGCAGTGTGTATAACTTCATTTTCAAAAAACCTAGCTGGGTAGTTTTTGTATATAAAGAAGTAGTTAACAACTTCAGCATGTCAAGTCGTCGAACTAAAAAGACTACGAAGAAGCGCGCTCAGCGTGCTACTTCTAATGTCTTTGCAATGTTTGATCAAGCTCAAATTCAAGAGTTTAAAGAAGCTTTCAACATGATTGACCAAAACCGTGATGGATTTATAGATCATGAAGATTTAAAGGATATGCTGGCTTCTTTGGGAAAAGATGTCAGTGATGACTACATTGAAAAAATGGTTGGTGAGTCTCATGGTCCTATCAATTTCACAATGTTCCTGACCATGTTTGGCGAAAAACTGAATGGAACAGACCCTGAGGAAGTAATTAGAAATGCTTTTGCATGCTTCGATGAAGAAGGAACTGGAAAGATTAATGAAGATTACCTCCGTGAACTTCTAACCACAATGGGCGACCGATATAATGATGAACAAGTAGATGAAATGTACCGGGAAGCTCCTATCAATCAGAAAACTGGTGATTTTGATTATGTTGAGTTTACTCGAATTCTTAAGCATGGAGCGAAAGACAAAGATGACATTTGATAGCGAATGAACTGCAAGCAGTATACATCTGACATTGCAGCATGGTGTAAGGACCAATATTTTTAAACATGTGAAAAGTTTTTACTAAAAAATACTCCCAGGAAGGCAACTACATGGTCGAAAATCTTGGCTGGCTAGTAAGCTTTATTTGCTGATTCTCTGAAACATCTTTTATGCTTGCAGTGTGTATTCCAACAGATCTTTTTGTATGTATATACTTGTTTTTGTATGTCTCATATATAGAAAAAGTGCTATAATAACTGCAAATATAAAATGGCCAGATGTCTTGCACTTGCAGCATGCTTGTACTGGTATAATTTGGATATACTTATGGCAGTTGTTAGTTTTGCTTGTGGTGTTGTTATAATCAAAACTTACTGAAAGTTATTTCATGTAAAAACTAGGGGTGTTCGATCTCAGTTGAATGTGCCTAAAAATTGTTTTGTTGAAATTTTTACTCAGTCTCACTTCTTCTTGATCATAGTAAGATATGTTCAATGAAGGCATTATGCTGTTGTTTCGTTCTCGCAGAAAATTTAGATTCTTGTTTGATGAGAAGGTTCTTTTTCAGTAAGCTTTTGATTTGTACACGGTAATTAGTGCACCAAGATGGCTGACAGCAAAGAGCTTCAGTATCTTGTTGTTAACAAAGATATTGTTAATGACCCTGCCAGACAAGCTGACTGGACTCAGAAGAAACTTGTTTGGGTTCCATCCAAAGAACAAGGCTTTGAAGCTGCTAGCTTGAAAAGTGACAAGGGTGAGGAAGTAATTGTGGAACTGGTAGACTCTGGCAAGAAGGTCACTTTTCACAAAAATGACATACAGAAGATGAATCCACCAAAATTCACCAAAGTTGAGGACATGGCTGAAATGACTTGCCTTAATGAAGCATCTGTTCTGCATAATCTTAAGGACAGATATTTCTCTGGTCTTATATATGTAAGTAAAAGATGTGTATAATTCTTCAAAATCTATTTTTTTGGTTTCATGTGTTGTTAATTATATGATACTTTTGATCATAAGCTGTTGTTTTTTTGCTTGAATATCTCTAGACTAGACATACTTATATAAAAATAATACTGCTGCATATATATTCTTTATTTTTGAAGCACTTTCAGAGCAGGTTGTTTTTTCCATGTTTGTAGACCTACTCCGGACTTTTCTGTGTGGTGGTGAACCCTTACAAATTCTATCCAATTTATACGGACAAAGTGATCGATATGTATAAAGGCAAAAAACGACACGAAGTCCCTCCTCATGTTTATGCAATTACAGATACTGCCTATCGCAGCATGTTGCAAGGTATTGTTTTAATGAGTTTAGATATTGTATGTAGTTTCATGATGAATTATTATCATTTGGCTTATTTTTCATGGAGTAGTAACAAGCATACCATTACTTAGAAGCTGCGTGTATGCTGTGTTATTGTTTTAGTTATGCGTTTTAGTTCTAATATATTTTTGTAAACATTATGCACTACCTTTTACTTCTTGGTCATTTACGAACATAGGTTTGCCGTAAGTGTGTGACATAAAACATTTCATATTTTGACATTTATAGACTTTGACAGCTGTGATTTGTGTGTGACATTACATGAACTGTTACAATAATTTTGTATTTGCTATTTCTAGATCGTGAAGACCAGTCGATTCTTTGCACGTAAGTGACAAATAACTTCCATTTTTAAGCTGTTTGACTTAAGATGTTTTGTAACATTAGTTTCTAAGCGTGAGTGTGAAAGTGGCTTAACAGTTGTGTTTGTATGAAGCAAAGAAAAAGTGGAATTTTAGAGCTTTGAGCCTAGTCATTGTGTGTTACGGATGCGTTTTCATAAAGGCAATGCTAATTTACTGAGTGTTTCTTGGTGATCATGTGTGATAGGGCTTACAATTTCACAAGCATTTATGACATGCTTTCAGTTTGGGTGTTTGAAACCAGCTTTTATCACATATTGGGTTAGTTTTTGAGTATTTTGCCCAGCAACTTTTAAAGTCGCACATTTGCATTTCTGTTACAAAAATTTCTTAAACATTGGTATTTGGGACGCTGAGCTTGACGTAGCACTGGATTTGTGGCATTGGACTGTGCCTTCACTATTGGTCTGTCAATTTTGCAAGCAGTTGCGAAAGTAGAGAACATCGATGAAACCTATTTGCTTTTTACTGCTTATAGTATTACCATAATACTATTTCGATACGGAGGCAATCTGCTAAAATCCACTGACTCAACGGACGTGATTCAATACGTGTTACTATTAGCTGGTTAAATGTGCAGTATCGGTTTTCCAGGTAAAAGTCCAAATATGTCTGTGAAACACAAAGCAAACAAATGCCGTGCTTCTCCCTCTTCTGACGCTCGTGTTCGGATTGGATGTTTAGTTGTCAACAAAATAGCAAAAAGAACTGACAACTTCAGTTCCATTCGCCCAGTGTCGGGTCAGAAGGCGTTGGAAAACAACACGGTGGGGGATGGTTGGCGTTGACGTCATCTTCGCTAGCTCGCCTGTGCTCAAGGGTACTTGTATGGCCCAGTCATTGTGCTCTGCGGTGTTTTACGATGCCGTCACGATTTAACGTCGAATCATCGAATCAAGTGGCGTGGCACCTTGACACCGGGCGACCCAGTCCAGCTTACAGTGTAATAAACTGAAAGATGATCTTGTAACGACCGATTCAGCCAACAGGTCTTTCTTACTCATCCGCCATTATCTTGCGCCCATAACAATAGATTTTCGGATACCTTTCTCCATTGCTGCAACCTGTATCTGTTTCATACGTTGGTGGCTTGAAACGAACTCCCTCTTTGGCCTTTGCCTTTCCAACCAGCACATCAATTGTACAGCTTAGATGCTGGCAGGCATCATCGCTAAAACTTGATTGGAACGTAAAATGCTTTAGCCGAGCACTCCTTCAGACTTTCATACTATGGTTTCTAGCAAACTTGCGAGTGATGACGAACTGCTCGCGTATCGCAAGTTTCTTCCGTAGCGGGAATAGTCAATTAAGGTGAGAGGTCTTTCAAGTTTGATTACGCTTCGGAATGCTTCGCAATAATGTAAATCCCGCTTTTCGAAAATTGCAGCAGTCAGCTCGTTCTGCGTTTTCCAGCTTTCCGCAGCTTTTTAATGAACGCCATTGTCGAACTGTTCGCAACGATGAGCTCGGTGAGGACGAATAAATTATTAACTGTAAAAACAGGAGAAGCGCTTTCGACTCATGCGAACGACCCTCTTACACCTACCCACCCAGTCACCTTCGCAACACACAGCGCCGTCGCTTTTTACCAAGCGCTAAAGGTGTTTGCTGTGTGGCAGTGCGCAGCCCTTTCTCGTTGTCGCTGCAGGTCGAAAGACATTGTGTATAATCGATAAGGCGGCCGCCGGTCGGAAGCGGGAGACGCGCATCTTTCCAATTGCTTTGCTAATCGTACGCAAAGGTGGGCGGCTGTTTTTGTGATCGAACCGCTTCTCTCAGGAAACTTACGACACGTTTTCGTTTCTTTTCGTGAGTTGTCATTTGCTGCCGATCATCGTCCGGGCATTGTCGAACAGAAGATCGTTGGAGTGGTTTCAACACATGAAACGATTAGGCCGGCAGCCAAGACCTGTAGTGCCTGTAGATTTCGTTCTCAACAAGGACAATTTCTCTGTCCTAGTGGTCAATCGCAAACGGGCTGCATTTCACAATGTTGCGTGCTTGTTCAACGCTGTGGCAATGCGGAGCTGTTTGAGAGTGCAGCCTCCTGACCGTTCGAAGTCGTTCTTTGTTCACGTTGCGCAAGGAATTTTGCTTGTTGGTGAAGGCCCAGCTAGTAGGCGTTAGCCACACGCTGGCAACTTAACCGCTTTTTCTGGATGTCACAGGAGGCCATTCCATCTGAACTTGACCTAAAGGCAGAGCGTGCTGCAGAGGTCCGTGTACGCGTCACAGGGAGCTGCTCGTTGCAAAATCAACCTTCCTTGCTACGTGCGATCGGTTACAGCTCGTAGACAGCTTGCAATTGCCGATTCGTCATCAGCTCGTCATCGACGAAATTAACGCTAACTTTCGCTATTTGACCACTGGCCAACTGCGCAACAACTCCATATCGTTGCATAAAGCTTCAATCCCATTGGCAGTCGCTCGCATACCTAGTATAGCTGTTGCAAAGCAGTGCCAATGTAATTAGGGTGCACCGTTCGTAATGCATGAGATTTAGTGCTGGGCCATGCGTTTATTCCGATCAAAGTCGCACTCGTTTTGACCGAAGGTTTCCTTTTTGTTGTTATGGCATGGGGGAGACATGCATCGAAAAACATGCAAGCATTCACGTGGATTAACTTGCAGCAGTCGAATGTTGTTTCTTGCTACTTCCCAGATACCACGCTGCGAACCGCGTGTGCAGCAGAACCGCTCGTGGTTTGCAAAGCAGCTGGTTTCAGTTGTTAAGATAGCAGCTTGACCTGGCTGCAAGAGTGTAACGTGTACTGCGGTAATACTTGAACTTGCATCGTGTCTGAAGTTCTGTTTGTGTCGTAATGGGTTCCAGTTTCCACTTTCGTCTTTATCCGAGAAGCTGTGCTTGTTCGCCCATACCTGTCTTGTTGCGTGTGAACAGCGGTTCAAAGAAAATCCACTGGGTCCTTCAGGCATTTAGTGTTGTTATGGGGAATGCAGGTTTTCCAGGCAGTTCGGAGGGCGTAGGATGTTACAATCGAAGATTATATGATTGGCCAACTGCTCCATACCTGTGATGTGAGTTGGTTCTGATGCTGGGATATACTCCCCAAAAAGTGCTCAGATTCAGTGCTCTCAACAAACATTTCACTCTTCCATGCCAGCTCCACGCCCACAGCACCGAACTTACAGTAATTTTTGCAGACATGCTACATGGGACAGGAAGGGCTCGTTAAAGGTAACAAAACGAATTTTCCAGAACTCCATGCCACCCGCTTTTTTGACGAATACTCCGAGCACAGCTTTCCTGTTTAAACCACTGATGCGCAAAGTCTGTAGGCCATCAGGCTGCCTTAGTACAAGCCGCTTTAACATGGCGCGCGAGTCCCGAAGCGTCATTTGATGCTCCGTCTCCGTCGTTTCGGGCGGGGATGCCTCTGTGACGCAGCGCACCCGGTTTTGTTCTTAAAGCGCCTCTTTGAACGAACGCTTCTCGGGCCGCTCTGTTGTTTTTTGCCTATTCACTGACAAAGTTAAGCGACGGACTGATTGTCAGCGAGCGGTCGTGCGGCTAAGGCGTGCACTTACGTCAGCGCCGACTGTGTATTCGCGACTCTGCCGTTGTTCCTGTCGTTGCTGACAAGCGTGCGGACGGGGTTTTCGTTGATTCTGCAGTTATGTCCTGCGAGGTTCCGCCAACACAAATGAGTTTTTTCTTTAACAGAGCACGACAAATTGCATGATGTTGCCTCACCACCATTGTTTGGCAAATTGCTCTCGCTCCCGGCGAGTTACGCAAAGACCAATGTCTTCGTATCGTCGCTCAAACTGATTTTCTGGCATGGTAGACACGCCCTACTGCGAGTGTAACGGATAAGTCTTGCCAGCATCGCGCTGGATATTCGAGTGTCAAAATATTTTGTTTCGTGTACGGCTTCGCTTTCACTGCGTCGTGTTCATGCTCATATTTGGAGCGCTGTAATCCTACGCGATCGATGAAGCACAGTTGCACGCGGTCAGATCTCTTGGTGTTTGCCTTAAAAAGACGGCGACGATAAGAACGGCGGTTTGCGAGCTTTTCGTCAGCCGGCGATGCAAAACATTCCGTTCCGTGTCGGAATTCAGTGCAAACGGACTCGTCGACGATCATTCGGTAACATTCTTCGTCGCGTCTTGGAGACTCCTCTGTGGCTGCTTGTCAAGCGGTGTTGTCTTTTTCGCTGTAAAACAACAGGTGTTGATGGCTGTTGTTGCAACCGGCAGCGCAGGTACGAGGAGCGTCCATGCTTCGCCTGCGCGCATTTCCAGCCGATGACTGATACCATCCAAGGCGTTTGGCTCGATGCGAACTTTGTCTGTGACGCTGTGCGATCCTTTTAAGGCAAAGTGTCTATGGAGAAAGGCAGGCAGTCGTCGCGACCGGGCTGGCCAGATGACTTCGTCGGAATCATCCTGCTCGGGATTGAGTGAACTTTAATAGGTGCAATTGTTTCAAAAGGAACCCTTTCTCAAAACCCTTGCGTGCGCTTACCCTACTCGTACGGCCGCGTGCTCGAGTCCGAAGTAGTGATTGCTTTGCTGTGCGATAGCAGGTCGCGGACAATATGAAAGATTTTGAAATGCCAGCTAAAAAAGCGAAGTCCGGCCGGGGCTGGCGGGCGTGATCTGTTATCGCACACCAACGCACTACTGCGCCGATCTTAGGAACCCGTTGCACGACAGGAAAAGATGCGTTACGTGCGGACATGACGCAATCGGAAGCTACGTCAGCTCACAAAACACGACCGGCCGTTTGTTATTGCGCGAAGAAAGCTCTGTAGCTGCACTGCTGCTGCATTTCGCCAGCGAGCCTGCGTCGAGAAGCGTTTAGTAGCTCTGCGATCTCACCGTGCAGCTGCAAAAACGGGCAAGAACCGTTACAAGCCAACTCCTAATTTCTGCTGGCGTCCGCTGCATATTTTCTTTCGTCCAGATATTTAGCATCGCGTGTGAATGGGCGACCGCACATTGTGGCGTACCGTGCGTTCTAGATCGCCGACCGTGGCCCGCTGTGGGAGGGTAATTGCACCTACCGAGGGCGTTGCTGCGATTGAAGTCTGCTGTTTCGTTTCACGCCGTCGACCCGCAAAACATTGCACACTTGCACTGGAGTGTTAATTGCAGGTGCAATTAGTACGCGGCTGTATCTGCCGAACCCTGATGACTTGTGTTGCAGCACGCGCTACATTGATCGTCGACAATGAGCTTCCCTTTGTTGTCAACAGCACTCCTGGCAGTCTTCTTTGTTTACATCCATCTGCTTTTTTTCGCTGAGACATTTCGGTCATTCGTCCTGTAGGCCATAATAATATTAAAATTTGCCACAGCAGCAGCAGTAGTAGTATTCACTAGCATACTTCTTCGGACATTATGACTAAATTGCTTAATTTTTTTCTTAATTTTCTTAATTAGAAAAAAATTGGTCTACCTCGTTTGACCGGAAAAATCCAGTCCTCCATGTTGACCGTCTTTTGTACTCAGCGAGGGTCTGCGTTTACCAAACACGTTTTCGCAAATAACCGACTGACAAGCCGTTGTAACGTTTTGCGAACTGGCTGTCCTGTTTGCGAATGTGATATTGGTGTGTACAAACATAGTTGGAAAGTCCCAGACGAAAAAATTTAATGATGCCATCTTCAATTAAACGAGGAGAGTAAAACCTTTCATAAATTGACTTTGTCAAGTTCGCTGTATGCCTGCATGGAAACGTGTTTCTGCGTTTTAGTGAGACCGTGTACGAACTTGGGCGTTCTGAAGTTACTTCAGGCCTGCCAAAAATAGCGCTTGCCTGTACGCAAAACGAGACTGTGTCAATATACTTAACAACGTACGCCAGCGAAATGATCGGGCCAAGGCCGGGAAGGACGCCTGCATACAAGCTGTGTGCAAAGCCACTAGGAATATCACTTCCTCTTCCCAGTCATCAGGTAATCGCGACAGTTTGTGATCTCCTTATTCTCCCTCTGGAGCAGGGTCACAAACTGCCGACCTTGCCCCCTACGCTGCCTTCTGCTTTTCGCACCAGCTTCCGCTGAATTACTGGTTGATCTGCTGGCGGTTCGAAATGCCGGTTGGTCTGTGGTGGGTGTGGACAAGCGGTTACGGCGAATGCGTGGTCTCGGTGCAGCATTCTTTGACGACAGTTAAGCACCCAACAAGCTCAAGATCATTGTTAACTGTAACATGTGTGTGTTTATTTATTATGGTCAGAGGTCGTCTCTTTCCGTTAAAAATAGATTTAAACACTTCTCGTTTTCGCAAAACCGGGGTAGCCTTGCGGCGCACACGTTCTCCGATCGCCTCACTGTGTTACCTTTTCATGTCGAGGCGTTTAAACGTTTCCGTGTTGCGGGCTGTTGGTTTTGGTGATACCTTTTGCTGACGTAAGCAGTCACGGGTCACCTGGCTTCGTACTGCAAGCTCGTGGCTGCTGGTAGCGTTTTAGGCCTCCAACTTTAGATTTTCGCATTCTCACGTTCTTTGATGGCGATTGTCAGTCGTCGTGTCGGCCGGCTTTTCGTCAAACACCGCAACATCGCAGGCCTGCGGGCGATGTGAGCTTGCCCTGTGTTTAGGCACCTGCCTCATACCTTATATGGTCTGGCGGCTGTCGCCTTTTTTGGACGCGTTGTTCCGCGTCGAGCCGGCGTTTTTACGTCACCGCTCTCGCTCGTGGTCGCCGATTGGCTCGCGTCGTTTCGCGCTTTGCTGCGCACGCTGACGTAATGACTTGAGAGCACTTGAAGACCGATGAAGATGAAACTTCGTACTGATGTTCACGCAACTGTGTTTAAGCGCTTGTTCGCAGTTTCGCCTCGCGTGTATTCCCACTGGCCCTTNACATGGAGCCCACCATCTCAAGTACACCGTCGCACGGTTATTTATACCTCCTGATGTCTGTCCAACNTCGTAAGCCGCAAATTACTAATGCAATCGGCTTGAGATGCTCGATGCAGTTGGTTAAAACGTCGCAACATTTGCTGACAAGGAAGTGTACACGTGGCCCACCAACTACTTCATGCGAAAATGCATCCTAAGTTGACTGCGAAGCACTTTTCGCAAGCCGGCTGATGGATGGAATTGCGGCAGTGGTCATTACCAAATGTCTAGAGACCAGCATGTACGAAAATAAAAGCAAAGAACGCATTATGAACATCACCCTTGTTGCTGTAACTAGCTTTCGTTGGTCTGGTAAAAACGTCTGTCACGGTTGCATCAAAGCACTTGCTTTCGTGTGCGATGATGCCAGTTAACAAGAGTTCGATTCAGCTTTGTTTATGCTCCTGCTTCAGGGACGGCGACTGCCAGTAGTTTACAATGAAAATTTAGGTGCTTAACAACCCTGCTAATGCGGCTGGTGAAGTAGCTCATGACTTCGTTCGAAAGCGATTTTTCAGCATTTCAAGCGGTTGGTCCTTGATGCGTTTGCTTTTTTCTCAGCGGACCTCTTGGCAGTGTGGTTGGAAACCGCTTTGTGATTTTTTTCATAAAAAACAGTTTTGCATTGTTTGTTCGGTAGCCTATAGCTAAAATTTTGAAGAGTATCTTCCGGAAAGATGATTTCACGCGTTCCCGGGACACGCGCGCTCTGCATTTGCAACTCATCAGCTTGTGTCTCGCGATGCTGCAATGCTGGGATGAAGAGATGCTGCAGCTGTGTTGTGACGTTCAAGCTGTATAGGTTTCACATTTCTTCAGTGTTTTAGATTGTTTTTCAAAAGTAAATCCTAACCAAGATGCATGCGAATTGCAAGGCACTTCGACTTATTCTGCGCGCTCACGCGTACGGCGTGGAGTGCAACAGCCCGTACCTGTCGTCGTAAGCCGCGTGTCTTTTTTTCTCGTTACAGCGGCGAATCCGGTGCTGGCAAGACAGAAAACACAAAGAAGGTTATTCAGTTCCTCGCTCATGTGGCGGCCTCGCCCAAAGGCACCAAAGCACATGGAGTACCTGTAAGTACTGACCAGTAATTGACGACCGAGCGTCAAAGCGAAGCGACTAGTTGCGCGATATTGCTTGACCGCTCTATTCCGGTGTTCGGCGTTTATCGGCGCTAATAATTGACCCCGATTTTCAGATCAAATGGATAGGTGGGTTTGTGGACCGAATAACTCCGAGCGTTAAAGACCTTGCGCTCAGCAAAAGTATGGTACCAAGCGCGAGTCTCCCACTGCAGCAAATCAAACGATAAAATTGCGAGATTTTTCGGGATTCCACGCCTTCCGGAAACAGCGAGTTCTGTCCAAAATAACTTTTTTCGCTTCACTAGTACCTCTTTGAGGGCCAAAGTAAATAGAGTTGTAACCTGCGTGTTTCTTTGCACGAAGTTGTTCATATTCTTTGTGATGTAACGGGCAAGCACAAATAGCGCGTCACAATCAAACAAACAGCGCGTCACAATGAGCAAGCTATTGTAAATCATCAATTATTATCACTGAACACTTCGGGTGATTGGTGAGAATTAAAATAACTAAACCAGATTTTTACCATGTTCTATTGACATGCATATTTTTTATTAGGCTTGACTACTGAGCCCTTGGCAGGAAAAGCGGCCGAGACTTTCGCGTTTCACTAAAGCAGTCGACATTAATCGTTTCACGATTACCTTATTTCCTAAAGCAACGGCTATAGTTTTTCTACACTTAAAACAAACAAGAGTTGAAAGACTTGCAATAAAACTAAAATATATATATGAACTGCACTCGCGTATCAGGTGACATGCCAGCGATGTAAATAACTTATCAACAAAATAGCAAATCAGACCAACTGTGTTTGAAAAATATCCTTCCCTTCGGGAAGATCTCTCTACCGAAAACACTAATGCAGGGAATAATCTATTCGCAAGTCTTTGTTGGTTGTTAATGATTAGTAAAGCCAGTGCGTTATTTGAACTGTCATAAAGGGTGATTTGCGCGCGCAACTGCTTTCACAAATTACTGGTGTTTGTTGCAGATTCGAATGTTGTAATTGTGTTGTGTTGCATTGCAAAATGTGGTCGCATTGCTTATGCAGTAACCGCTTGCCAAATCTACAATTTGTCACTGTTTTGTGCTGCCGTACAACTTACAGATAGATTGTTTTATGTTGCTTTATTGACGTAAAAAAATCTTTTCTGTGGTATTTTGTGCTATCGCTTTTTAATAGTTGTATTTTATCCCCAGGAATTCAAGCAGGCAAGTCTACCTTTGAGTTTCGATTTTTTTTCTTTTTGAAAAAAATTGCTCGTCACTGGGCCGAGCAATGATTGACAAAGTATTAAGGAATGCAAAAATTTTCGCTGATTCTTTCCTTGCAATCAATCTCAATTTTGTTTGCGCGCGAACCTGATTATTTTCCTTATCCTCCCACAACACAGGCGCCAGTGATTGGGCACTTGGTGTTGCACTGTGCGCAATCGACTGAGCATGAAAACGCACAAGACGCGCTCACGAGCGCATGAGCCCACACGAAGCAAGTTCACAAGGGGAATTGATTCGTTGACGATTGCGTTGTTGCGTGCCCGCAGTTGCCCGCTAAGTAGTATTTATGCGTCCGAAAATTGCACGCAGCAAGGGTGGGAGAACTTGGCAGTGCTGATTTGAAAGCAATCGGACAGGTGCTGCTGTCACGAGACACGGAATCAGGCCCGTAGCCAGGTTTAAAGGTTTGGGGGGGGCAAAATAAATTTTAGGGGGTAAATATTTTAAGTTTCATTTTATTTAATGAAACTGAAATATGTTAAACAAATTTTTCAAACTTGGGGTTGCACAAAAATTGTGGGGGCACTGTCCCCGAATGACCCCCTGTGGCTACGAGCTAGCACGGAATTCTGCATTGAAGGTGTTTGCTGTAGGGATGATATATCTAACGTGCCAACTGGCTCAAACAGAAATTTGTAGAAATTGAACGAAATCATCCCATGCTTTGTATAAAGAAACGGCATGTTTTCTAAACTCCGGGTGTCTGTTAATGTCGACAAAGTTCAGTGGTTTTTAAGACTCCGAAAGGCGGCCATCTTGTGTGTTGAATGTTTGGTCGATTGCTTCTGGTTCTCCAACCGATTAATTACGGTTTTCAAGGACGTCAAATGTTACAAATTAATTAACACATTGATTAATATGAATTGATGTTTAACGAATTCAATCTGGATGAGCATTTTGTGATAGGCATTTAAACAATTTGTTCCAGATTAATAAAAGTATTACATTTTTTGTTGAAAGTTGATATATAAGCCAATTTCAATATAAACTTTAATTCGAAATGGGTTGTTGTGCAAGGTTGAATTGCTTCATTAGTTGATGGCTTCTTGTTTCCAGTGTGATAGTTGTCTTTCTTCAAATCCTTCGTCCAAGCTCAGGAGTATTTCTATGTGATTGTTCTTTTCGATCTTCCAGTTTTCGCTCAAAATCGTTTTCGATTTTCATCCGAACATATCTTGTCCAGTAATTACAACGAGTGTCAATTCCGGCGGTAGTGACTTCGACATTTCTGGCGTTTATTCCGCCACGGTAACATTTTGGCCTTTTTTTCGCCCCGGCAACATTTTGGCCTTTTTCCGCTCCATGTTTCATGATTTGTAACGCCGC
>JGI24158J21664_10003164_pt1 | contig 20497 bp, 16 predicted proteins | sample Ectturendosymbi3_FD_21664 | JGI IMG/M metagenome (IMG submission 21664) | reverse complement strand
AAACCACCCAACCTCTTTTCCGCTCGAATCCCTTATTATCGGATTCCCAACCTACCTCTGCTAGTTGGATTCGCTGAATCGGGTATGACTGAAAACAACGGCGCTCAAGCAGCTCGGTGAGACACTCACGGTCGTGCTTGAGTGATTTATGGGAATCCCAATCTAACGCGAACACGATAACAGTGCAGTGTAAAGAGGGCAAGTGAATCCAACTTGCAGAGGTAGGCTGGGAATCCAATATCAAGGGATTGGAGCGAAAAAGAGGTTTGGTGGTTTGTACTAAGTCTTGGACGAGCTTTTCTGTACTTGTTTGATGCTAAAACCACTACCATGGAACAGATTAACCTATTCAAGCTAATCTGTAGCAAAAATGACGGATTAATTTATTTAATAGTTTTGCCTGTAGGCTAACTACACCTAGTTCAGCAAATTGCATCTGTTAAGTAAACTGAAAGATTATTCGTTATGTTACAAGACATCGTATATTGGACTGAAGGACTATTACCCAATACTGTTTACAGTAATAGGTTTTCATTACACCTTGGTATAGTAGAATGATTCAAACTCTGTGCAAGATATGTAATATTGGAAGTGGATGACTTCAGTATAGGGTACACTTTGAACTTTGTATCCCAATTATGTGGCTATGATTTCCTCAGTTCATAATGGAACATATGGAGCAGCATAAAATGTGTCATATAAACTTTGTGAAATAGGTTATAATTGCAATTTGGTGAATTGCAGTACCTACTGTTCATGGATTACGACTTACAAAGTGCTGTGAATCCTCATATTCGGCACTCTGTTGTATTGTACTGCAGAGAATAGACTGGTTAATGATCTTGACTGATATCAACAAAGTGGCGCTGCAGTGTAAACACAGACCCCAATTTCCTGTCCTGTAGAAGCTGTTCAAATTCTGTAAAAGTCACTTGAAGACTGCAATTACAATGCGACACTGTTTTCATGACCTCATCGCCCAGCAGTTCTCTACGATTTTCTCTGCTGGCTGTTATTTGTCGGACTACACTAAATAAAACCACGTCTCGGCGATTCCAACAACACCTACGAAAAGCACCTTTTTGTAGTGGAATCAGCTTTCGCCTATTCCCCAATTTTTGCAATACCATTGGCCAAGCGCACGAAGCAAATCTTCGAGTTCCGTGCAGTGTAAAAACACCCCAATATCGAGTTCGCAAATGCGTTCACGAAGGTAAGCCAAGGGCGAGAAATCGCTCACGCGTCAATCCAATAACAGTGCAGTGTAAACTGGGTAAGTGATGGTTAGAGCTCTTGTTGTGACAAACAGTTTGGAAAAAAGGAACCTGAGGTTAAATCTGTATGTTCTAGTTCCTGTTAAAATCACACAACAACATGTCGTTTTATCTGCCTAGGCAAAGTGAAGTGATTAGCGAAACCAAATGACTTTTCCAGCAGAGGTGGCCGAAGTAACTTTGACTCCGACTCCGCTCATGTTCCAAAATTTTTCAACCCGGATCCACAAATTTTTCAAATTTGAGAATCCGACTCCGGTGGCAAGCGAAATTTCTGACTTCACACCATTGACGCATGCACAGAGTAATCTTCTACATACCTAATACGCTGATAAAACTGATTATTAGGGTTTAGGAATCCGTGTTTAGGTAAGTGTGTCGGGTTAATGTTTGGGTTAGGGTGGGAAAAAGAAAAATAATTGAGGTCATGACTCAGTCCAAAAATTTTCAATGGCAGTTATTCCGGAGCTGTAGCTTGTTGTGGGCACCTGACATCTAACCAAAATGTTTTAATTTGCACAACACACACATCAAAAAAGTTATTGCCAGACTTTATTTCTTTATTCTGAGAAGCAAAATAACTGAAGAACAATACCAGGTCAGAAATTTCGCTTGACACCGGCTACCATCATCGATCCAACCGAAATTTATCCATATTTTTACTTAAGAAATTACCACACAGACTCCTGCGCCTGCCGAAATTAAAAAGTGACTCCAGGTCCGGTTTTTCACAAATTTTTGACTCCGGATCCGGGTCCGAACAAAAAATACAGAGTCCTGCCGGAGTTGACTCCGGTCCATGGCTGCCTCTGTTTTCCAGTCGATGCGAGCTTCACGCTTTAAAATAAAAACCTGAAACTTACTGAATTAAATGACGTGTAACTGACAACATACGGCTCCCAGAGATCAACATTAGAGATGGCGCAGACAAGAAAATGTGTGTCCGCTGTCCGCGTCTGCACACAACCCCACACTGAGTTTTACCCCCCAATAGCAATAACCTTTTGCGCCCTCTCACCTGAAGCACTGTACTAGCCCTGAAATTATTCTGCTAGTTGGATGCCTACCAGTTAGCTACCTATACTGTAGATCCGAATTCGTGTACCACTGCAGCAGAGCATGCCACCTTCACTAAGTAACAGCAATATCGTATTCGTGCACGTTCTACCACAGCAAGTCCGGCCACTTTACCTCGTAGATATGAACAGATGTTTTACGAACCCTAACCCATTGAACTGCCTGAATGCTTCGATAACCACAGTACTTTTCTGATATTGATCAGTCCACAAATGAACGTCACACAAAGTTTGTTTTTTTGCAAAAACATCATTTATTCAGAATGAAAATACTTTGAGGATCTTTTGAAGTATATTGGTCCCAAAAGTCTTTGAAATCTCTCCCACCATACCGGTATTCATTTGGAAAACATTGCAAATACGTCCTGTTATCTTGCCAAGATTCCTGTTGATTTTCGTTTCATATGCTTGTCACTTTTCTGCAGGGGCGCAGTACTAAAAACGAAGTGTTTCAAGGACCTCTGCCCTTTCCCTGAAGATGATGACAACATGGGTGCCTGTTAAATCGTGTTTATAGTTCCACAAGATCATGCATGAAAACATGGGTGGCGGAACCTTTTTAAAGTGCGGAGGGAACAAGCTCAAGTCAAAAACACTACAGAAAATGTTTGTGGTTTGAATTAGTAACTGTGACATCACAAGCATTGGAATATAATGTGATTGACTTTTGTCAGCATGTTCAAGCAATTTTCCGCAATGTTTTATAAGCCCTCAACGGCCCCTATCTATATCTACGCTACACTGACTTGAACACACAAATGTAGCTGGTTGTTCTCATGAGCGCAATTAGGTGGGGACACGTCCCCCCATTTTTTCAGACAGTGGGGATATAATATGCCATGTTCCCCACATTTTTCTCTTTAGGTTTCGCGATATATTGGTTTCACACCAAGTTGTCCCCCTCACATTTTACAAAACTGCGCTCATGGTTGTTCTTACTAATTGTGTTGCATAAAGTTATTTAGGCAAAATTCGAAATTTAAAAGTGGGGAGGCCAGGCTCCCCCAGAAAAAACGTGGGGCGCCTAGGCCCATGCGGCCTCCGCCACCTATGCATGAAAATAAAATGTAACTTGCAAAACTCGGCAGCATGTTTAAAACTTGATCACATTTTTTCAGTGTGGTGTTTTGTCCGCCAGGCATTGCCTTGGGACGGATCAATCTGTAACAACAGGTCTTGCAATTCAACTACTGTGCACGCGTTGACTAAAACACGTTCCAGCAACTTCATTTCCAACCTAAATATGTTGGCTCCAAACCTGATCTAATCATGCCAGCGACTCAACACTACAAGCTTTGAATCGCTATCGATTTTTTTAAATAAAAACTTCCCAACACTAAAACATTTCAACATAAGCACACATATCCTGTGTAAGTGAAAAAGTTCAAGTCGCTTGTGATCGCTCCAGCGCACGAACAACGACTCACCGCAGCGTGCATCGGCGACACCATTTTAAAATACTAACAGGGAAAACTCCGTGCAAGAAACGCTTCGATCAACATTGCCCTGAACGACGACCACGCGGGCAAGACAAGGTGTGGAGATACGACGCGAGGCAAACGGATGGGAATATCAGCCGAGCTCCGCTACCGGTTCAGTAAACTGCAGAAACTTGATTTACACAAGTTTGTACAGTAGAACTCGTCTAATGCGTCACTTTTTCGTCGGTCCCGGCAGAATCCCTATCTTTTGTGTACATTTCTGTTGTACAATTTGCTTAATTCGTCACCTCTTTCTATGCCGAAGCGGTTTGTTCGTCTAATTCAGTTTCGCTTTAGATGTCTAAGCAGCTAGTACGTGTGGTAATTCAAACAAATTAAGGATCTTTATCTGAGAGAATTGTTGCACCTCGCAATTTGTTTATCGAATTAACACACGAGGTTCGAAGCGCGACCCGACTCCCCTCTGGGAGAACGCGGAAAAGTTCATTAAAGATTTAAAAGGTGCTTGATGGAATGGAGGAGTCCAGATAGAGCATAGGAATTAATAGTTGTATTCAACCACAACGTCATAAACTTGTATTTTACTGCAAATAAGAGCACTGTGTATGCAATATGCATACGAGTTATTATGATAGAGTTTTCACCTGTTTGTGTAATTCGACACTTCGCTAATTCGTCACTTTTTTCTAACCCCCTTGAGGTGACGAATTAGGCAAATTCTACTGTACTTGACACTTGTGTGCGTTGAGTCGTTTTCCAACTCGCACCGACAAAGCTCGCTACGCGGAACCAAAATTTTTGCTCTTTAGTGCATTTGCGGTTTGCCCTTGCCACGTCATTTTTCACAGTACGCTTCTGATATATCTTCCTTGCAAAGCTTATTGTACCCACTGTGCAAAGCGATTCGTAACCTACTATAGTACCGGTTGCACGCTATTGACGCTCGAAAAATGCTTCCAATGCTCCCAAAATGTTTCACAGAGCTAACAGCCGTGGGATACTCGTATTTCGAAACCTACGCTTCTGTAGCGACAGCTTCACTTGCACAAAGAAAATTAGGATCATTAGAACGCCATGCTTTGTCAAAGCACGGTGAGATCATGGCGGTCAAACGGTTGCTAGACAACTGCGGCGGGTTACTGACTGCTCTCAAACGAAAACGATTCATCGGCGGTGACCAGGGATGCGGAAATCGTCGGTCAATGAACACATACTTAGGTTAGATGGCTCCGGGGAATTGTGCCTCCTTTGCTTCCCGTCGTTAGGCCCCTGAATGAACGACAAGGATTCGAACGAGGTGTCGTTCGTGCGAACTGCACAACTGCAAGGTGACAACAATTGCACAGAATTGGTGGTTGTGCGAACGAAGACGCAAAGATGAGAGGGTTCCTCGAGGCGACGTGCGAGGACCAGCGTTCGGTAACGAAAATTTCCTACGCGCAGTTTTTTGTTCTTGCACATGTGTCTAGTACGCTGGACGAACAGGAACGCTTCACGCAAAGTTTTCGGAACTTATGGACTGCAACACGAATGAAGCAAGTTTAAAAAAAGAACAAACAAAGAAACAACAAGAAATTCGAACGCAACGGTTAAGCTTCGGCGCAACAACGCAAAAAAATCTCACAGTGAAACGATCACCACGGTGCGCAGCAGAAAATACATGAAATGTTTCCAAGACACACCAAGAGCGTACCTGAGCAAAGCAGCATACGGTACCTGCGAAAATACACTGGCAGGATAACTGGCGTCGCAGGAGGTTAGCAGTTGTCAGTGTGTTGCAGCGGGAGCTAAAGCGAGGTGCAGATTTCACACACAGATACAGAAGTGGTGGGACGCTTCCAGCAGTTCGGGAATAATTCGCATCTGGCAAGCTCTATGTTCAAGAGACCCCTATTGGAACAGGCAAAAAGCAGATTGATAAAAATGCAGGAAGATATGCTGATGGCGCCAAATCACGCGCCACTTCGAAGTACCGCTTGACAAAAGTCAATCACAGTCTTCACGAAAGCCTTTATCGCAGCCAAAGACATCTTTACAAACTATGAGTTCGGTAGAGAAACATTCAGATTAAGCTGAACAGCATGAACTTCAATTAGGCATTAAGGGAAGGACAGTGGCGTAGCCAGCTCAAATTTTTTTGGGGACAAATATTTTGACGTTAAGCGAGCAACAGTATATTGTTTGGGACACCGCCTCTCGAAGCACAAATGACAAGATATGCTAGAAATTTTGGGGCATAGCCCCCTGGGTACCTCCTAGCAACGCCTATGGCAGAGGAAAACAGTCAAAAGGATTTCTTCAGTCACGCCAGTTCTGTTTCTGTTTACTCGAAAGCAGAGGCCGTACTTTGACCAGTTGGGTTACGCAAGAAAATTTCCTAATAGTTCAATACTGACCAGACAATACAAAGACTGATTGACGCAAAGTATCGTAAACAGACCAAAAGAATGGGAAAACGGCGTTATGAAAAATTTCTACATCGGACCCTCGAAAACAACCAAAACCGTGTCCCCATCCAGACACATTCGATCCTGGTACGCCCGGTTGGGTGTCTGTGCAAGTGAGTTCCAATTGCTGCATATTCGTGACCTTTCGGTTTTGACCTGTTTCGAACGCGCCAGCAGACAATTATTCTTGGCAGATTTAGACAGTGGAGGACTTGGTCCTCATGTATTCGCGTTGTGGTTGTCGTTCAACGCCAAGCACCTGATGACGTAAACCGTGACATTAACTCCTACGTCACTTCATCGACGAAGTCTTTCCGGAGCAAGTTTTCAATGGCGGGGCTGCTGAGGTTGACAGCGTCTGCAATTGCGAAAATACGAACAGTTTGGTGAGTCGCCAGATAAAGTGTTTGTCAGCGAATAACGACGTGGTTGATGTGAACAAAGGACAGAAGGCCGTCGCTACGCAACGCCATTCTCAAAAATCAGCGGAAACGGTCTCGAATTTGGACTTAGTCGAAACGTCTTGCGTTGGGAGCAGATAAACAGGGTTCAATCACTTTGTTAAGTCTGCATGATGATACACGAACAAACACAATTTATTGGCTCACCAACAAAGAAAATTTACACACTCTCCTCAATCCAGCATTTTTGCAGTCTCCTATCCTGGAATTTACGAAAAGTATTCCAAACAGCGTTTTGCTAATAACGAATTTTTCCAGTTCGCAACGCAAAGCCACAGCGGACCAGAGGACAAAGGTACCGCGCTTGTTACCTTCGTTGGCGGCGGCGGGTGCGGCAGGAGTGTCGCGGGGGGGGTGGAGCGATAACATGGTGCCTGGCGAGACGATCGTGTTGAAGAAGGACTGGAGCTGGAAGAGCGAGGCTAGCTTGTGGATGTCGAGGAGGGGTTGCATGGGACGCGGGGTAAACGTCGACGACGCACCTGACGGTCTCTGATACGAAAAATTTGGACGCGTAGGGAATAGTGGAGGAGAATACGATTTCAAACACACCATTTGTCACGATTGCAACTTGTGAAAGAAATCGACAAGAAATTTAGTCACTCAAAAGCAATGAAGCTTGCTTATTGCAAAGCTACCTTTTTCGCCAGCAGCCTCTTGATTCGAACGCAGTGCGGCACGAAAACTTTCGAGCTCGTCTCATCCACGGCGTTCCTCCGACCGTAGAACCTGATGGGGGAGTGCGCTTCGGCCTCGTCCGCCTTGTTTTCATACTCTTGCTCGCCAGGCTCGCCCACGAACGACCAACGGAAAATCTAAAAAAGAAAAGGCATTTTCAGCTTGCGCGAGATCAGGAGGTTGGCTTCTTATCACCATAAGGCGGGGGTGGCCGACCAGTCAGAGACACAGAGCCACATTCCTTACTGTGTTACCGCGAAGAGCCGCATCACACACATGGGCACACATGAACATCACCCCATCTCTTCCTCACTCAAACGCATACCTTTGCTCAGCTAGATTTACTGTAAATATCACACACCCACATGACGATGACAGTACTTACAAACCATTTATTGTTATGTATGCAATTCAGTGGTGCTTCTGGTAATTGCATAAGAGCGGCGGGTTGGTTACCGCTGCCATAAGCTATAAACACCCCTGCCAAACCAACCGCCGAAACTGACGTTTCCTATTCACTCAACTGCGCAACACATGCGATGGTTTAGCGCAGGGATGCTCAACCTTGTCGCTATTGTCGGTCGCATCACGTTTATTTTTATGAACGACGATCGTCAGTGAATTCAAGATATTGTTATTGTTTTGCATTGCTTCTGTCCTGCTTCCACACGTTTGTTTGGCCATCTTTCTATTAAATATCGTCATACGCAGTAGACAAAGAGTTTTTACTAATGCACGGCCGCCGTAAGTAATATTACATCTATTGGTTTTATACATATATTACAGTTTTTTTAAGGAAAATATTAGATACCCTGTAGGGACCCGATGATGATCTTCGCTGATTCTAGGGCCCCGATTCGTGTCCCTAAAACACCTTAAAAAACCTGATTACATGTTCATGGCCCCATAAATTTGATCGAAGGCTGCAAGGCTGGGCACCCCTGGTTTGGCGGAAGTTTAAAGAATGGTTGGGTGAACACCACGTTCTGCCTTCCGTTTAATCATCAGGAATGGGTTGGAACAAAGCAACTGGAGCTGTTTTAGCGCACGGTTGACAAATACACAGCATTTGACAAATATTTTGACAAATATACAGCATTTGACAGGTGAAACCAATGGTTTAAGATAGATTGTTGCTTTATCGCAAAGTTAGGCGCTCATTGCAAAGGAAAAAGCTTGTTCTTAAAACGCCTTCAAATTATCCACGACACGTGGCTGCGGTTGACTGCCGGCATGAGAATACTGAGAAAAAGTTACTTTCTATAAAGTGCCTTTTCCAGCAGCAGCCATCGACAAACAGTTTAGGTGACGTAAATTTTACCGCATAAATGTTTATAACAGCACTTAGAACTGACGGTTTCCGTGTATAAGCTAACGTGGCTTGTTTGAAAAACTGTTTGCATAAATAGTGAACTCAACTGGAATTACGACTCTGCGCTACCCCCAACCCTTCCTACACGCAGAAGCTATTGGTCCGGACCAATGTACACGTTGTACTTTGGCGCAGTGGCAAAATGCTTCGTAGCATCACTGAAACTTTAGTGCAGAAATTCGCATTCGATGATGAAAGGTCATGAACTTTGCAAAACCCTGCAACTCGATACATCGGCGCAAAATGCCGAACCTTTAACGTTAAAACTGCTTCACAACCACATGCAGCGTCATCGCCAGAGCGAGCAGCAAAAACAAACCAACCTTGAAGTGGTTGACCTGGTTCAGTTGCAAGATGAGCGCCAGGTCGAGGAGCTTGCACGCGGAAAGATACATCGCCATCCACCTGACAACGACAAACGTTTGCAAGGAGATTTACGAAGCTGTTGGTTTCAGTGTCGGTTTATTAATTAATTCGCAATGCTCTTGAAACAGTTGAGAATTGAGATGGAAGGATGCTGGCGACAGTAACTCTAGTGCCGGTCTACCGTTTTAGAATTCGGAAATTATCCACGAGTGCTTGGCTCCATCTCGTGCCTCATAGAAGTAAATAACCAAATATTTTGAATGACGAAGGTTCTCGAAACTTTGTTTGCGGAACAACCGGATGCTAAATTTTTCCAAGGCAAAATTTTTCAAAGTTTATTTGATTCGTGACACCCTGTTCTGTTCAGCGATGTTCTCCAGTGCAGGATCTGACTGATGCGCTGCATAATCGACTGAACAACTCATGACTGCCATGTATCAGGTCTGGCAAGAGACACCTGCANGTAAAATAACACATGACGACAAGGAGGCACTTCGCAACAGCTCAGGTGCCGAGGNACCTCAATGTAAAACCATTACTGTGTGCGTGCAGAGACCTAGAACCAATACGTGTGCATTATCAGCGATTACATACTTGTCTTGCACGTAGTATCCGGTCGGTAGGTTTAAGGAGCCGGATACAGGGCTTCCAGCGAACGCGACGGTTTTGTTCGGTTTTGAGGAGGGGTCGAGCGATTCCGGCGTTTCATTCTCGAACTCAAGCTGCGTCAGCTCCTGCTCCATCAATCCCAAGACTTGAACCTGCGTTAACGTCACAATCACGCAATGCAACGACGTCGAAAATGATGACGTGCATCGTTCAGTAAGCATTCCGAGACATTAAGGTTTGCAGTGACAGGGGCGTTAGATGCGCTATAGTTCGCGAACAGAGCACAAGATTGTTTACGCGCGTCGTTTTCGGCAAATACGAAGCAACCGGTCGGACTCCAGCCTCTGCTTCGCAAGCGAAAGCAAAAAGATGCTGTGAAAAGTCGTTCAACGTAAACTTGTCCGATCATTGCTGTAAAATTCCAGCTCTTCGAGACCTTGCCGCATCTCGACCTTGCCACGTATCGGCGAACGCGGGAACACGTCCAAGAAAGAAAACTCGCCAGTNTTACCAGTTCGGTGATGATTGACGGCCACAGTGACGTCAGGTGGTTTGGAGTGATGCGTAGCAGGATGACGCGGAAGCACAGGAAGACCTGACGAGTATATGACGTCTTGATGTCAAATGCATCATGCCGATGTCACAATACACATGTGTTTCGAACTTCTTGAAAACGTTTAATGCTCAAACTTTTAAACATTTTTCACGGATTCTTTTTCTGTCGTTGATGGTCACAGTTAATTTTTTTCATTGGTACGCATGTTTTTAGTGCTGTTTGACATGATACGTCCAAGGTATGAGTTGCTGCTGAAAGACACGTATATGAAGAGCTGGTACTGATTGGCTTTGAAACCAAAAAAAAAAGATGTACGCAAGTTCAGGTGTATATTTAAAAACAACTGAGTTTGAAATTTCCAGAAACCTTCAGCGAGACAAAATGCATTTACGGTTCACTGCACCACACGAACAACAAAGCTTGGGCTTGCAAGTTAGTGGCTTTACGAACTTCTATTCTGACAAAAAATTCTGCCAAGTCGCAACATATCAGGCGCAAAACAGCGGTGGCAAATAATTGAATCACACCGCAACTAATTTAGCGTCGACGTTGGGCGGCACCTCTTTCTGGACAACCGGGACCAGATGCATGCGAAGACTTTCTGACAATCGCTCCTGAATTTCCGGCAGGTGGCGCTGGTACTGGTTCACTCCGCTGCTGAAGATGACAAAAGCGAGACGCTTGAGCAGCATGGCGCGCTGTTCCAGCTCCTGGTTTTAATATCGCGAAAATGGTGATTTTTTAAAATCTTTGCTACAACAACTGCAGCCACGGCAACTAACATTACCTTCCGTCAAAAAGCGAAACAGCAAAACAAAAACTAAATTTGTGAACTTTTACACAAGTGCCTATTNCATGTAACAACANATCTTTATTTTCACCTGTTCTCTGTTTGAGAAGAAATTCAGGGATGGACCGGTTGCTGCNTTCCTCGTGAAGCCGATCCGCACTGTGAAAAAACGCGGCGTTAAATTCGAGGATCTACCGATACATTAGTTGGACACGCGCAGCAAAAAATCACACTCGTACAGAAAAACTCTTCAGTGGGATTTGTCTTGTTGGCTTGATTGGAAAGATGCATCGACAACGACAAGGAATTCAATCGTTGTTTAATGTGTCATTCGATTCATCCACAAATAATGTGCCATCACCTCAACAAAGCTACCAACATCAGACGCAAGTGGGCGTGTGTTAGGTAAGGAACCATAGGCATGTCTATCAGTAAGTCTGCTACACCGTTGGAAAAAGGTTGTGAATCAGTCGCATTCCACACACTATCTTTTATCAGCAAGCATCTTCTTTTTATCGCTGAAGACGCAGTTGATGCAGGAGGTTATTTCTGTATACACAGCAGTGCAGGCGCTTCGTTGGCATTCAAAGCATGCACAGACCAACCACCAAAACACAGGAAAAGTAACCACAACAAGTATTCAACAATTTGGCAAAACCTACTGAAAACCAATGGAACAGAAGTCCAGAGGGTTTGGTGAGGCGAGGAGGTTACTAGCTTTCATGCAAAAGTAGAGTTTGATGTACTTCCCCACCTTGAATCAGGGCGTCTGCCAGGTCAACAATGGCGGGTTCGGCCAGGGGAGCAAGCAAAGGAGACAAAGAAGTTTCTTGGATTAATTTAAGAAGCTACCCAGTAAAGACAACACAGAATTGATCGTTTCAACTTCTGGTGACTTGACTGAAAACACAGAGGAGATTTAACAAGAGGATCATACCTGATGGAAAGTGACCTTTAAACAAGGATTATAAAATAGCTTTACATCACTCATTTTTGGGTGTATGTGGGTGCTTCAAATTTAAGTTTATTCGTATGAAAGAAGAATGTGCCAATAAAACCGGAACTCCTGCAAGCAGGGGTGCCAGAAAAGTGGAAAGGCAGGGGGTATGCAAAAATTTGGGGATAACATTTGTGATTAATAAGGTGAATTAGGGCTATAGGAAGCACTTTTTGATTTTACACTTTTTTAAGTTTTCAGGCAATTTTAGGTTGTTATGTAACACTTTGAAGTTCCAAAGTTTTGGACGGTGTAAGTGTAGAATGCAAAAATATATAGGTATAGGGAGGGTTGTCTCTTTTGCATTTATCGCACAATCTTTATGTACAAAACTTGTATTTAAATCATTTTTGCAATGAGGGGGCTAGAAAGAAATGAATTTTCTGATGACAGATTGCTTATTTTGAAACTGTCTCTCAGTTACACCCGGCGTTTCATAGGTTTTTGAAAGTGAAGATGCGAAAGCAGTTATTCATATTGGGATGGATCATACTTTGAGGTCGGGGGTGCGTGGTAGTTGAAAAGAAATTACAAGTTGGCTGTCAAAAAATCTTTTCTGCCCTTAGATTTAGTCGATTTTTGTGTGCTGAACATTGGAAAAGTTTTCGAAAATACGCGGTAAGAACGATGTATCTGAAGGCTTTAGCGTCATTCAATTAGAACGGTTAAGTGTTCGTCTTAGTCATTATTTCGATTTATAACCTACCTAGTGAAACCTGCCATTGTGCACTTCAACATAAAAGCTGGGAAACCAGCAACGTAAGACTTACATATAATCCCGAAGCTTTTGGCGTGTGTGCGAACAGTAGGATTTTTTGGAAATGCGCGAAATAATGCACAAAATTTTAATTTGAAGTGCCCCCCAAGAATGGGGTTGCAAAGATTTTTTAGGATCCTGTTGAAAGGCTACTTTCTACAAAGCATGATCGTCTTATCATTCAGGCTTTTGGTCATTGTAGCGATCAGTTCTCGTACTTCACGGAATAGCTTCTTTACATAAGAAAATGGCGGCGGTAAAAAGATTGCGGGGAGTTTACGCAGGTGTTTCCAACCCATCACATAAAACGCCTATCACTGTTCACATTAAGGTACGAAAAAGTATACTGAAAGATCGCTCTTGCTTTCATCCAACAGTAGTTTCAAGTAGTCTAAGGCAGTTTATTGGTCATGAAGTTTGTGTCTGTCAGGCACAGTGCCACTTGAGAAGTGAGTCAGTTTTAATTTAGGACACCAGGGAGTGAAATTAACAGTCTGCAAATGTTTTTGTCAATTATCCTTTTCAGCTAACCACCCCCCTTCGCTTGATCCCTCAAGCGATACCCACCATAGCGTTGACCCAGTAGATGCGCTGTTTCGAGGAGTGGGAAGTACATCCAACATTACTGCATGCATGGAACTTGGTAAACTTCTCAGCTGACAAGGCTCTCTGTGCTGCCCGTCTGCAAAACGACTGCGACCATCCCTAATCGACACCGACAATCTCATTTGTTCTGCGATTGCCATCTCGAAAAATATTGGCTAGTGTTGGTTTCAGAAAAAACAGAAACCCTGCCATTCGACTGATTCTATGCGACTGAAAAAGCGTTTGCAGGTCATTGAAAGAAGCTCATCGTTTTAGTAAGACACTTGTAAAGTTTCTAAGCATTTGATTGGTCCAATTTCACGAAACGCAATACCGAACACAGACTTTTTTTGCAGAACTGTGTAAGAGCTGTCGCTGTCATAAGAGTCTAAAATAACTAAAAGACCTATTACTTTATTACTGCCTTATTAATTAAAAAAGACAGGAAGATGTTCGGAATAGTTACCCAAGAGGTCTTTGAAAGTCGTCGCGTCGTGCGTCATCATGTGATCGATCACGTGACGCCACTCGGCAACGCAATCAAGCGGCATGTTGAAAAAAGAAGGTTCAAGGAAAAGGTCGAGCGCTTCCTTCTTCCAAGCTCGCCTTGTTTGCTGAAAGCCACTGACGCCTGAGAGGAGTCGAACGGCGGCGCGATAGCTTGGCGTGAAAGCAACGCTGAAAATCGAACGAGTGGTTGTTGCAAAAGTTCGCGGTGCAGGTCGTTTTTAAATTTAGAACAATAAGTGACAGCTTCTTTTGGACCAAACAAAACAAGCGGTCTGCACGACTCTGGTGTGACCGACTTAAATTGCAGATGATGACTCAAACAGTTCCAGCACGTGTGGAGTGCTCAGTTGGGCTCACACGTTTCTTATCGCAAACCAAGGCTGATATACTTAAACATCGCACAGCCATCCTCTGTCACGCTTTTTTTGATATTTTAAACCTTTCAAGAAAGGAGCTGACTTTACTACCGCCATAATTCGTGCAAACCACGTTAAGAACTCGGAGCGGGTCCACTGTGAAGAGCACTTCAGCGAATCTGTACTAACCTGAAGTTTTTGAGGTACGGCGTGACATTGAGCATAACGGCAGTGAGCACAGGTAGCATCTTGTCTTTTTCTTCGCTTCCGAAGACCAGGTCGAGTAAGTTCGCAAGAATCTGCGAAGTAACAAAGCGGTCAAGGCGGCTTCACTTTTCAGACTCTACCGAAACTTAAATGAAATGAAATTGGGCAAAAACTGTTGAAAGGCAACTTGTACCTGGGAGAAAGTATTGTACCGTATGCGAAGGAAAAGAGGAAAATAAAGAAAAAAAATCTTCAACATGTGTTGGTACTATTCACCGCCAAACGCCAGTAAATTGCCAAACATTCACATCATTCTTGTACTTCATAAATTTTATGACTACAGGTAACCAGCATTCTGTGCAAATCAGGTATTAACTTGCTCAACACAAGCGTGAGTTCTTCAGGGGCAGCAGCCCAAAGGTTCGCAGCCAGTTTTCATGCTTTAACATGAAGCATTAACATTGTACATGGCAGGAAGTTGCTGAACCAGTCGATCTAGCGACCTCTTGACTGAAGCCATAACGTGTAGATATGAACTTCGCACAACTGATTGGGGAAAAAAACAACTTTTCGAAAGATAACAAGGAAATTTCGCGAAACTTCAAGCAAAAACCTTACCTGCGCAAGCACGTGCAGGGCCCGGACGCTGTGCTCGTAATTCGGGTTGGCGGTTTGGGGTAGCAAGAGCAAAGACGGTGGAGCGCTTTCGGTCGACGGAGGGGCGTTTTCATGTCTTGCCGACATCAGGGTCGTATCCGAGGAGGCGCTCTTTAAAGCGTTTGCTTCCGTGTCGTGCGAGTCTAACAATGCAACGCAGAGCTTGGGTGACGACAGTCAGAGTAGTGACACATGTGTTGGATTGTGGCGCAAAAGATCATCAAAGAAAGGAACATCTTAGAACAGTGTTCCTCAACCTTTGTGTAACCGCGGACGCTTGACAATTTACTGCGACCCGAGAGTACTCTCGCAACAGTGCTTCCATGGAAGGAATTGACCACTCACATAGACAGAAAGCGAGTGGTGTCACCACCAGTGTACATTTTGTAAATATGCGGCGCGGAGGTTGGGGATCGCTGTCGTAGAAGACGCATGAGTAAATTTTGCTTGCCACAGGCTACTTTAAAAGTTGAATTAAACAACTGCAGTTGTCACTTTGGATGGTTTTGATTAGCAGCTTTGAATTTCGAGCGATATTGACACAACGCTTGCTGGTGTTGTTGAGTTCGTGTGAGAAGTACAAAACGCTGGTTAAAACTGCTCAAACTTTCAGCTTGGCCTCATTAAAACTTTTCAGCTTGGCCTCAAATCAAGCAGGCTTTTCACAATACAGTAATTCAATAAACTACGGGCCATAGCGCCACACACTGGATTGTAGTAAAGACTTTCCCGGGTTGGTTCAATCTATTTCACTTTTCGTAAAAACTAGCTTGTAGNTCACCAAGTCGGGTTTAGGTGGNGGTATTGGGGAAATTAACAAGGATGCGCCAATACTTTGTTTGCAAAACAGTAAGCAAATCTTTTCACCATCTCTTACNGAAGAGTTCGCTGAGCCGGCAAGTANTCTTGGTAAGCATCGTCTANAGGCCGCACTTAACACAAGTACGCCACTTGGTCGTGCTACGGCGCGCCTAAACACCACGGACTGAAACCTTATTGCTGATGGGGAGGGCTTCGGAAGTCTGATCAGAACCTTACCAGTCAAATCGATCGATGAGCTCGACTCCGCGTGGAACTTTTCTCTCATCCCGGTCAGGTCACTTTGCGAAGAACCGGGTAAGACCGTCGGAGCGCGACGAGCGAGCCAGCCACCGTGCTCCAGCGACCAATCAACGATCGAGTTGCACGCTTCGATGCACCTCACGCACACGTCCTGCATTTCTTTCTGTTCCTTTTTGTCTTCGTAGTTCTGCAGCTTTCGGGCGAAATCGGCCAGCAAAAGCAGGAGCAAGAAGTAGGAGCGCGGGCTCAGCTGCTTTCTGCCGCTGGATAGCGCTGTCGATCCGCCGACCGGCGGCAGGCCCGCGAAGTGGAACGGCGCCAAGGGCGGACCGGTAGCAAGGCACTCGCGGACAAGGCCAATTATACCGGGCCGGGAATCTCGCAACGCGGCCCGATTTTGTCGCTGAACATAGTGAAAGACGAAGTCGAGCAGGCATTCCTGCGACAAAAACACAAACAACTCTCTTCAACTTGAGTGAAAACTTAATGTTACGACCACAGATACTTCAAACGCGCACTAAACACTTGAAGTTTTTATTCGAGGTTCAGCAGAATTTCAGCAAGGAAACGAAAGAAAGATTCAAAAACTGAACTTGCACTTAAAATTAGCGACGAAACATTTCAATTTGCACGTTTTGTATGGTTCACCACAAAATCCTCAATCTTTGAACTTGTATAATACGCGATCTCTTTGGAACACCGTGAGATATTTCACCAGTGGTGAATCATCACAGTATGCAGCACTTTTAAGAGGAAATTAGGGCATGCAGAATTATTACAAAAGGGAAGTACGGCATCAAGGCTGAAACTGCACATGGGATGCGTCCAGTGAGGGGCCAAAATTTTGGTCTTTAAGCGGGCAGCAGTATTTTGTTTGGGACACCGCCTCTGAAAGCACAAAACGACAAGATATGCTAAAAGTTTGGGGGGTATGGTCCCCTGGCTACGCCTATGGATGCTTCTACAACTATAAAACTAGGTGCTCCATCGATCGCTGCGTGCGCCCATTTCTGCCGTCTCAGCCGGCCAATCGTGCAGTCGCTGCAACTTCCAACACAAAAACCTTGGCAAAATGTATCGCACCACTGACAACGAGCGAGCGCAGTCGAACCGACCTCCAACGTGGTCTTGCGCTTCTTGGTGCTGAGCTGCCTCGGGTGCTCTGGGGGACTGACGATCACGCGCCTGACCAGGGCGATCAACACGTCACAATGAAGCGAACGAATCGCGCAGGCGACTTCCACCAGTTGCAGTTGCTGGTCGTTGACGGTGGAGATCTCGGCCGACTTCGCGCTGGACAGTCGTCTCCGCCGCTCCCAGACAATTGCCAGGGCGCTCAGCAGATTCGGGCCATACTTTGAGGAAACAGCAATTTATCGCTAAGATACGCAGCACAAAACCGTATGCAGCAGATATCATTCAAAATCGCGATTTTTCTTTCAGTTTAATCGGAACTAGCAGCTAGGCAAGAAAATCACTGCAGGGTGTGGAGTCGGAGCAGCTTGTGCGGTAACTAGCCTCTGCCTTAAGCCGGTAATTCGTGACGTTCACATGCGAGTCAAACTTCAATGGCGAATAACTCAAAATCTTCACAAGCGATTAGAGAACATTAGAAAAACGTAACAAATAATATCTGCTTGTCAGCTAATTGGCGGAATGCTGACAGCGCTATGTCTGCAATGGAGACTGTTGGCCATGAGCTTGCGCAAGGGGCACAATGGCACGTTCCTGTATACCAGCGGTGGGGGACCTATTTACTATCACGGGCCGCATGAATCGTGCATTATCTCCGGCGGGCCGCAAAATCAAGTAATTTCATCCTAAAATTCTACCATTATCTAACAATGAGGAAGAGTGGCTTATCTTGACTTAGTATCAAAGTACCAGCTTNTCATGGAACCTGGTTTTGATGCGATGTTGTACTCTCACTTAGGAACGAAAATTCTGGTGCGGGCCATATCAAATATTCACGCGGGCCGCAGGTTCCCCACCCCTGCTGTAGAGCAACTTCAGTGGCCGACTTTCTGACCGAAGACAGCAATCACAACCTTCGGGTTTACATACAAAACCAACACGCTTAGTCATGACGAAGAGCGCTACAAGAGGCCTACGGGTGGTATGAGGTCTGAAACAGGAGTTTTGGTCCATCGCCTTCTTAAACGCTGCATTTCAATTTTCCAAAGTCTCGTGATGAAATCAGCTTTACACGAGCGTTTTCAGTAACTCGGCTGTTGAACATAGTACAGCATCGACTCACCTGCAGCGCAATGGGATTGATCAATTGAAGGATGGCCTGCGCAACGGCGTCGCTGTCACCCATAGCAACGCAAGGGTTGACGGTTGGGAAAGGTTGTTTGTCCTGCATGAGATTGAGAAACACCAGGTAAGAATAAGAGGCAGCCGCTCCTAAAAGCCGCATTGATTCATCAAAGTCAATGAACATGCGGATAAGATTTTCACCTCTGAGAGAAGCATTTAGAAAGTAGTAGCATAACAACTTTCTCAAAGCGGTACCCAAATTTAAATGATCTGCTCCACGACCAAACCACCATTCAAATATCGCAAAAAAGTCAGTCACCTTTTCCGACAGGACAGAGGAAACTCTCTTGACTAGACGACAAAATTGTCAAGTGCACATCAATGCAGTCAGAAAACTCTAAACTGAGCTTGAAACTGTCTTCGCAAAAACAAAAACGCTGAAATTACCAGTTTCGCACTGCAATCCTGTACAGTGTACGTCGTCAGCGCGAGAGAAAGCTTTAATTCCAGTTAAGTTGCGTAACTACAACGAACATTGGGCACAGCTTGTGTAAAGCTAACCATCACAATGACTTGTAAACTAAATGCTGGCAACCCACATCAGCAGCTGTGCCCGGAAGAAACTACGGAGTGACCGACAGGAGGCTTTTTCACGACACAAAAGCTTCTGAAGCAAGAAAATCAAACAATTCCAGCCGTACTTCCAAAGCAAAGGGATGTCAAACGACAAATCGCAGATGACAAGCGTGATGACATTAATGCGCCACTTGAAACAAAAAAGTATACCACTTAATGCGCGACTCAAATAAGTAAGCCGCTAATTTGCGGCAGCAAAGGTTCTCGCACAACGCATTACACTTGAGGTTTTGAATGATTAGCGTCCTGCAGAGACGCAAGAAGGTCAATAGCGAACGGGATGATAGAAAAACAGCGGCTAAGGAGTTGCTGTTTTGTGGAAAGTGATATTTTGGATGCGGCACGCGTCGCTAACCTGAGCCACAAACAGAAGCAGCAGCGTGCTTCCACTTTGTTCTACAACAGAACGTTTTGCTTGTCGATGCATCGCTGCAATCTACCGAAGGAATAAAACGTCTACAAATCATTTTTTAAGAACGACGCATTTAGCCATAGCTGTGTAGGAGTCAGACATTTTGGGGGGCAAAAAACTAGGTCAACCTTCTGCCTAACATTATGTTCATCACTTTCTCATTGTTTTAATTAAAATTAAGTGAATAACTTAAAACAACGCCTCAATTTCCAACAAAAGATGGTGACAAACACAAACGATTTTCACCACAGAGAGAGAAACCTCTGCGTAACACCACTTTATGAACATTTTACAGAAAACTCATTTTTCACGAAGTTTCGCCCACAACCTTTTGCTCGCAGGAAGATGATCATGCTCTTTAAGAATTTATAAGCAATCCAGTTTCGAGAGCCAGACCGAGCTTAAAACTATGACTGGTGTCGCAACTTCCAAACTACACGCTGGAAAGACAGTTGCACTGTTGGGTCCTTTCAGTGGCAGAACAACGTGAAATAATAACTGAAGCAAAGATATTGACAAATTACCACGGATCGATTGGTGACTGCCAAACGATGTCATTGGCTACATGATTCGTTCATTGCATTTTTGTGCCCGTTTTTTCTCTGGGGAAGGTCGCGGGAGCAGCAGTTCAGATGGACTCGAAATAGCTCACAGTCAAAAGCTATCTGAGATAGTTCTGCTGGCTCCAAACCAAGCCGGGACCAAACAAGGACGGAGATATAGTCACTTTAACTGGTCCTTGGAGCAACTCTGGGCCGCTTTATCGCGTAGGTGTAGCCAGCAAGACTTGCCTCGCGTCATTCTTGGAACATTCTGGACACGTGGCGGGGCGGTGATTATTGTATTGTGTAACGTCTTCACTCCCACACGCGCTAGACTTTAGCATGCATACGTGGCGGTTGCTGAAAAGTATACGCTTGATGGCGCTAATACCTTTATGTTCATGAAACACAAGCATGAAAGGCACACGCATGAATAACGCCATCAT
>JGI24158J21664_10003162_pt1 | contig 20501 bp, 7 predicted proteins | sample Ectturendosymbi3_FD_21664 | JGI IMG/M metagenome (IMG submission 21664) | reverse complement strand
AACATTCCAAAGCAATGGAAACTCCACCGAAAACAAGGAGCTATTTGAATGAAATGTGTGTTTTGTTCGTATTTTGATAAGATTGTATATTTAATATATAATTCACAAAGTTTGTAACTCATTGAAAACTCCACTTACTCAGCCCTAAAATAATCATACCCACTAAAACAAACATTTGTTCAGTGTAAAATTATCTTAGAGGGAACACTGATCGTCAGTAATTTGAAAATGATAAACAAAATATCGACGTTCCCCCCTGGAAGCATTTCTGCGGACGCCCATGAATGATTGTGCTTTCTCGCTTTCGTTTTTTCGTGCTTGCACTCATTACGAATCGTTTTGTTTCTTTCCGTTCTCTTTAATTTCAGTTGCAAAATAAACAGAATCAACCCGCTTGTTATTATTTCATCAAAATTACCTGCAGTAACAAATGTTATGCACAAATTACGATGGCTGTTGCAGACCATTCCAAACGACAATTAAAAACTATAAGGTTCCCCATTTCAAGAGCACCGATCTAAGCCGCATCCAAGTGACTATACGCCCACTTGCTGCAACATACAAGTTAAACAGCGCTACTACTCTATGCTGGCTAGTGCCACCGGTAATTGTGATGTAACAAACGTAACCTACAATGAGAATAAGTATTATGTCGTCACGAGAACCACATCTCGAGTCCTCGATGTACCTGCGCCGACGCCAGTGGCTACGTCAGATCGCTGTTGTGTGCTACATTTGCTTGTTGGTTCCGAGGCGATGCAGTGTTAAAGTTTGACCAGATTTATCGCTCAAACTTCTTCTCAACCAAGCTTAGACTTGTTTCCTCGTAAATGTAAGTATGTGGAAGTGATTGATTTACGCATTATGGTCCTGTGAAGCATTGGGTTCATTGCAAATCGACATCGCATCCCCCCCACCAGATCAGCCTGTGTCCGCTGCTGGCAGAACCGTCGCCAGAAAGCCTTCAATTGGGGGCCTTCATGTTTGTGCAGGGCGGCTAGAAATTCTGAAAATTTATATTTAATTAACAACATGAACAGCATCGGCAGATTGTGCAAATCACTTATAAGTATTTTCCCGCAAATACCCATAATAGGCTCGTAGTTTCCAACTAAAATAATTTGAACGAGCTTAACAAAAGGAATTGGGTCGTAAAATCATTGTCATTTAATTGACGACGATTAATTATTTACAAATGTCGTAATGAAATGCAAATATAAAAAAATTTGCAGGAAATCAGAATCAATCCTATCATGCAGTTTTGAAAACACTGTTACTGAAGGAAAAGGTCTGACGCCGGTCAAAACAGCGCGCTGCGATGAACGTTTACTTTCATCAGCGCAAATTGATAAACTTTACCATGAGCTTTAAGCGAAATATGCTTTTAAAGCGTGCGCACTGGGCTTTTAACTGGCTGAAATACGCATGCATAAACCTTGCTGATGTCTGGGCTTGCTAATCTCCTGGTGCATGGCACATGTTTAGATTAATAACATTTTGTATCTCACATCGCCTATAAATTTTAACAAATATAGACTAAGGCCTACGTGGACGCAAAGGTTAACATCCATAATCCACTAGCTGCACTCCTCTGATTTGGGACAACTTAGCAATAATTGCTAAATAGACTCTTGTAACCGCAATTAACTCCATCTGACTGTTTGAACAGCAGGACGCGCAAGTGTGTAACTTTGGTGGTGAGCACCTAAGGTATCTTGCTGCTATGCAGTACAAAATAAGAGAAGACTACGTGGGCTAGACACAGTACATTTTTGTTACAACAATCACTACACAAAACACGTTGATCAAGCGCAGGGCCGGCCTTAAGCCGATGCAGCTGCATTGGACCCGCGCCTCAGGGGCCCCGCGCCGTGGTGTTTGGGTAGATTGCTCAATTTTTGCCAGATACACCTTGCGCTTGAGAATTCAGTAGAAACGCCATATCAATTTCATTCTTAACAAAGAACGTACTCGTCAGAACTACCGAACTTCCTCTATTATCGAACGTTAGCAAACGTGCTCAATTCTCGTGCTTAGCGCTTTACATCTGCGCTCCACCCCGATCGTAACACGCTTGACTGAACACGATGACGTCATAAATTACTGCTCAGAGGGGCCCCGCACCTGCTAGGGCCGGTCCTGATCAAGTGGAAGTCTGACTTCTGGACGTATAGAACTAGGCATGTAGGCAGGGCCGGATAAATGAACGCGAGGCCCATCAGGGCAAAGTCGTGACCGTGAGGGCCCTGAACCGAAACGCTGAGCGCAACTGCGCAGTTCGCTCAGGTCCGATCCTTTGCCTGCAGGTGCAGGTTGCGAAACTTGCTAGAGGATTGTTGTACTCTTGGTCTTTATTGTGTAACATTAACACAGCAATAAATCTTCAAATGTTCACTTCCAGTTACGGTAATAAGCGTTTTGCCGCATGTGACCAGGACTCCCACTGTGGGTTTTTTCTACTCAAATCAGACTTTTTAGTCGACCTGGGTGTCTAGGTTCAATTATGACAAATCGCGTTAAATCTGTTTTTTGAAGTCATAAATTCATCAGCAACTTCAATGTGTTCAATCAGTAGAGTAGCCAGCCCAAAAATTTTGGGGTGGCCAACAGGGTTGCCAGATAGGTTTTGTAAAAATACCGGCCATTTTGTCAACAGTGCCAGATCCAAGCTGTGTCGTAATTCGTAAGGGGCATAGACAAAACATAGAGACAATGAGTATTGTTAAGTCACAATTACTAATTTGCCCGTATTTTTTCTGGCTCATTACATTTCGGCGTGTGTGTGACATAACAATCACACCAAGGATTGCATCAACAGTAGCAAATAAATTTTGCTGAAAGAACTGCCCTGACAAGATTCACTAGTAGCGTCATTATAATTTGAGACATTCAGGATTAGTTCATTTTGAAGTTAACGGCAAATTATTTATTTTTAAAATACCGGTTTCAGGCCCTGATTTTCAAAATACAGTAGAACTGCCCCAGAGCCGTATCAGCCGCACTCCATACCCCCCAATTGGGGGGCCACGCTGTCTCAGGGACCCAAACTTCAGTCCCGTCAACACTTAGCCCTCCAAAGAAATCTTCGAACCCCAAATTGAAATATGAGGCACTAGAAATCAATGAAGTTGGGGATCACTTTGAAAGAAAAGAGCTTGTGCATTACACAGTTATATTGGGCCTCTCTGAAAGCAAGATATTTACGCATTACAACTGCTGTTGGGAACCCCTTTGAAAGCAAAGTAGCCTACTTATACATTACAGTTGTTGTTGGGCCCCTTTGAAAGCAAGGTACTTTACACATTACAGTTGGTATTGGGGGCCCCTTTGAAAGCGTAAGGAGCCTACTTACACATTATATTTGCTATCGTTGGCCTCATTGAAAGCGTAGGGCTTACACAATACAGTTGTTGTTGGGCGCCCTTGTGAAGCAGGGTACCTGCACATTACAGTTGTTGCTTTGGGCGCCTTTGAAAGCAAAGTAGCCTACTTACACATGGCAGTTGCTCTTGGGGTCCCCTTTGAAGGCAGAGTATTGAATTACGATGTGGTTCGGAAAATATGTGGCAAAACGCTTATTACCGTAACTTGAAGTGAACATTTGAAGATTATTGTTACGCAATAAAGACCAAGAGTACAACAACCCGAAGGCAAGTTTCGCAACCTGCCTCTGCATCTGCAGGCAAAGTGTCGGACCTGAGCGAACTGCGCAGTTGCGCTCAGCTTTTCGGTTCAGGGCCCTCGCGGTCACGACTTTGCCCTGATGGGCCTCGCGTTCATTTATCTGGCCCTGCCTACATGCCTAGTTGTATACGTCCATAAGCAGGCCTGTAACCAGCTTGGGGCACCAGGCGGGGCCAATAGTTTCCTGAGAGGGGTCCAAATTTATTAAACTATGTCCATTAGTTTTAAACTAGGTCTAACACATTTTTCCAGGAAGAGGGCAAAAAATTGTACAGGGGGGAGAATCCCCCCTACACCCCACTGGTTAGGGTCGTGTCCAGAATCAGACTTCCACTAGATCAACTTGTTTTGTGTAGTGATTGTTGTAAAAAATGTACTATGTCTAACCCACGTACTCTTCTCTTGTTGTGTACTGCATAGCAGCAAGATACTTTGGTGCTTACGACCGCAAAAGTTACACATTTGCGCAGCCTGTAGTTCAGACAGCCAGATGGAGTTAATTGTGTAGTTAGAAGAGCCTATTTTGCAATCATTGCTAAGTTGTCCCAAAACAGAGGAGTGCAGTTGTTGGATTATGGGTGTTAACCTTTGCGTCCATGTAGGCCTTAGCTTAGTCTATATTTGTTAACAGTATAGGCGATTTGAGATACAAAATGTCATTAATCTAAACATGTGCCATGCACCATGAGATTCACAAGTCCAAACATCAGCAAGGTTTATGCATGGGAAAAGGTCAGTGCGCACGATTTATAAACATATTTCACTTAAGCTCATTGTAAAGTTTATCAATTTGCGCTGATGAAAGTAAACGTTCATCGCAGCGCATATGCTTTGACTGGCGTCATGTTTGCTCCTTCGGTAACAGTGTATTCATACTTGAACGATAGGAATGATTCTGATTTCCTGCAATTTTTTTACAATTGCATTTCATTACGACATCTCTAAATAATCGCCGTCAATTAAATGACAATGATTTTACGACCCAATTCCTTTTGTTAAGCTCGTTCAAATTATTTTAGTTGGAAATTGCGAGCCTATTATGGGTATTTGCGGGAAAATACTTATAAGTGATTTGCACAATCTGCCAATGCATTTCATGTTGTGAATCAAATATAAATTTTCAGAATTTCTAGCCGCCCTGCACAAACATGAAGGCTCCCAACTGAAGACTTTCTGGCGACGGTTCTGCCCAGGCCCGCAGACACGGGGGGCATTAGGGGGCAGTTACTCCCAAATCGTTTTTGTGCTCAGAAAAATTCGTATTAAATACATTACAAAAACAAAAGTCTTTTCCCTTAAAAATGTAATTTCGCCCCAATCTTAAAACCTGACTACGAGCCTGTTTCTGCCAAAATTGTGTCTGCAATTAGGATATTTTATTTTGAAGGCCATTCGGTCTCGAGATACAGCATAACGTCGAAAACTTTTTTAAATCACCACTAGGGGAGCCCTGAAAGCATTTCGGGAGGGGCCCAGAGTTGGGCTGCTACGGCACTGGCTAGCCCCCTCCCCCCAATTGTGAGAATGGAATGCGGCTGATACGGCTCTGTTTTGAAACTACTCGTAATCTTACATATAATAGCCTGCTGGAAGTGCTGTTAATCACAGAATGCTACTTTAAAGCACTATATTTTCTTGCCAACCATCTAGCCTACGATGCTATGCCCTTCACGCTTGAAATTCTTAAGTTTTGGTGTAACAAAATCCTCTGATTAGGCTATTAGGTTCGGTTTTGCCTGGCCATAAATAGACAGAAACACAATATCTGTCGGACACAATGCAAATCCATGTATGCATAAAAGATCAATTATGTACTCTGACCGTGTACGTATTAGAATTAGACTTGTACTTTGATCAACTCTTTTGTGCTTGAAGTTCACTATTCAAGATCCCCACACTGCAATATACACTGGTGTAACTGACAGGGGGAAGAGCGCAAATCGTCCTCCCTCCTTGGCAAGCTAAATGCAAAAAAACGGGCCCCCTTCTTAACTTATATTTTGGTTATAGCATTCGTTGTTTTCAGTAAGTCGTTTTTTGCTTTTTCGGAGTAGGCCATTCTCCAGTGATTTACGGTTTTAGAATAACTATCAACATTCGGATTCACCACCATTACTTAAAGTTTTTTTTCTGAGTGTTGGCTGTTGGGCCCCCTACAGTGGCCCCCTTTCAGCTAGGTTACCCCCAGGCTCAACTCTCGTTACGCCAATGGGAATATATTGCAAAAAAGTTTTTAAAAACATAAAAAAAGTTGTTAAGACTATGTTAACGTGCTAATTGGTCATGCTGATGCACAAAAAATATCTGATAAAAGTTTTAACCGTGATAGCTAGTTATTATAGCCTACTCATAACATAATAAGCTCAAACAAAATAGTAAATATAATTATAATCAGCAATGCAAAATGGCAAGTGTTTGACTTGAAAATTAAGTGCAACTAAAGCTTAAAACCAAACTTGAACACAAACACTAGCTGTCATAACATTTATAAACCAACAGCCTGTTAAATCTTTGAAAAGCGTATTTGCAAAAAGATCACACTGCAAAATTTCTTCCAAATCTATGGGTATAGTTGGAGCCCACCTTTCGAAAAGCATTGTATTACGAGGGCATTTCAAAACAAGGGCTGACGCAAATATGCCTGATCTTAAATTCACCACTGCTCTCTGTTGACCTTATTAAAATTGACCAGTGCAATTAAAAAAATCAGCCACTTTATGGAGTTATTTTGTTCATCTTGTGATTTCAAGGTAACTCAGCCTTGATACTCAGCTTTTGACTTCGAATATGGTTGGACTAATTGTAAGTAGGCCTAACAGCGGTCGGTGGACCCAACTGTGCTCATCAACACAGTAGTGTAGCCAGCGCAATTTTTTTGGGGGGGCCACATATTTTGGCTTAAAGCGAACAACAGTATTTTGTTTGGGACACCGTCTTGAAGCACAAAACGACAAGAAATGCTTGATATAATGTCCCCTGGCTACGCCTATTTATCAACACTGTAGTTTGCTTTTGTATTTATCCTTCTATGAAGTTATGCTTTAGTCACAATTTTCTGAGCATCACTACACAAACAAAACAATAAATACCAAATTGTTAAACAACGTATGGATACAGCCCGAAAAAATTTTGTGTTGGATGCAAAAAAACGTAATTTTCAGCAATGCGTGATTCAGTTGGAACGGAATTAAATGTACTGCAAGCGCTAATACCCTGCGTTGCTTCAAAAAAACGTGGGCAAATGTTTATAAAACGAAGATGTGTCACTGTCATAGTAACTTCACACTTGTCTTTATTGAGAATTTATTAAATATAAGGATAAAGTGTCGATCTTTAGTCGCCACAAGAAAAAGGGTTCGTTATGTTCCTTGCGTAAGTGGGGAGACGTTTCTTTGACCATGCCACATGTGGATCATGTTATGGTCTGGTTAATTACACAGTGAAAGGCAAACTGTTTGTACAGACTTCTACTTAAATAAGCAGTTGTTGCGATGAAAATATCGGCATTCTTATTTAAAGGTTTGTCTAAAATGAATTAAATTTTAGACTTGAACTACTCGCAGCCTAGTTACACGAGGTATTACTGTATTATCGACCGATGCGCCATTCAGCTGGTTTTTTGAGGTCGGGTCATACTGAAGACTTGAAAAACGGGACTTGCCGCCTGTGCTGCTTGCGACAAATACAGCACTAACTACGATAGTGGCCGCTTGGCCCGAGGGGCGTACCGACGTTAGATGGCACTCAGGGCAAGAAACAAGTTTGGCGCCTCCGTGTTCGAACCCAAGGTCTTTCGGAGGCAAATGTACTGCATTAAAGAAAGTAGGCTACTTGCAGCATTGTTGGGACTTTTCTGCGACCGGCGCATTGTACTTCCCCCCGGTCCCGGCGCAGCGACGTGCGTCAGCAGAACCCTCGCTACGCTCTAAAACAGTGGTTTTTCGCCTTTTCATTGTTATTCGTTCGTTACTCCCTGAGAACCAAGATTTCAACCAACCACTTTTCAAAAAAATAACAATCAGAAGTACCGTTAAGTCAAATTGCTACTTCAGAGGAATTACCCACAGGTCAGGAGCCCCTGTTCTAGTTAAAAGTGCAAAACAAGGACAATAAAACCAGTAGCGTGCAGAGGGGGAGGCGAACGGGGCGCCGGCCCCGGGCATCCAAAGAGTGAAATTACAAAAATTTAAATGCTGTAGCCTAACTAGATGATTTTTTCTATTTTAAGTCTACTTATACAAGCTGCATGGATTGAATTTTTCGAAAAAATTTTTTTGTGAACACTAATTTTTACGTATTCAAGTGCCAGTAATTCTCTGATTTTTCAATAACAGACACCTATACTCTAAGTGTGCGGCACACACTCAACCACACTGATACTGACGTGACTTGTACCAGATCGTGCGACCAAGGGCAAATCACACAAAGGATTGAAAGGCAATCAGGATTGAGAACAATCCGTTTTTTTAAAAACAAACCCACCTGTTTTTTAATCCGAATGTTTTTGTTTTCTTTGAAAAGAAACAGGTTTTTGTTCGTTTTTAAGAAAAAAACAGACCCCATTCTGAATTGTTTTTATTGCATCATGCAATATCACCATTTTCAGAATTACATAATAATAACTTGTTATACCTATTATGACATTCAAATTTGAGAATAAAGGTATGTGCCCTATCTTTGTTGAATTCACTTCAAAGGGACAAGGCTTGTCAAGAACGAACATCAGAAACAGCTTGGATGCAGATAAGCCAGAAAAATTGATCAAAATATACCGATTTTACAGAGCTGAAGAAGATAACCAGTAGAATTTAATCAAACTGTTCGAATTATTCTTCTTTTTTTTAAATCCTTCAAATTTCCTGGTTTCATTTAAAAAATGTACAGTTAACTGTACAATGTGCTGCTTATTTTATTTTTTACTTCATAGTACATTTTTCAAAAAGAGTGGGATTTTCGGTTTTATTTTTTTAAGTGGGCTTTTAAAAAATCCTGGTGTTTTTTTTTATTGGGTCCAATTACATCAACACTGAAGATAATTATGGACGTTTAATTAAATTTCTGAGCCAAATTTCAAAACTTTCCTATTTGATGTTATGATGCACCACTTGTTTCCCGCTTCGTTTTCAGTGCTAATACAGTCGCTCACCTGTGCTTCGTCATTAATTGGCTGTTCAGGCGGATTGATCATAACGGCTCACACAAGCCCGTATCTTTTCTTCCCCTTAGTAATTGTACAATGCACATGTAACAGCCACATAATAAAAAACGAAAATTTTCTTGGGCAATTCATGCGCATTCTCAACTCTTTGTGTAGTTTAGCAAGTTTCAAACTGTCAACCCTGGGTGTCCGTCATCCCAGCCGCATACCTTCTGATCGATTGCTATAAGATGAAACATACGCGCAGCCTTGCAGTCATGAACTGCTCTGTCTCAGGAGACCGCTGATAATTTATGTTCATTGTAGTGACACACTGCATACTACAACGAGCAAAGAGAGTGCGTGTAGAATTATATGCAGACGCGCCGGAGAATGGAGGCATGGCGGGTCCTTTCCCCCTCTGCCCTTTCAAACGACGGGCAACGGGGGCGTAGGTTACTTTTCACCATAGGTGAAGCAGGCAAATTTCTGGGGTGCAAAATTTGCCCGAAAAGTTTTTGTGTAACTTTTACTATAAATTTTCTCCCACAAAGATCATGAAGGCCTCTTTTTGGTGTAACCTCCAAAATAAGATCTCGTGTGTTTTCATGCAAACATTGGGCGCCATTTTTGCCCGGATTTTCAGCAAATCAAAACTTTAGTGGTGCGTTTGCAAGCCCTGCACCCCCACCACCACTGCTTTTCAAAACAGTATCATAGGTAATTTCATGGTTTATCACGGTCGAATTGAAACAAATTTATTGCAGCTATTCGGGCACCCAGAAAATTCAGTATGTTTCCTATAATTTCTATTATTGTTTTTGAGGTCAACATTGTTGATGAACAAAAACAAACATAATGTAACGATTTTTTTAAATAAGTTTCCATTGCCCTCAACTGTTGTACTGCTCCCCTTCCCAACAGAACCGTCGCGAAAAAGTTTTCAATAGGGGGCTCTACGTCTGTTCAGGGGGGCTTGACATTCTGAAATTTCATTAAACTCAACCGATTTATAGTGCTTCATAATTCAATTTGGGGACCTTGAGCTTTCTTTGGGGGCTAAGCCCACAAAAAACCCTCCGTGGCCGCTTCCCTACCGCTGCACGTTGTGTCGACAAACTTCGCCGAAACGTTGGTTTGCAAACGTGAATATGACGTCATTTTGTGACGTCACAAACATCGCATACCCAGTAACAATGACCACCATACGCCACACTAAAATTTGGTAGGGGGCATCCAATCAAGCAGTCGCCCCTGGCATCACCAGACCTCTGCACGTCACTGAATAGAACTGCCTCTTACCGCAACATCCCCAAGGTGTTGCGCACGCTTTGCAAAACCAAACCGTGAATAACGTCCCAATAGCTCTGGTCTGGTCTGGCTGATTCTAACGCCCCGGTCGTTCGCTTGCGGTTTTCACTCAAATAAATGATTTGTTTGAAAGTTACGACTTACTATTTACATGTAGGCCTGTGTTTGTGTGTAGCAGAGACGAGATATGCCACTCACGTGAAAAACACTACAAAGGCGGACTTCAGATTTGGACAAAAGCGCCGGATTTAAGGAATTCTGATACTGGTTTACATGCACGCAGCAGTGCTATTTAAGACAACAGTAACGCCACTTTTAAAAAGTGACTACATACAGTACATATAATGCCTGCCTGCATGCAGATGAATATTGTCTGATGACTTCAGAGAAGCAGCTTCGGCACGCAGTGGCGTAGCCAGCCCGAAAATTGGGGGGGGGAATTTTTTGTTTTGAGCTAGCAACAGTATTTTGTTTTGAATATCGCCTCTCAAAACACAAAATGCCTAGACATTTTAAAAATTTGGGGGGCATGGCCCCTGGGNCCCCCTGGGTCAGCACGGTGGTGGTCGTAGATTCCANAACACCAGCACTTCAGAACAGAAAAGGAATTTGCGCCTTCATTTCCGATCTCGACCAAACGGCAGCCAAGAGGCTGACCGTCGACAACGGTCCGCAGAAGTCACGTGACTGACGCAGGCAACCGAAACGAAGACTCGAGAGCAGGTTTGAAACCGAGCAAATAAAGAGATTCGCGAACGAAAAATTACACTTGAAACACTGCCGCCGAGCAAAACGAACTCGATCGCAGAGGTGCAAAGTAGTAGCGATTCAACGCATAATCACAAACACGTGCACGGGAAGAAAAAAACGGCCCGTCGATGAGTTACGCAAACTGCCGTTGAGTGGAGTTTCCATGACGATGACAGGAGAGAAAAAAGCAATGGCAAGATAAGAAACAAGCGTCACAAGGATTTTTTCGATGAAAAACAAAACATCAAAAGGCGCAAATTGGATGGTTGTTGAGGTCAGTGAGCAGAAAATCAATAGGTAGATTTGCAAAAACCGGGCGATTCACGTTGAAGTTTAAGTCTTTAATTGGCAATTGCGACCGTCAAGCAAAAGATCAGACAAGCGACCGCCGTAATCAAGAACCTGAACTCCCGCGCAGGCGTGCGGAGTTCAAAAGATGCGCAGCTACCAATTGGTCGCAAGAAAATTGCGTCTTAATTGCGGAGAGCACCAGCATAGTTCACCCACGACGCCTCGTTAAACGTCATAGTTGCCACAGAGAGGTGACGTGACACAAACGTGAAAATTGTTGGCGAAACACGTCTTCGCACACACGCAGAGACACAAAAAACGCAAACAGTGTGCTTCGAAGTTTTCACACATTGCACACTGTTGTGCTCGAGGATCAAATGATGGGAAAACACACTTTTCAATGGTTTTCTCTTCAATTTCAACCCCGGGGTGCAAACATGCGACTTGATAAGTGGGAAAATAGCAGAGATGCTGCGGCGTGAAGGTTCCAGAAGGTCCGTCATCAAATCCAGTCTCACTCCGCTCTTGGTAATATCCTGAACGCGAAAACACCGTCTTTGAAAACTTTTAAAACTCGCTACCACGCGCAAAAACAATCCAGTAGTATTTCAACCGGGCTTCCGCGAGTGACTGCCAGGGTTCGGCCGAAACAGACCGAAGTTTCCTGGGACGGAATTCGCGACCACAGTTCTTTGCGGTTGCAGCAATACAGACACTTGGATCATTGCACAGAGTTCCTTGAGCAACGCAGGCATTTGCGGAAGGTTCCGCTGCAGCAAAAAGGTTGAAAAACACTGACCTATGGTAACAAGGTAGTGGGTCGCGGAATTTTAAGGACAGGTTGAAAAACACTGAGCTAAAGTATGAGCTAGCAAACTCTGATGCTCATATTTTCAGATGAAGTTATCGGAAAGGTTGAAAAACAATGCAATAACCGATTTCGCGAGCAACAAAAAGGGCGTGTCACGACACGCCCTTCTTTATGCTCTTGATCGGCTTTAAACTCCACCCATATCACAAGGAACACCGTTTTTTTTTCAGATGGTAACAAGCGTGGATGTTTAGCATGAGCGTGAAAGTAGGCGTCCGAGCGGAGCGGAGTGGTTGAAGCATCAAAGTCGATTAGCAGTGATATTCTTCAAACTACCACAGGACGGAAAAGGTCCCCAAATAAAAAGCATTCAGGAACGAGCGAGTCGAAAGGGCTCGGTGCGGCAACAGACGCCCTCGCTTCGTGTCATTTGAATGTATCGCGGTCACAACGACGTTCACGTTGGCCAATTACAAACGTGTTTCGTTCTTAGCAGGGCGGCAACAAAAATTCTCGGAACTCCTGTCCCTCCTGCGGTTTGATGGTCTTCGCTGAAACACGTCTGTGCAAGTGTCCATCATGCACCCCCCCGTCCCCGTCCACCCTTACCAAAAAAGCAAATTGTAACTTTTGCTGTGAAACCAATGCTTAACTTCACCATGTACCCCTCCTCCTCAAAAGAAAGAACAAATGAAAGCTTGCGAAGGTATACAGTTACAAGTTTCGCCGCGCGACGAATGCCCGCGTTGGCGATACACGAATAAGACGATTAAGTCGTTCGTGCGTCATAACCCGACGCGCGTTTCGAATCCTGCGATGTGTTTAATTGTTCTCCGTGGGTTCAGTGATGAGCGCGAGGCTCGCGATGAGCTTCGGGCTCAGTTCAACTTCGTCGTCCAAAGGCCTGAACAGGCGACAGGGAGCGCGCGCAGTCCATTTTCGCCATCGCACCCCGAGGTCGTAAAAAGCATTTTATTTCTTCACTCGCCCCGTTTCTTTTCGATCGCATCTGGAAGTGAATGACGACGACGCAGGATCGCGCGCGCTATCTGTGCGCTTATTGTTGCGTCACTGTTCGTTCGCTGAAGAGGTCGCGAGGAGTCGACCTTCGCACGTGCGCGATTCGCTGCAGCGATAAAGGGCAGCGCGGCGGCCGAGATTATTATCGCCAGACAGACGTGTACCTGCAACGAAAGGCCTGATAAGGTCCTTGGCAGATGACTGCTGCGCAGATTGATCGCGGAANTTTCGTCGAATACGTTTCGGGCGGTCGTCGACGTTTTCAGGTCNNCGACGNTTNNAGGTNTCGCGGTGCGTAATTTCGACGGGCGGAAATTTTTCGGAAAAGTTGTGAATCACGCGTTCAGTCAGTGCCCATGACTACGGACCATCGCCATACGCGGCAGGTATCGGTAGCATCACATCATCTTAATATAACCTTGGGCGGACATCGCGACAAGCCTGAAGTGAAATAACTATATTTGTGGCGATTACACTATATTTGTGGCGATTGATTAGGAAAATATGCTACAATCCTGTTACGAAGCAATTACTTATTTTTTTACTACGCTAAAGTGAGTTCTTGAAACTAAAAATAAGACCGTTGATGTTGGCATCCCCAATGGGTCTTTCTTTTCCTCTTATCAGATCCTTCAGTTTATAGCGAGCCCTCCTATTCCAACGCCTGAGCAACTTCATCGCTGACCACGAAGCGGTTGTAACCGCCCAACGACAAACAAGGCAGAATCGCAGCAGACGTTCCCTCCAAGGTGTGCAACTGCGCAGTACCACGTGCGCAGTAAAATCTCGCGCACTCGCACCATCCCAAATCTAATATCGTATACCCCTTTTAACGCTTCACTGGTTGTGCGTCCGCATGGTTGCGCAATTGCATACGCACTAAAACGAACATTTGCTCAGCGTGAAATTTTCTTAAGCCGGGACACTGCTGACGTATCGCAGCGGACAGCGCGCACGAAGTCAGATTTGAATAAACCCGGCTATTTCATGCCATCTAGCGGACGTGTTACCAACTCGACAAACATGGCTGTTTGGTGCCATCTGGCGGTCGCATTACCGGGTCGAGCGACGCCGCTTCACAGCGTCGGGAGGCAAAAGGTCGGCTGGCTCGACGATGAGGACGACATGTCGGATAGGTCGCACTGCAAAACGGAAATGACGTTTGAATGAGTGAGGTCTGTTTTTTTTGCGGTCATGGACCGAAATGTTATGGAAAGGACCGAAACAGATTAAATAATTTCAGTCAGAATGTCTGGAAATGTAGGCTAATGAACACTGTTACGGTGAGTTTTAATACAACTGGGAGACAAATGACCGAAATGTCTCAAGAGAGCGTCTCAACAAAAAACGATCGAAACGTCCCAGCGAAAAAAAAACAGGGCGAGCTGTACGTGTCGGTGCGGTTGCATTCAACCAGCTATTGCAAACGCTTTTTTCTACAATTTACAGCTCTTTTTGCAAACAATACACGGAGATGAAAAAATATTTCAGCACGATAGAAATATTGTTTAATGTTTGCATGTATGTTTTTGTTTTTTTTACATCGGCAACACTAAACAGCAGTGTTTTGCACTTTACAGTTGTACCAACAAAACCTCAAGAACATTTCGTTTTCTAGCAACTGGATTCGATCAGTGCCAAGACAGCGATAAAAATTAAGGGCTTTCAATCAGCACGCAGGAAGAAAAAGTCACGTTATGCAGGGTGGTCCAAAAAGATGTATCCATTTGATTATCGCTATTATTTCGTCTGAAATTAACCCAGGTTTTTGTGTTTCAGGTAACTACTAGTTAAGTTAGAGCTCCAAAGTTTTATTTCCCAGTTTTAATGGATCAAGCAGCATGATATTTGGTGAGGGGGCAAGGATCAAAATTGCTGAGGCCTATTTCGCGATGAAATCAGTCGTCTTAACTCAACGACAGTTTCAATGGGACTTTCTAAATGGGAACTTCATCACATCCTGACTGTGAGACAATGTTTGGTGCAGTCTCCAAGGAAATCCACAAGACGTTTGTCCCACAGTTTAACTACTGAGGAGACAGGTCTTTCAAGGAATTCAGTTAAGCGCATAACGCACGAGGATCTTCACTTGTTTCCGCATAAAATACAGATTTTACAACTTTAGAATTATGCAAATAAGGCTGAGAGACGTGCCTTTAGGCAAAACATCAGTCAGCGAATCGAAGACCACCCCGATTTCTGGACTTTAATTTTTTTCAGTGATGTGGCAAATTTCAACCTGGGTGGTCACGTGAGCAGAATATGCGCTTCGGGGTTCAGGCCTCAGGCTCATGAGCATCAGTGTCGTCCACATAATGCGGAGACAGTTACCATTTGGTGCGCGTTGGGTCGCAAAGGCGTTGTTACGCCGTACTGGTTCGAGAATGCTGATGGGCGACAGGTAACTGCGAACACAGAGCGATACGTTGAACTAATGAAAGGAAAATTTCTCCCGGCACTGAGGTGGATGCAGGGGGTGAACATGGACACTGTGATTTATCTGCAGGATGGAGCAGTGTGCTTCACTCGGATACCTCCATCGTTATTTCCCTGGAGGCAGGTTCACCTCCTATGGTGTGGAACTGCTCTTCGCCCGCATTTTCTCCAGACGTAGTAGCCCCTTTGGATTACTTTCTGTGGGGATACCTAAAAGACGGTCTATGCTGACAACACCTAAACTATTAATGCGCTCAGGAATAACATTCGAATGGAGATGAGAATTCCCAACGAGACGTTGGATAGGGTGGCAACAAATTTCAATGTGTGAGTAGCGACAGTGGTTCAGTACCAGGAGCTTAGATCGAGCACCTGCTTAACTATGGAGCTGTGCCCGCAATATGGTAGTGTACAAGGATAAAACATGCACCACACAAAACTTACACACGTTTGTAAGACAGAACTATGAAAAACGATCGCGAAGTTTTCCTTTCAATGCAAAATGCTACTTTATCAAAAATGAATACATCTTTTTGGACCACCCAGAATTCCGCAATCTGTGCGGCGCGTGCAAAGAATACAATCTGAAGTTCGGTTTGTTATCAAACAATTGAACAGGAATGCGGAAACCTCGCCTATTTACTCAGCTAGGCATAAAGAAGCCAACACAACGCTGACGATTTCTATTGTGTTCCTCCGGACCTCCATCGTTCACGTGCGCCACACGGAACAGACTTTCGTGCTGCTTACCAACTTTGCGAAAACGATTTGCCCAATTTTGAATACAAATTTCTAGACTTTTTGCGAACTTTTTCTAGACTCAGCTTTTCCAAATAACGTGCCCGGGTCGAATATACGTACTACATTGTGATAGTTGAAACGACTGAAATAAAATTATCAATCTTGAATAGAATCTTATGGAAATGTATGTCAAAATGTCAAGTCTGGAAAATTATTTTCTTTTTTCATACTTTAGTTGCGGCTTTTCATGGGAGACTCGCACGCACAACGGAAGGAACGCCATTTCCACTAGTGCAACGGTGCAAGCAACAATAGATTCCCCGCTCGGCCAGGTTCACTCTGTTGTCTCTTGTGCGTAGCTGCATTTTTAAGGTTATTCCTAACTGCGCGCTTTAGACATGTGACGCGATGCGCCGTCACAACACTAACAGAACAAAAAAGTTTTTTCCCGACTTTTCCAGGCTAGGAAATGACCAAACTTTTTTCACACTTTCCCAGACATCGTAGGAAACCTGTATAAACGACCGTTTCGACATTCAATCGCAGAACACCCCCTACCTAAATCAAACAAACAAGAAAAGTTTCTCATAAAAAAGCAGGAAGCACGCCCGGAACGCACCTCCGGTGGAAAATGAAAATGCTTGAGAAGATGTCGCTGGTAAGGTCGGAAGCGCGCGAAGGATTGTTCGCAGTGGTCGCAGCTGTACTGGCCGCGGTGGTGCCGTTCGAAGTGCCTGCGGAGGTCTTGCGTGCCGCGCAAACGTATACCGCACACATCGCATAGCTGCGTCGAGACGAAACGACACTTTGCAAATTGAGATCGTTACTTCGCGCGCTGTGCGGCAATCGCAGAACAAATCAGAGTTCAAACAAAAACTTTGCTATTGACGCATTTGCGCGGGGACTTCAAAGAAATTGTTGTTTTCCGCTTCGTTCGGAAAAGTTTAAAAAGTTCACAAAGTAAAAACTTAATACGATCGAGCCCACGGCAAGCGGTACGCGTGCGCTCGCTATTTGGCGATCGTCTTTCGCAGGCAACGTATACTCCACAAAACTTTTTACGCAGGTTTTCACAGAGCTTGGAACTTTCGAATCGTCATAATTTTGAACCGCGTACATTTGAAAAAAAGAAGAGTGACGCAGCAAGCGAGCATGCAGCTTACGGTGGTCAGGGTTGAATGGATCCGCTTCACGTGACGATCCAAGTCGGGCTGCACGGCAAATGACTTGCCGCACGCCGGACAGCGGAAAGGACGCTGGCCGGTGTGCCTCACCATGTGTCGCCTGAGGTTCACCTGCAAAAGAGCGTGCGTGTGCTACGTCTCGTCATTTACATAGTTCGAAAAAAATTTCAGTAATGTCGTTGTGACTAGCCACAGTTCGTGTGTTTTTCTTTTCTTGTTTTCCAAGTGCCAACATTTCGCCTGCGAGATTTGTCTTACATTTACAGGACTGGTGATGCGTTGGAAAGGGCGAAACTAGTTTCCCCGTCAATAAACTGTGACTAATTTACTTGCCGCCACCTTTGTGGCCTTTAACTATGAAAAGTAGATACGCTTGCAAGTTTTAATCGTCGCAGAAGAATGAAAGCAGAAAGCAGGCAGATTCCGCAGAAGCTTGCCACAAGGCTAAAGTTTGCTTACTGTTCTTCTCTCAAGTAAGGCAAGCGTGGGGAAGAGAGATGGTTCACACAGGCAGTGTTTGCTGTTCGGTCATTGACCGAAGTTTTTTGTTTTTTTTGTGAAATGGCCAAAAAACAATCAAATCAATTCGGTCATAATGTCTGAAAATATAGACTAGCAGTCAATACTGTTACGGCGAGTGTCAATATTGTTATGCGACGAATGACCGAAATTCCTCGGCGAAAAAAACAGGTGTCAACAGTCCCAGTGGTAAACAACAGTCGGCTTTTTCACGATGTAATCTGGTTTGTTTATTCATTTCCGTTAGGTGGAAGTAGGCCAAAAAGTTGAAATACGCCAAAAATTGAAACGCGAAGCTCAGGTCTAANTTAAAACACCTCNGTCAAAACCAGTGGCAGTGGCGAGCACTGTTTGCTCTAGGGTGCGCTATTGCGCAGTTAATTTCATTCTTGCGCACTTGCAACATTCAAAAACATTGCACCAAAACAAAGAAAAGCTCCTTAAATTCAGCGCGTACTTTGTGACAAGATCTTATACTTATTCTAACAAGTCACAAAGTTGCGGTAATTCATTTAGAACTCGGCTAACTCAGCCTTAAAATATTTTAGAACTCGGCTAACTCAGCCTTAAAATATTTTAGAACTCGGCTAACTCAGCCTTAAAATATTCACCAAAACAAACATTTGCTCAGTGTAAAATTTTCTTATAGGGAACACTGGTGGCGAGAGCCGACAAGTGTGATATCACTGATGAGCAGTTAATCAACCATTACTTCACTGCATAGAGCAATAGACAACATCCCAAGTGAAAGAGTTAACTGTACAAATTTTGGCGGGTCAATTTAAAGGGACGTGAGAAAGATGGGATATTCAATATCTTAAAAACTAGAGCCGATTAAGCAACATTAAGTACATTTTTGGATTCACCGACCCAGACTTACCCTAAAAATGTTACAATATTCAGAGCCTTTTGGAAAAAAATTGTTTGGTCGCTTGTATAATATACCGTATATTATAGTTCCGTTGTTGTTTAATAGGTCTTCACCTTGCACACCCTTAATCGCTTCAAGGTTCAGTTTCGATTATGTTGTATTGTGCAAGAGCAGTCGATTATTCTTACGTGGATACAGCATACAGGAAAAACAAAACCTATCTCATGCAAAATATTTATGCTAAGATAAACCCTAGTAGATGATTGCCACTCCACACTGGGGTTGAGCTCCACTGAATGAAATACTGCCCTACGAAGCCAGGCATATAAATATAAAAATTAGCCTGGACTTGACAGATCACTCTTTGAGCAGCCGCGCAACAACGGAACTAAACACATCTCATCTACACCGAAAACTAGAGACGCACTGCCAACCAGCACAGCATTGTCACGTGAAGCTATAGGGCAGGCCTGCACAACATACCACCTGCGAGAGCTTTCGCAATTGCAGAAAATGTTGCAACAGCGCGACTTCGGATATATAATTAGTCGTTCCAGATTTCTTGCAAACTACAGTAGAACTTGTCTAATTCGTCAATTCGTTACTTTTTCGTCGGTCCCGGCAGAATTCCTATCTTTTGTGTACATTTCTGTTCGTCTTAATTTGCTCTATTCGTCACCTCTTTCTATCCCTTAGAAGCGTTTTGTTCAGCTCATACGTCATTTGCAGTTTCGCTTTTGATGTCTAAGCAGCTAGTAGGTGTGGGAATTCAAACAAATTAATGATCTTTATCTGAGAATTGTTGCACCTCGCAATTTGTTTATCGAATTTATGCACGAGGTGCGAAGCTCGACCCGACTCCACATTGAGAGAACGCGGGAAATCTTTGCAGTTTGTTAAAAATTTGAAAGGTGCTAGATTAAATGGAGGAGTCTAGATAGAGTAAAGCAGAGGTGTGCAACATTTTTTGTCGGTGGGCCATATATAACCAACTTCAGACATCTAGCTGGGCCACACAAAAAATTTAGTTTTTTCATGTGCAGAATGAATTAAAAAATCCTCACAATGTCGGATTTTCATGCACGATGGGGAAAAATCAGAGTGTTGGCATTTGGCAAGGGCCTCACTAAATGGCTTGGCGGGCCGGGTTGTGGCCCGCGGGCCACCTGTTGCACACCCCTGGAGTAGAGGAATTAATTGTTGTCCTTAACCATAACGTCATAAACTTGTATTTTACTGCAAATAAGAGCAGTATGTACACGAGTTACTATGATAAAGTATACGAGCTTCTATGATAGAGTTTTCACCTGTTTGCATAATTCGGCACTTCGTCTAAATAGTCACGTGTTTCTAATCCCCTTGAGGTGACGAATTAGGCAAATTCTGTACAACAAAATGAAATATGTTTTGCAGCTCGCGGCAAATTTATGTTGGTCAATTTAGCCCTTCGATCTTTCTGAGTTGTGCAGACCTCCGTGAAGATTATTAATCAATGCAACGATGCCCCTCCTTTGCATCTGAATACCTGGCTGTTGGAAGAAAATTCAGATTCGTTTAGATCAGGGGGTCACAACCTTTCTCTGACCATATACCCCTTCAGCATTTCGACAGATGAGCGTGCACACCTGAAATTTCTTATGCCAAAACCAAACAACGTGAGTAAAATAGCAGAAATTCACTCAATAATTAACAGAACTTTTAGATAATTTAGAACTATGAAGGTAGACTCCATTTTTGTGTCTCAAA
>JGI24158J21664_10003159_pt1 | contig 20507 bp, 11 predicted proteins | sample Ectturendosymbi3_FD_21664 | JGI IMG/M metagenome (IMG submission 21664) | reverse complement strand
TGACAAAAACTTACTAAAACTCAACGCCAGCTAACGATTAACACCAAAGCAAAAGTCGCTTTCTGATAAAAGTAACTCTTCGCAGAGCGAGGCTTCCGAAAGTCGCTTTCTGCAAAGTTGCTTTCTGTTAGTTATAAGAACATGCTCTGCAAATATCTCCGTTGCCAAACTGTAACTGTAACTAGCAAATATTGAAAACTAATGTATGGATTAAAAACCTTGATATATTGTCCACACAACATTACCAAATCAAGAGTATCTATGCAGTCAATGAGCAGACTTGGGAATTTGAATTTATTTTTCTGATTTAGTACTTTTGTCCCCTGTGCCGTTAGTCACAAACAAATATTCAAATGACCAAAAAAGTACAAGACAGATGAATTTTTCCAAACATGAAAACAGTCAGTATGAGTCATCACTAACAAATGCTACTAGTTTTAGTTTTCTTCTATATTTCATGTTTACTATAGAAATGAAAAAGTAGTCAAAATGTCCCGTTGTCACATTTGGAAATGCCCATGTGCTGCTGATACTGGCAGTTTAAGAAAATCCAATATAAAGATCAAGTTATTGCAAGACTCACTTGAAAATCGTTTTTGTGATTTTGCTAAAGAGTAGACTGCATTTTTGCATTTATAAAGCCATTCTCACTTTGTGAACAAAAGATAATGAAAATGCCGAGTAACATACAAATGAAACTTCTTGATTTCAAAACAAACTTAATATTGAAAAGGAAATTTGATGCGATTTCTTCAGTCCCTAGTACTTACGACATGATTAATTTCAGGCGATGCTTACCATGTGAAAATTTCCCAGAACTAAGAAAATTTGCTCAAAGTGATATGTATGTCGTTTTCGAAACGACGTACACATGCAAATAAGCATTTTCGTCCATGAAATTGATTAAAAGCAAAACGAGGTCGCGCCTGACTGATTCAAAATTGAAGAATTTTCTGCTACTCTCAGTAACAAATTTAGCTCAAAACATTGAAAATGTGGTGAAATGTTTGAAGTCTCATTAAAAAGTAAGAAATTTGATGTTTATTTGCTGCTTTACCAGATATTCCACTTGTATTTAATTATATTACCTGGTAAATCACTAATGATGTGAAGTAACATTGTTACAAGAAATATCCAACGGTATGGTGCGTCTCCACTCACGCTTGGAAAAATTGGCACATTCTGTGAAAAAGGCTGGCCATCCCTGCTTTAAATTGTAAACCCTAACCCCTTGTCTCTTTCCATATCAAACATGTCCTGTGATGACTTCCACCAATGGTGTTCAAAAAGGCAAAATAACACAGCCTTTACCTCATGAGGCAAAATAGACACTATCACAAATATGTGTAGTCAGCAGTCAAGCGTTTTCTACAATAAACGGTAGTCATTATTATTTTGCAAAAAATCTTCTTTCAAGAAATTGCAGTACTTCACTTAGACTTATTCCAATTGATTAATCTTTGCCGTGGAACAATTTTTAGCTTGTAAATTGTTCACGCAAAATATAGAGTGTGCTTATTTTTCACCACTTAAAAGTCCGCCTGTCATTTTCTAAGTAAAAAAATAACAAATCACTTGAACTATTTCTAGTATTTGCTTGCACATGTGATGGTGTTGCAAGAATAACTACCCTGGTGTGATTGAGTCATAAATTTTAGTTTGTAGAGAGGTTCCAGGTCACCAATGTCTGAAAAGGTGTGTGAAGAGGTTAATTGCCCTGGCAGCGGGTTTAAAATGAATCAGAAGTGGCATGGGTGGACCTCTGACCAATCTTTACTACTACTATGCAATGATGAAACTGTCAAATGTGGACTCTGTCACACAGGTAACATTTTGATGTCACGCTCGCCATGTACTTGTTTTAATTATTGTCATGGCAATGCAATAGTTACAATTTATAGAATTTACATGAAACTAGTGTAACCTATAGGGTAATAGTCTATGCAGAGGCGCATCTAGCCTGGGAAAAAGGGGTCTGTTGCGGAAGGGCAGCTTTTGATATAACTTTTCAGCATAATACCACATTTTCTCCTAAGACTACAAATCGACCAATGAATTTTGCAATTTTGCCAAAGTTGGGAAACCCAAGTTGCTACTCCGTCTCTGAATAGTTAACGCAAATCCTCTGTATTCTTCCTTAGGATGCACAGCCCTCTGACTGCATTAAGTAGTACGCAACATTCACACCACTCCGCAATTGTCCCCATAAATCGCCCTATGACAACGTAATATTCACTCACAGGTTTTTATGTGCGCAGTAAGCAGACGATTGCCTGCGAACAAATCAGGGCAACTAACTACATTCAGACCTCGTTTATCCGAACTAGTTGGTTTCGTTAAATAATGTCGGTTTAACGAGGTATCTGGAAAATCAGAAACAGGCGTGTAGCCACGGGGGACATTTTGGGGCAATCCCCTCTAAATTCTTTTGTGCTCCTTCACATTGTTTTGCCGATAATTTTTTTATTAAAAAATATAATGAAAACAAAAGTCTTGACTCCCTAAAAATGTTTTGTGCTCCCCAAACCTTCAGACCTAGGCTACGGGTCTGGCCTAAGCGGATGCTCAAAGGGGAAACAGAAACAAACTGTGGAGTAGTCTTAGATGAACTGTTAACTCAAGCAAATATGTAGACTGCATGCGAAACATGACTAAATGAAACTCTCATAGTTGTTTTTGTTTATTAGCAGATCCATATACATAAGCAAGTATGCATCAAGAATGAGATTTAAAGTGAAAAAACTGTACAGGAGACCTATAACTGATCCTGCAGGGTCTGCCACTGTTGCATTCATTATGCGTAGAAAATTGTCTTTCACCCTTCCATTGTGATTTAATGAACAACTAAGTAACAGTTGCCATAATCCTGTTTAGCGTTTTTGTTTATTGATAATGACATTTCCGAGTCGGTGTCAGACAGTGAGGTTTCCAGATTAAAGGGGTGAAATGCGTTGGGAGAAATCTGCTCCTAGCAATTTGTTTTGGATAGTGGGGATTCCGGTTGATCAGAGTTCGGACAAACAGGTCTGACTGTATTTGGAATAGGTAGTGGTATTAATTTCATTTTCAAAACACACAAGAAAAACATTTCCAAGTTATCATTGCTTTTGGGCACAGTGCATTTATTACATCACAATCGCTGTTTGTTCCTACGAATATGGTGCTGAAAAGATACTTAGCTTGTCGAACATTCAGCAAATGTCAATCTTACAGCAATGAAAGCTGTTTATCCGAACATACATCCACTTGAAATCGATGCTGACAACCAGCTGCACAACTGCGTCTGTGGAGCGCGCTGTCTGTTAAGATGGCGGTGTTACAAATATACTTGCAAAATCAGTACAAAGAAGAACGATTGAATTAAAATTGCTCTGATTGCTTTGCATCATAACGTAAAATAGAATTACTCAAAATTAATATGGACTTCTTGCGCAGCAAACAACATCGTCAACTGCTTCATTCTAAAAAGGTAATTTTCGAAATACGACTCTTGACTGATATTTTGTTGAAAAAACGCGGCCACAATTTTTTAGGCTAGCTGTCGCGCCTTTCAATATGAGAAGTTGCTTATAAAAATATAGTTTCAATGGTAACGAACCCACGTTACTTGGCGTGATGCTGAGGAAAGCCTAAACTTACTGAATTTTGTCATAACCTAGTAGGTGTAAACAGCAGATAAAAGTAGCCCAAAACTGTTGAACGAAACGATCGTGATTGGCGACTGTTCTCTTGCCATGAAGCGAAATATTACAAAACATCTCCTGCATGTGCGTGGCAGTATATGCTATTCTGACAGCAATAGAGCTGGCATTGTCAGAGGAGGAACTTCCGAAAAACATGCATTTGACGCAATATCAATTTTGAGTTTTCGAAAACGTGGATTGTTTCATGTCACTGCGCAGGTGGTATTTAGACAAGGCAGTAACGTTGTTGGTTCGTAATAGCACTTTGCAATGTTGGAAGGGAAATGTAGGCTGTTGCCTGTTTGAAAACAGCCGCATTAGAGGCGTGCAGTGGCAGAGTCTGATATTTTGTTGGCTTTAATGCTGAGTACCTGCAGTGCAAAGGGGTCTGTCGTGACAGCCAAACAGACCCCCTAGATGTGCCCCTGAGTCTATTATATGTTTTTGTAGTGAAGTGGCCCTACTTCACAGAATTCTTGTGATATGTCATTGCAGACAAAAAGTCACTTCCAAAAAATGTCACACATGTCACGTTTTTTTAATAAGAAAATAAGCAAAATGTCATGTTGCAGAAAAACAAAGGTTTTCAAAACAAGCAATTATAAAGCAGTTTGCCACTGATACCAAAATAAAATTTCAGAAATGCACCAAATAATATATTGAATTATCTTCAAGAAAATTGTGAAAATGTCACGTATGGAATCGCCCAGTTTCAGAATCATCATTCTTTACATATATACAGTATCTTCTTCCAAGGTGAAAAAAATTTTTAAAGTATATATTGACTCAAGTTTTGTTTAACACGTAGAACCCAATTTCTATTTCCTGTAGATGTATTTTCAACTGTCTAGTATTATGAATATTTGCTTGTACAGGCTACTGTTGATTCTGAAGCGTTAGATGTGAGTTTTGATTTTTTGTTGGGCAATGATTGATTGGCATGGAAAAGGTTTATAAACAGCATTTTTTGTGTGCAGTTGCATGGCATGTGCTGCCAGTTAACCCCAAATCATAACTAACAAGAGCTCTGGTTATAAGAGAACAGGTATTGTCTCTTCAGTTAAGTGACCTGATTGCCTTTTCGCTGTCCAGTTTGCAGTAAACATGTTGAATGGCTGTCACCACTGCAGTTTGTAGCAACCTCTTCGGATGGGTACTTGTTTTTCCATTGATTTGCATGAATATACACAAAAGCACATGTTGAGATTGAATGCCTGAATTGAATACAAAGCCCCTAGCAGGAAAGGTGTCACAGAACAGCCAATAGGAAAGAGTAGTCTATCAACAAAATAGCATTGACTGTAAACATTCGATATAAAGTCAAAACAAAATCATGAAGACAAGGTCAACATACTAGAATATTGCCATTAACTTTCTGTGATATATGAGATGGCGTTTCCAAGCAGAACACACTTGTGAAAATCTAAAAATGCCACATTTATATGGTTCACAATGCACAAAACTGTAAAAACACCTTTGTATCTAGTATATTATGTGTGCAATATGTATTTAGTTTTGATCTCAGTGAATGGCAGTTTAAAACTTCTTGTTTTTGTATCAAACAATGAATTAACATTTTTGACCTACTGATTTCGTTGCAAGAAAGTATGAACTAGAAATACCGGCAACTGCAAGAGTTTGTTGGAACTCAGTATGCACAGTTAATTCTTGCAAGTGCAGTGAAGGCTGTTGAAGTGCCATGCAAGTTTGCAGTGGCCGGCAGGTTGTATACACTAAACATGTGAATGTGACAAGCAACATGAACATTTTGGCTCATTTTATCGATTGTGTACCCTCGGAAATTCAAAGTGAGGCTAACATCACCTGTTTAATAAGGATAAAACAGAACAGTTGGCTAAATATTTAAGATTTTTATGGTCATAGCTTCAGTCAATTTTACACTATCAGTGACCAGCTGTTCCCATTGGCTGTTTCATCCTTAAAAGGGCAATTCCGGCATCAGCTATCTGTCATCATCAGTGTTCCCTCTAATCCGAATAAAAATGGCACTTTTTTTGGATGCCAGCCGACAAAAATTTTGAAAATCGGCACTTGCAAATTTGGACGCAATTTCTTCCACAGGAGAATATTTCACAAACAAAGTTTTGTTATTTTTTCAAAAATGATGCGCTACATATTTTCACGATTTAAGCCATTCTCAGGTCACAGCATGGATATTACAGCAGTGAGCAGTGAAAAAAAGTTCAGACGCAGTTTAGAAATTATCCGCTTGCAAGTTTGTAGCAAAAAGTTCTGGGCGCAATTTCACGATTGATGCACCCAAAAATGAAGTTGTTTGCTGTTAAGTTCAGATGCATTTTGCAAGTTTTCGCCTGATGAGGTTTATGAAGAAAGTTCTTGGCGCATTATCACGATTTTTGCGTCCAAACACGGAGCTGTTTGCCGTAACGTTGAGACACATTTCGAAAGTTCTCCGCTTGCAAGGTTCACAAAAAAATTCTGGGCGCATTTTCACGATTTATGTGTCTGAAAACGAAGCTGTTTGCAGTGAAATTGAGACGCATTTTGGAAGGTCTCCGCCTCCAAGGTTTACAGAGAAAGTTCTTTACGAATTTTCACAATTTTTGCACGCCAAAAAGGTGTTTGCTTTGAAGTTCAACACATTTTGGAAGTCCTCTGCTTGTAAGGTTTACAGAAAAAGTTATAGGTGCATTATCACGGTTTATTCCTCCGAAAACAAAACCGTTTGCTGCGAAGTTCAGACGCACTTCGGAAGTTCTCCGCCTGCAAGGTTTACAGAAAAAAGTCTCGTGGCATAGCTAGTGGGTTAGGAATGTTTGTTTCTTAGGTTATTTCATAGTTAACCAACACACTGTTAAATCAGTCATACAGTATGCTACAAACCATTTTCAGATTTTGGACGCAGTGGTTAGCTGCTAGATGTAAAACCAATCTGAAGGAAAAGAGACAGATTAAGTAAAATTCCTTTGTTTGAAAACTGCTTTTATGCTCTTCCGGAAATCTGTCAAATGGTATATCAGTGCAGTCGTGAACATTCATGCATCGCAAATCGACTATTATGAAAAGCAGTTGGATGTCAGCCTCACCAGTCTTTGTTCAAGTCTCTATGCCTTATTGATGTTAGTTTGAAAGCTTTCAAGTGCGAAATTGTACTTTTTTTGAAGGTCAGCAAGCATTAATTTGTGTCGAATTAAGCTGTAGAAGGGGAGCAATAGAGTTTCCTGGTTTTAGAGTTTTGGTTGCAATTGGGACAACTTCTGCAGTCAGCAGTGCTAGAGGTGAGAGAAGCTTCTTTTTGATGAACATCATTAAAACCAAACAGAGGTATGTAAATTCTATGCAGGACAGCTCGACACTTCACACATCTACAATCGACTAAATACATGAAATTCTACTTTCGTTTAAGAACAGATAAAATGTGGAAACTGGATAAATTGATGCACTGTAGCAGCAAAAAACAGCTGGTTGAAAATCTGACAAGCTTATGGAGCTTCATAATGAAAATAACGGCCAAAGATAATGATATAAACAACATGCAGCTTTCCTATAAACACTGGGTTTCTTCCAAGAACCTTTGCGCATTGGATTTCAAACGCATGTCAGCCACAACCGAAGATTTTGACTCAGAAGAACATTATATTTCATTGTTGTGTGTTACATGTGATTTATGATGTTTTAGTTTCAGATGAATCTGTATACCTCTAGGGCCGTGTCGATTCCGTGATTGCCATAGTGATTTGTACCAAATCTTTTTTGTTTGAAATTAACTTTCTTTAATCGTTTCAGTGCCGGGCATTGCAGCCGATGATGGGCCCACGGTGCAGTTGTTGGATTTGGTTAGGGAAGAGTGAAATGACCCCTTAACCATCATTATTGTCAGATCCATTCTGACCTGGAAAGGTACAGCACCTGACAGGGTTCCAAATTTGGGTTAAATAATTTGTCAATGTTTCTGAGGGGTACGTGACCTTTCAATCTGGAAACATTTCAGTCATGACATTTCTGTACATAAACAACCAATAACATTTGTTTATTCAAAATAAATGCTTATATAGGCAGGCGAAATGTCACGCTAGCTGGTCTAATACAAAATCCCTTTGATGTTGCATCAAAGTGACAAAACAGTCTGACAGGTGAAATTTAACGTTAGTCAGCATTATACCAAATTGATTTAAGTATGTTTGCAGTCAACTTAAAATCAAAATCATGTGTTGATCCTGATTGGCTGTTGGATCTTGGATTACGTTTGCATTTTTTTTAGATAAAACTTTTCGTTTATTCAAGTACGTTTGCAATAAAACGTTAGCATGTAAGATTGATGCAAGATTTCATCGTCTGACCAAAATGCATCGAGACCAAAACAACCAATACCGAAAAGTCCCGTGATCAAAACGGCTCAGACTGAATCGGCCTGACCGAAACTTCTTGTTTCGATTTCAGAGTTGCTACGTTTTGGCAAAGTTTAAGTAAAGAAATTGTGCAGTATCATAAGATCATCAGCCTAATTCAATTGTATTGTTGGTTTAGTGCCGTGATTTTCAACCTGGGGGTCGTGAACCATATTCGGAGGGGCTACTGGCAGATATTTTATGTACAGAGCTGTATTACATTTGCTTTATTCAAGTTTTAGATGGGGGTTGCTGGGTTAGAGTGGGTTGCTGTAATGGGTCGCGGTACAAAACTTTTGTTGAAAACAACTGGTTTAGTACGACAGTAAGCAACATACAATGAAGACAAGAACAGTCATTCAGGACCGTATGAGGGCAACCACTGTCTGAGAAAAAAGGTTCACATTTGGCTAGGAAGTTTGCATGCAGCTGATTTATTTATTGCCTTTGTGATGACTGTTTTTTTGTTTGTTTATCAGAAAATGTTGCGTGTGTACATGTTGGAAAAAGTGAAGACCATTTTTTATTTTTCTTGGTCATTCATCAAAAATAGTTGATGCAACATTTTTTGGTAAAAATGGATGCATTTTAGGAAAATTTACAAAGGGCGCCTAAATTTATTTTGATCTTCATGACATTTTTTGGACAACAGCCGACTTTATCTCCTATCCATAGCCGCATCATTCCACCAATAAGAAGTTAACGGTTTCAATCAAACTCCTTCTACGACGGTTTTTATTCCATTGCTATTTTTTATTATTGACTTGTGCAACAACAAAGTTCAGTTTGTACAGTTTTGATTTAGGTAATATAGCTTCTTTCTTGTCCTCATGGCAGCCATTAATGGGCTATTCTAATAGTGGACCTTGCAAGGTTTTTTCTTCAAATTCTTGTTAATTATCATTTTGCCAACATTTGATTATTTATAAAAATAGAACATGCCTCTGTGAGAAAATAAACTAAGTTACGATCACTGTTGTTTTGTGTACCTTCACAGATAAAAATGCTAAAAGGTTGAATAGTTAAAAGTTCTGCAGGATTTTCGCGTTGTTTCTGTGCTGTTCTCATGCAACTGCTTCAAGCTATGCTGCGTAGAAAGCCATCTGCTATCAAATTACAAGTTGAAGACCTCATTGAATACACTGACCATTGTGTAAGTCATAGTTGATTTTAGCAGACCCATCTTTGCATTATTTGATTACTTGGATAAAGTTTAATCAATGACACTGCATGTTACACCATTCCACCAGTGATAAATACTGTCCAAACCACACCTATCATAGAGTTTATCATTAGCATTAGTGATCTGTTTTAAATGGGTGGAATGGGAAACTCTTGCAATTTCCTGTGGTAGTTGAACACTGTAGATTCAAAGATAATTTCTTACATGCGATTGTGTTGTTTCCTGTCTTATTTTTCTTGTTCTTAAACTGAGATTCAATAAAGCTATTCTTGAGCCTTATCACTGGATTAGTTTCTATTAACAATTGTTAAGCATTGTGCTGATGTGGTGATCCACTACCCCTGTGATCACTCCTAATCCCATCAGTACATAATGATGCGAGTGAGGCATGCAATTGTGCATTGTGCTGAATATGTATTTGATTATAAATTTGCGGTGTCACACCTTCCCACTTCAACTATATAATAGCTAGCTGACTTAAAACACCAGCAAATTACTGGTGTGCTGTTGTAACAGTGGTGTAGTGAAGCTAAGTGCCAGCTGTAGCTGACCATGAAACTACTGCCCTTTCCACTTCTCAAATTTGCTTACAGGAATTTGAAATGAAAGACCGTTTTTCATGCTTGTTATATATGGAATTGTAAAGCATGTTGAACATCACATTCACTGTCAATTAATAGACTTGCTTTTTCTGCTTGTTGCCACCTTTCTCATCGTTTCTCTTCCTATTTCTTTCTGCTTTCTTTACATATGTATATTATATACATTGTCCCAGGATATTTTGTCAGTTTTTCTTTCCTGTTGGTATTTAGTCTATAGTAAGTCACAACACTTGGCTTTAATCATTTGCACATTCAAGTGAATAAAACAAAGTTAAGAGAAGTTACGGTGGCATACTTAGTTTCCAGATGTAAACATCGTTATTATTTCATGTAGTATTCCCATCTTTAACTAAAAAAAGTACTGCATATAGCAGGCTATAATAATAAATTAAATAATGTAATCTCAGTCATGTAAACAGTTTCATTGTTCACTTCAAGTTTCAGTACTGGTTTAATTCTCTAAGTTGGAGTATATAAAAGGCTTCAAAAGTTAACTCTATCAGCACTTGCACGGGGCCCTCTTAAGGTGCGGGATGTATGTTGACAAACTAGGTCAAATACTGTAGGCATAAAACCGGCTCTGGTTGAGAAGCACCTGGCTTACAGCTTTCATCATGACTTGCAAACTTGGTCTAATGGTTGTGACTTCTTCCAATTACATGTGCATGGTGTTATTCTTTGCTTCCATTTGTTTGTTAGCATTAGACGTCTATTTTGAAAACTGTATTGCCAAACCCTGCCAGGTGGAACATCTGCCTTTTTAATGCTCAGCGGTGATTACACCGTCATAAGTCCAATGGTAACTGCTCTGAACAACTTTATTCAGTACAGACATTGCCAAGTTGTGCAACTGTTTTGGTTAACATCCTTTATAATAAATGCCTTCACCACAATCATGTTCAAACATATTGTTTGCCCTTGCACTTGGTTTTCAGACTAAGGTTCATGCTTCCACTTTATCAAAATGAAAGCAACACCTTATGTAAGCTTTTCTTGTTGGAATGTTTGTGTAGCATTGAGCAAAAGAGACTTCTACTAAACACACCTTCCCTATTGGCTGACACTGATTCACTCTACTTGTAGTTCAATCCTACAATCTGAGCTCTACAGTACACATGCAAACACACCAACTGCACTATCTCGCTTCAAGAATGCCATCTTCCGACAGCATTACGTCTTACAAAAAAAACAGCAGTTCTACTGAAACTGAGCAATGTTACCTTTGCAGATTTCTTTCTTCAACTGCCCAAATTTATGTTGATAGGCTACAGCTTGTGGCACTTGTTGAAAATAGCCAGCTGAATATTTAAAAATAGCATGAGACGTGCCGATAAATGTTCGTCAATGCCCATAGGTGTTACGTGATGTAATGAATGCTGTTGCAGTGTCGCTAAGGATTGAATGATAGGGAAACAAGGATTAAACTAGCCTTGACTAATTACCATGATTTCATGCAGGGAATTTTTTATCAAATTTTGAGTTGAACTAGCATAGCAATAATGTTTGCTAGTCTGCAGTCAAGTGTCATGTCTTTCCTTTGTTCAAAGGACTTTTGACTGGGTGGGGTGAATTCACTTTGGTTGGAGTGAAAGGTGTATGAACTGAAGGTTAATTGCACCCCAAGTAAGTATGTCAAGCAAGCCATGATGTCAATACAAACACAAGAGCTTTTTAGCACACTGGATTTGACCCAGACTTTTTAGTAATCATTTTATCAATTTGCTCACTCTACCACAGGTATCTCCAACTCAAATGTACCACAGGCCAAATGAGGTCTTACAAAGTAACCCAAGGCCCGCATTATGACGCCGACACAACAATGGCACCGGAACCTTACTAGAAGCAGTTTTTACATCTTGTTTCTTGCAAAAGATATCACGAGTTATAGGCAAATCAGTTCTAGCCATCTCTACATTTATTTTAAAAGAACTTGTTCACTCGCTGGCCAAGCACTTTTAAACAATGGTGAATAAATTGAAAAACTTACATGTTAAAGTAGTTGAAAATTACCAAAAAGCATTGCAGGCCAAACAAAATGCCCTCACAGACCACATGTGGCCACGTGTTTGAGACCGCTGCTCCACAACCACATATCCCAGTTTTTAGGCTAGCCTACCAGTCTATAGGCCTTCTAACCACAAAAACTGAAAAGAGTTAGAGCTCTTGAAACTTATAAAGTTTTATTTTAAAATAATAAAGAAAAGTTAGGACTTTTAAACTGCTTCCAAAAAATTAATTTTTATTAATCAACGAATTGCCACCTCCCAGAAGGTGCCGTCCAAAGCCCCCACCAATACCCCCCCTGCTACACCACTGAGCTGTAACACATTGTGACATATAATACACTACGTTGTCAGAAACTCAGTTAATTAGAATGAATGGAAAATGCCAACTTGCACAAATTTCACTAGACATCACAGAAAGTTTCTTGGGTTAGCAACAAAGTTAGCAGAGTTGATTGACTTAAATCAGTGATTTTCTTGAAAAATAAAAATAATCAGCCAAAAACTCATGTGCAGTTTCAAAGCTTTGTTTGATATCTATGAGTATGACACATTTCATTAACATTCTAATATGTTTTAACTTATATTAGTACAGAAGGAAGAGAGTTCTTAAGATGACACAAGTTGTAACCAATTAAAGTTTTATCAATCATAGCTTCTGAGGTCGCAGATTCTATGTCAACTAACTGCAAAAATGACATGTGGCCTGAAATAAATAAAACCCTTGCAGACTCAAAAGTCCGAACTGTTAGAATGCCATAAGTTTTAAAGTGTAGGCTGAAAGTTGCATTTAAATTGTCAATGAATTTGCTAAACTGGTGATTTGGGTATTGTCACTTCGATAAATATTTCATATTGTATACCGGTACTGATGTTATGAACTGTTCTGCATTAAGGGATATTGCGTAAGGGCAAATAAATTTGAATGGAAGTTCAGCTGTTTTTAATTGCTGTACTTAAGGTTAACGAAGAACGAAAAATATATCAAAACAAATTCCTTATTTTTAAAAACTAAAACTGAAAACGATCAGGTGGCCACCCCTTAAATCAAACAAATCATAAAAATCTGATTTTAAAAAATCCGTTTTTTTGTTTTTTTGAATCATGATTTTTATCAACCCTGAAAGCTAAGCAAATACACGAAAAACTACATGTCAAACGTTTTTTTCCATTCAGTCCATTATATGAAGGTTGTTGCACATAGAAAACACAACGAAAACTTTGCTATTGCGATGCCGTGATGAAAAAGGATCAGCGGTGGGAGCGTTGTTGATTGGCTGAATATTGACGAACAGCGACTTTATTGAGTGTGAATGGTCCACAACCTGGGTGTCACCGAACTCGGTCAGGGACTCCGCCGAGCGGTGCCGAACTCGGTCAGAGAAGCCACAAGACCCTGCTGAGTGACACTCAAAGCATTATAAAAATACATGGAGGGCACCAGCTTTCAATATACTTGGCAAAATTTCCACAAGCCAAAGCGCTAGGAACTGTTGAGTAAGTAATTGCGCAAACATTTTTAGGTTTACCTGAAGTTTATCGTCTTGCTATGTACAGAAAGAAAAAGAAAGGCAAAAAGCGAAAATTGAAGAAGTTAACGGAAAATCCGCCAATGATACATTCACAATCCTAAGTTCAACAAAAGAAGGAGATAAATGCTCTGCAGACATTCGGTCAAGGCAAGCTGCAATTAGCGCAAGAATAGGCATACAACCTCAGCCAATAACACCGGAAACTCATTCAAGATATAGCAACCTTCACTGAATAGGTGGGTTTTACTGTTGACTTGTAGATTTACTGTTGATTTATTTTCTTACAAGTAAAAGTAGATGAGATTGAGTCAGACGTTCTGCCGTTGTTAACTCATCTAAATAAAAAATTTTAATCAGTAGCTTGCAATTTGCAGTTGTCAAAAGCCAATGCCAACAACTGTACTTTCCATTTTGTAACTGTCTCAGAGTTCTTGCTCATTGAAATATTTTAGGAAGGGGCGTTGTTGACATTGCGTTTCTTCAGTAGCGCTAAGATGCTGTAACACTTAGTAGCAAGCGCATATAGATCTACATTCTGCTTTCGTACTGCATCTTGGTACAGAGTTCGTGACAAATTCGGTTTCGTCACAATAATTTTTAGCCTGCGAATAAAAATATATTCCAGGTAAGGCGGAAGTTTTTCAGGAAGTTACTCGATTTTACCATAGTCCACTTCCGTACTTTGCTGCTTTTGAGTGCTAATTTTTCGTTTAAAGTCGAAAGGAGGACGTAAATGGGAAATAAAGATACATTTGTCACGCGCTCTTTCAGATTGGATGTCTAACTCCGTTTCGTGCTTTCCACTTGCAGAGATCGACTTTGCACAGCTTTTAACCCGTTTACAAATACGTTCATAATTCTTAAGTTGCTGCGAAATTCGCAGTTTCTACGTTTTGAAACTAATTTTTAGGTGAGTTTACGTGGCGTGTTTCAATGGGGCCAACTTCTTTTTTCTTCCCTAGTCGTGCTGCTGGTAACTTTTTTGGCCATGCTGGCAGTGTTGTCCAAGCAAGCAATATGTAATGGGTATTAGCATGGAGAGTTGAAAATTAGTCAGTTTCAGCGGGTTCCGTTTAACCCCCTCAAGCCCACGGAAGTCACTTATGTGGCCACTACATTTTTGGCCATAATTCGCCAGCCGATTCAGCTAGAGAGCTGTTCAAATCCTCTGCAGATTCGGCAAGTCTTCTAGTTTCGATTAAAAAAAAAATTTGGTTAAGGGGGTTATCTTGGGGAGAAGTCACAAAGTGGGGGTGTTTTTGAATTTTTGACCAACTTCGACTGGCCCTGGGCGCCAATTCAATGAGTCATTTTTTGGCTCAAACTTTTTAAAACTAGACGATCATCCACGTCTTTAGAGCCCTTGCTTGACCTTCTAGCATGTCCGGAACCAGAATTATGGCCAAAAAAAAACATTTTGCACAAAAATCCAAAAATGGCAGAAAAAGCATGATTCTCCCACTAACGGCTTCTTCGCCTAACGATAATTCGCTAGACGCTTATGCTAGAGAGCTATTCAAACCTTTGAAACACTTGTGAAGTCTTCTAGTTTGTACTGAAAAAAAACTTGAGATTTGGGTTTGGGGTTTTCGGTGGATGTCGTCAGGGTTGGGCTATGTTTTGTGCTTTTTGATTTTTCTTTTGTGACGTCATCGCCCAGACAATGAGCCGAAATTATGGCTCTAAATTTGGTTGGATCCAAGGCTGTAATATGAGTCTTTAGAGCCCTAGATCGACTTTCTGGTGCCAAAGTTATGGCCAAAAGACCCCAATTTATTGAGGAATATGCTGAGTATTTTATGGGGATTTCCCTAATTAATTTCTGCTTAATTTGCCATAACTTTTGAACCAGAAACGTTAGAAAGTCCATCAAACCCTCTGAAGACTCGTGTTGTAACCTAGAATCCAAAAAAACTTTGAGCCACAAAATCGGCTTGATTGGTCGATTCCCAGGAGATGATGACGTCATCCAAATGTAAACAAATATGCATAAACATCCTTTCATTATGTAAACATCAACAAAAAAAACGAGATCCCAAGCTAAAAAAAATTTTTTTTCAGTCAACTACAAGTCTTCACCAGTCTTTAAGGGGCTTGAACAGCTCTCTAGCCTATTCTGGCGGCGAGTTATGGCCATACACAAAATGGGTGTTATTCAACCCAGGTTTCCTTTTGTGGGGAGATAAATTTTGACCGCTTTTTGTTTTTTGTGCAATAATTTTGGCTCCAGATATGCTAGAAAGCTGACTAAGGACTCGGATGATTGTCTAGTTTGCAAAAAAACTTGAGCAAAAAAATTGGCTCATTGGATTGGCGCCTAGGGCCGGGTAAAGTAGGCCATAGAAACGCAAAAACACCTTCTACTTGTGACGTCCCCCCAAGAGAACCCAAAACTGAACCTTTTTTCAGTCGAAACTAGAAGACTTGCTGAATCCGTAGTCGGCTTGAACACCTCTCTAGCTCTAGCGACTGGCGAGTTATGGATTGTTATGGAATTAAAATTTGGTCAAATAAGTGGCCGCTATTGGCCTTAAAAGGCTCGGGTGAACGAAACGCAAATGTAGCTATAAGCAATTTTTCCCGTTGGTTGTTAAGAAAATCCTTTGTTTTTTCTGGAATATTGGGCCTGGATGGTTATGATTTAAATTCAAAAGTAAAGTGGTTCGGTCTGTAGCTACGATTACACCAAGTCAGCCATAATCGAGAAGGCTCGAGATCGGCAACCATTGTATCGCTTCTTAGGCGACCTAGGGTTATAAATGGAGTTTCATCAATGTACGTCGTTTCCCAGCATGGCAAGCTCCAGAAGGGAAAAGTTCTTCGCGTACAACAGTTTGGCCGTCTTACTGATAGCAATGCAGGGATGCAAAGTAACAGTGGAAACAAAAAACGACTCGACAGTAACCGGAGTGTTACGTGAAGCCGATGGATTTGGGAATCTCACACTGTCACGCGCCGCGCTAGTTTCTCTGCGAGGACATCACGTGAGAGCGGAAGAAATGTACATAAAGGCAAGTACCGCTAACAGAAGTGATTACTATTAAACGTTTTCACCTTTTTATGCCCTGCCCTTACATCGCAGTTTAGTAGGCGGAGGTCTTTTTTGAAGGCATAAAAATTCTCCGTAAGGTAGATCAGTGGTTTTCAACCATAACCTATCACAGCAACCCACAATAACGCAACGAACCCCATCGAAAACTCGAATAAAGCAAATGTAATACTGTGTACAGTGTTTTTTAAAGGTGTTTTGAGGGACCGAAACGGTCAATCAACTTTTTCGAACGGCCTCTCAAAATACAGTAGAACTTCGCTTTACGACCACAACCAAAATACCTTTGACCATTTCGGTATTCAGATGAAATAGTTGCAGCATCTCACAATGTCTTAACGGTCACCAAGGTCAAACCCTAAAAAAAGTGGCTGTGGACCTAAAAATATCTACTCGTGACCCTTCCAAAAATTGCTCACGAGCCCTATGGGGTCGCGACCCTCAGGTTGAAAACCTCTGAGCTAGATTGTTGGTTTTAGATTGCTAAATTTGCAAGTTTTTCCTCTGACCACCATATTTTTCAAAAGCTGGATAAATTTGTAGCAAAATTGTGAAGATCATCAGTGGCTCAAAATCCATGTTAAATGGTTTGGTCATTGAGCCTCAGCTTTAATTTGCAGCAAGCAAGGATATGGAGTAGCGAATTGTGAAACTACTGTAACTTACTTGATTTGCTTTGAAAGGGCATGTTTCGTTTGGCTCTGGAATAAAACACTATTGATGCACATCGTCTTTTTCTGGCTTGACGCATTAGACGCAAGAAATCTTTGTAGACTGCTGCCATGTTCCTTCGTTTGACGTAATTACTTCCTCGTTAAGATGTGAAGACGATGTACAAGAAGGGCACCGCGATTTTCACCATGCCTTCTACTCTTTCCAGGCTTCCTCTGTTCGTTTCGTTCGTCTACCCGACGCTGTTGATCCGGTGAGAGCGATCGAGAACCAGCTCGATAAACAAAAGCCTGCACCATCTCGACGAAAAATGCCCGGTCACTGATTTGTCGAGATTTCATAATTACTTCGGGCTGATCCAACTCGTTTCATCCTTACATCAGTGAAACCATTCAGTTTTGATGACCTCAGCGATTTACAACTTCCTTTTGTCATCTTGTCGGTAAATTCGCTATCCCGCGCTGGAAGCTGAAATTCGTAATCTCTCCGTGAGATGTGATCAAGAATGATGCACCAACCTCCTGAAAACGTCGTTGAACTCATTTCAAAACCTGGCCAGTGTACCAAATCCGTATGACGTTTCGATGACGCGATGGATATTCTAGTGCTAGCTTTGCCACCGCAAAACCGACTACAGCATTTTTTGAATTGACCAGTATCGGTTGCTTTTATGAAACAGCTTTTTGCATCGACGAACGAACTGCAAAATAAATCACGATGACGTTTTTCTGGCGATACATGGTCAAACAGGCGTGACGCTCCATGCGGCCACTTGTTTTTTGTTAGGCGTCTATCTGCTCTGTTCCATTTACTCGTGGCTCGCACAAACAAATCTCCAAATACGTGAAGTGGTTAACATTACAGTGTTATACAGAAGTGGTAACGGTGGTTTTTAGCATTTTTAAGCTGTGCAAGTTACGGTCACCAAAATGTAGGAGATTTAGACGTATTGAAGAACTTTATATTGTTAAGTAGGTGTGGAAAGCAGTCTTGAACCGATTGCGTCTTGTTTTGCGAAACCTGCTAATGGTTAGAATTACAAAATAAATATGAAAACAAGTTTTGTATGCTTGAGAAACTTCAATTTTTTTCAACTCGCACAGGCTCATCAATGTCAGTTCACTCTTTGCAACTTCACTGCGTAGCGCAATTCCATTAAAAGGAAGTGCAGCACGGCTTGACATAAACAAATCGTTGTTAAAGAAAAATGAAGCCCATCAGTGTCACAATGCTAGTATTGCCGCCTTCGACACTTGGCTCATTACTTTGCAAAGTACGCTGTTTGTAGTTGAGAAATATGCTTTGTATTGACCTCGACGATACAGGACGTACTGTATTTTCTTTTCGCATTTGCAGTAAAAAGCAACCCGCGGCCGCATGCGACCCAGTCGAGGGTTTTGTGCGGCCCGGTTTAGGTTTTCGCTGTAGCAGAAGTACCCTGCATACTGACAACTTGTCCTCGTTTTGAGGACAAGTTGAACTTGACATTTTTGATGCAGGTGGTCCTCAGTGCCACTTCATCATTGCAGTTAGGATTCGAACACTTCAAAGTTAAATTTAGTTTACTAAGATCAAAGTAAGCCATTCAATCTGCGGCCCACAACAATATGTCATGCAATGTGCGGCCCTGGTCAAGATAGTGACATACTTTTGGCTCAGTAAGCCATTTGGTTTGGACATGGCTGTTTTAGATATAATAGTTCTACACATTTTCAGAAGCCTCAGGCATGTGAAGTCGCAAAACCAACGCAGTCCGCTTATGTACATCGATCCCAAGTGCATGAAATGCAGTCAGAACCCTCGAAATGGTGAACGTGCACACCAATGCTGGACGAACTATGAACGAATCAAACAGAAAAACGATGCCCAAACCCAGTGACGAATATTGTAGAACGTGAGCTTACTTGCTTTGTATATTTTTGCTAATACCCACTTCACTAATTAAGATTGCTAACTCGAGCTCTTCGTTAGGCCTTGTCACTATTCATATTATTTTCGTTTCATGTCTGGCCTTTTACGTTCATATTGCAGATGACGTGAATAAAATAATACCGTTCGTAGTGGGCGTTCTCGCGACTTCATTGGCTCGCGCTTTACTCGGGCTCATCCGTCAGAGCCCGAGCTGTCATCTGCAATTAAGTATTTTAAAAAATATAATACATATTGGATTGAATGTTGTTTTGAAGCAATGGACTTGCATAGAATTCCAACCTAATGGACAGTTCCCATTCGTGAACAATTTCGAAAGAACGATAAATTACCCGGCAACTCGGGCGGGCTAATATGAATGAGCGTAGTACGCAGAGGTTTACTCGGGCTCTTCCGTCACAGCCGTAGCTGCCCTCTGCAATTATTTATTAATTCAAATCAGAGTGAATGTTTTTTTGAAGCAATGGATTTACATAGAACATTGGATTGGACAGTTACCTTTCGAGAATAATTTCAAACCAACGATAAATTCTGCAGTAACTCGGGCTAATGCAAATGAGCCTTGCACGCAGAGGACTGACGTTATCATTGCTCTGTGACGTACGTATGTTGCGCGACAATCGACGAGTTCTCATTTGTTGTTACGCAACATTTACGTCACAGAGCAACGATAGTGCTAGCCAGAATGAGAGCTAATGGAACTTTCAGTGACGCAAGCCTCGACGAATGGTTACATTCGGTATAAATCGTGTGATGAGCCCGAGTGACGTCGTTGACCTGGAGTCACCCCTGCCCAAAACGCATTGTTTTCATTGGCGGTTCATATAGAGATGCAAGTAAAGTGCGCTGTGGCTGGGTTGCCAGGTCCAGGTGGGCCAAACAGCAGTTGGGATCGATGTGGCCAAAAGTTACGGTATGCGAAAGAGGCCGAATGCTGTTGGTTTTGAATTAATCAAACGAATAATGGCAATAACGCAATTTTGTTTCAGAGCCAAGCCTATACTTTTGCATGCAAAGCAGATATGTAATTTATAGACAAATCCTTTTCACATTTGGCAACCTTTGATATCAAAAGATTTTACCAAAAGAAGGTATCCTACCAATACCTTCTTACAAAATACTTCAAAGGGAATGTACAATAAAAAACAGGTTATAAAAATGCCATAGTTTTTAGCGTCTGTGGTACGCAAGTGTTAGGTACGTCAAATTCCAAGAAATATCGTCTACAGCAGGCGTGCACAACATCGGGCTGCATTCTCTTGCGGCCCGTGAGAGTTTTCTCAATTGCAGAAAATGTTGCAAAAGCTCGACCTCGAATAAGTAATTGTCATTCCATAATTTCTTCCATACTACGAAATGAAGTAGACTTGCGGCCCGCAGCAAATTTATGTTGATAATTCGGCCCTCCGAGCTTTCTGACTTGTGCAGGCATGGTTCGGTCTGTAGCAGTGACGATTCGTCGTTGGCATTTTTTTTTTTTTTTT
>JGI24158J21664_10003158_pt1 | contig 20507 bp, 11 predicted proteins | sample Ectturendosymbi3_FD_21664 | JGI IMG/M metagenome (IMG submission 21664) | reverse complement strand
TGCAATGGTGTGGAACAGGTGCAATGGTGTGGAACAGGTGCAATGGTGTGGAACAGGTGCAATGGTGTGGAACAGGTGTCTCCAAACTACGGCCCGCGAGCCAACTCCGGCCGGCGAAGCCATTTTGTCAATAATGAAAAAACAATATGTGTACGAAATAATTGTTGGTTTGGTGGAATGTAGCATATTCCGAAACGACGACATTCCGCAAGATGTCCGGCCCTCGAGCTGTTGTGTTATAGCTTAGGTGGCCCTCGGACAAAAAAGTTTGGAGACCCCTGGTTTGGACTATGTTATTGCTATAGGGCGTCGTTGTGCCGTTATTTTCTGGTGCTGAACGTCTTCTTTGTAACTTTATTCTTCCATGTAACAGCTAGACATATTCCGTTTTCTACAAAAATTGTGTTCAGTTGGCCCCATAACCTGCTAGTCCAACCACTATCTTATCAAAATACATACTTCGACTCGTATGTGCTTAAAAGAATAAATATATGTCAATTATATATGATACTGTGAAACCCAATTGCAATTGGTTTATGCCCTAATAAAGAGCTAAACTTGAGATTTAATTTACAAGACGTTTCAGTAAAAGCGTTTTTCAATGAGAAACAGTGACACATTATAGGGGTATATGAAAAAGTCAAGCAATGGGTAGCACGTTTTCGAAAACGATCTTGTAAAGCGTCCTTTTCAACTTTCGTGTTTTCAAACACTCCACAAAAAAGTTGTATCAAAAAAAAAATTATTTGTGTTGCAAAAATGTATGCCCTGTGCTTTCATGAGTTTGCGATGATTCGGGGTTGCACATATCTGTTTTCAAGTTACTGATCTCCAAAAACGCTACGAAATCGAATCAATCAGCAAAAAAAGTATTTTAAAAGTAAAAATGCCTTTTTTTATCTGTTCATTGATTCGACTTCTTCGCCTTTGTGAATACAAGTTGCATGAAAACAGATATGTGCAAGTCCGACCATCGCAAAGTAAAGATATATTGCAAACATTTTTAACAAAAAAATATTTGAATAAAAATTTTCCAAAAAGTACAGAGATTTTTGAAATTTTTGTTTATTTCTAAAAAACTTGGGGCTGATAGCATCGACCAAAATGCTCAAGTTGTTTATGCACCAAAAAATTATTTCACACAAATGTGCATGATACATTTTGTTGAACATAACACAGATTATTATGGAAATGCAAATAAACGGAATTTCAGCCTCTTGTACAGCAACACTCGCAAACGTAATATACGATACACATGAGAAATGCATGCAGAGCATCCATGGTGTGACTAATTTAAGTCACTTTGAAATATTGTAGCGCAAGGTCATACTTTATAAAGAATTTACTGGAGTTTTCCAAACCTTCAGTAATGAAAACCACCAAGCAGCATCGAACGGTCTTAACCTCATAGATATACAACGGAAACTTTGTGACAGCAGACATTGGGCAGTACTTGACAAACGGTGCCCGCGAGTCAACGTGCCTCAGGGGAACGCGAACAGAATAAAACAGTCGTAAAACATTGGCAATGAAGGCCTTCTTCTCACACTAACGCTCTCTTCGTATAGTTTGCCTGCGAAACGTGGTTGGTCTAATTCTGGTAATCAGGTTAATTTTAAATTGTGGTTTGATAAAATCATGAAGTCCTGATAGATTGCAACATTTCAAGAGGCCGCTTGACCCTGCGTTGATCGCTTTGTGATGTTTATTGATTTATTCGCTGTAGCAACATTGTATTTTTTAACGGTTCATATGCAAGAGTAAAGTACATTGCAAAGAATATTTTTAATGGGTAAGCTGGCACATCACAAAATATACAAGAAAACTGAAGTCGAATTCAGGAAAACAATATGAAATCAACCAGTCACTCAATCCCAATTTTTTCCGTCATATGTTCAGGCACTATCTTTGTACCTTTGTCCACAGCTCTCTTGCTTTAATGAAGGTCTTTCGGCACGCAGCAATATTTTTGAGAATTTAAAATTATGTTGTACAATTAACATCGACTGAAGTTCCTATACAACGTAGCTTAAAGTGGGGTAACTGAAACACAAACCAAAATGCCTTTTCTTTCTATGTTTTAAGCAAGATTCGACATGTGTATCTTTTGTCAGCTACCACTAAAGTAGTTTTCGTCATGAACACATTTGTAAATAAAATGTTTTTTCACTGGTGAAAGCAAGCGTTACATAATAAAAGAGTTATAATACAAGTAATATGTTTAAAAAATCGTATGATTTACCAAAGCGAACTTTGCTGATTTTCTTTCCGAAATTTTGCTGACGATGAAAACTCCTATCGTTCTAAACGTCTATTTAAATCTTTTTTTGTGTTGCTGTTTTCTGTGTGACTGTGTCCTTTACTTGCAAAAGCATTAATCGAGAATATTAAATGCAATAAGTACTGTCAGGCGAATTACAAAACCATTGTAAGGCGACCTAAGATGCCATTTCCCAACGTAAGGCAATCCACATTTTCTTTATTTTCATTACAATAAACTACTGTAAACAAGGCCGCAACCAACTGAAAAAAATTTTTGGGGGAAATTCACTGTAGCTTGTTGTTGTACCTAACAACTGAAAAACTTATTGGCACTTTTTGAAAATTTCAAGGGGAGGTAATTGCCCCGTTGCCCTTCCGCTTGTTGCGGACCTAACTGTCAAGCCTTCATGATCATTGGGGAAGTTGTTACAAAGTCGGATCGGAATTGCATTTACTCTTTTAAGGATGCATCATAATAAATGCGCCGTAACCTTAAAGGATGTCGAAACTTCGAATATCCCTGTCTACCTGACTATGTGACAAATACACAACAAAATGTAATTATAAACTTTAATACGTCAACTTCTGTGGAACAACCGTATACGAAACACAAAAGAAGTCAAAACCATCGTGAATTTAGCACTGTTTTCACTGTTCACTAAAAACCATAACATTTTGTTCTGAGCACTTCTCAAAACGTGATGGTGAAGCAAACGTTGCAATTTAAAGGCAAAGTGAATCAGAAATTTTTGTCCAAACCAGCAACATGCAGTGATTCGTAATATAATCTGCAAGATTGCACAGGTGCTTCTAAGGACATATTTCAACACAATGTCAAGGTTACACACCATACATCTCCAAATTCTAAATATATTTTGCGAAAATATTCACAAACTTGTTCTGTTTTGCATGAAAAACAAAAAATTGTTCTACTACTGACACATTGACATGCCAACTGCAAATATCTTAAGGAGGCTTTTATGTCAAAAATCACGGTTCGAATTCGTGGAATGACGAATGGAAAAAGATTTTCTGCTTCTGTTCCTCCCATTATTTGACTTCCTTCGACAGCATAAGTAAAATTGAAACTCTTGTCGAAACCGAACTGCAAAAAAGTAAACCAAAAGTGTATATCTTCCAGATACTTCCCTACTCCAGAAAAAGATATTGTCGTACAAACTGCTAGGTATAGTTATCAACATCATTTTTTGTGATTGTGGCAGCCATACTTCTAGTTCTCGCCTAGTTGTTTATTACTGAATTGCACAAATTTTGATCTATAAACCCTTTTTCAGGCAATGTATCCTTGCTTGTCCTGTGATTCAGTTGGCAGAATACCAGTTAACCAGTTTTGGGTAACTTCTGTTAAACACTATTGGAATTTCAAGTTTGCGTTTGGCATCTCTGAACTCAATTCTGAATGCAACCGATTGAAATAATGATTAAAAACTCCAATCCGAAACCCGAGATCATAGATTTGAGTTTAAGTTATGTATAACACCTTGACTTCTAATTCCTGGTCAAATAAGTTGCAGAAAACGAATCAGAGTCCTTTGGAGAAGTTCCGAATTCAAGTCGACGAATTCTGAGTCGGAGTTGAGCTGATATCAATGCTTATACTCAGATGAATAAGACCCGCGGTTCACACAAAACGTTTTGCATCATGCTGAACCTGGAAATTACGACGATTGGTCGTGCTTGTAACCAAATTGAGCAACGCCTACATATTTCCACATACGATTTTTGAAACTCGCCAGATTTGGAAGTTTGACGAGTTGCTGTTAGTTAGTTGTTTGCACTACAATTTCCAGTTTTCAGATGCATTAGAGTCTTAGACGAATGGTACTCAGCAGACTTAACTGATTCTAGTGATGACGTTTTTCATCCATATTCAGCTCTGTTAAAAATGTCAATAGCGTTTCCAATTACAAATACAAACAAAATATATTGTATTTTTAAACCCACTGGCTAAATTTATGTGCACGTTAAACAACTCGATTTCATTTACATACATATCGCAACCTACATATTGCGGTTCACCTTGATTTGAACTCAAAAGTTTCAGAGCTGCAAGATCTTTACTTTGCGGCAAGCAGTGAGATGAACTGAATTGGTTGCATCCTTAGCTTCACTACCTTTGCTCATTTTAATCTCAGCACTATTTACTAGCAAAAGAAGTTGTCTGTAGGACTGAATGAGCAATGCTAACTTGATAGAAACCTGTTTTTTGAAAAGGCTCAACAGAGCAAAGATTCCGGCAGCTGTTACTGTCAGGAAAACGCGTCCATGCACTTTAGACAAATATTTCAACTTTAATTACCAACAATTATCAGTTTTCATTTCAGCTGGCCCATTTGGCAACATCTGATTTAAATAAACCAGCGAACGCAATTTAAGATAATTTCAACCTTGGTTTCCGTACAGGAGTCAAATTACACTTGGATCAATTTTTTCAAAAGTTATTAATACTCTACCAAACTTAGGCTTCAATTAAAAATGGCTCCGCTCCTCTTTTTGGCTCATATCCATCCACTGCTACGGCAAACCATCGTCCTCTTCCCTAAAATCGATTTTGGGAGCGCAAGACAATGTAAAACTTTTAGAACTCAGTGCAACAACTTGTTTACATGACAAGCTTTCAAACTGACGAACAGAATTGCACTGCATTGCAAAAAAACGGTTTGCTTACAGAACAAAGCCAGTCATGATGTATGCGGCCCATGTGAGTCCAGCCGGTACTTTGTTCCGGAGCCAGAGAGTTAAAAAAGGCGCCGTGGAACTTGAATATCCGGTTGTTTGTTATTAGTAGAATATAATGTCTATGATTTGCTTTGTGATAAGGTTGTCATCAGTGGCGCAATTGGCATTACACACGTTCGCACTACCAAACTTTTCCAGTGGTTCACGAGTACGCAACATCATTCTGGAACTTACGTTGCATCACAAAATGCACAACCCACTGAGCTTGCTTGACTTCTGCCATCACAAGCGCTACTGATTACCATTGCCTAAGACAATATTGTCCACATGGGCGTTGGAAGGATTTTTTTCCAGGGGGGGCCACAAAGGGATTTTTCTAAAAATTTACTAGGGTGGGGTCAAAAGTGGTGAAATTTGTTTTTTCCTACTTAAAACTAAGAAAACAACCTTTTTTGCTTACATTTGAAAATCCAGGGGGCGAAAGTGCCCCCTTCCGACGCCCATGATTTAAGATATTTACCTTTCTGAGTACCCCTCTTCCTGTAATATAATGATTTTTGACCTGCACACACCTGAAAACACCCTTTTTGCCCATATCTTCAGTAGCAAAACTTGTGATAATTTTGAACATTCTTTCTTCCAAGACAACCAGATCATTAAAAAGCTCACTCCTATAAGGTTGTAATAGATAGAAGCATCAGTTATGTAACAATATTCTTCCAACATAAAAAGCAATGTGACGAAGCAAATGAGACAATCTTCCAAACCCGTTGTAATAATCGAGATTTTAGGCAGGTGGTCTTAAGCTTTTGAGCGCGACTGTACTTTTAAACTTGACTTAAATGTTGTCGGCAAGATGCAACTCCAGTGAAAACCAAGCAAGTTACAGGCTAGACCAAAGCCGATAAACCGTCGTAAAATTATTCCATTTCTGATGAAGCATCTCATTTCATCTCCGGGGCAACCACATGACTAAGCTTGGTGAGAAGGGACAATTTTCATGGGAGCAGATTTCGACAAGGGCTTGAATTTGAGTTTCCAGATATCTTATTTTGTCGTCCAGAAACCTGTCAAAGCTGGCCACAAAACTCCTGTCGCTGCGAACAGAGACAGTTTGCGTGAGCTACTTGTGTGTATAGGATATTCGAAATTTCTATGTGTTCTGTTTAGATCGTTGTGACGTTTTATTTTAGAGGAAAGATTTCCGTTTGACTTTAAGAGTCTCGGGGCCACGAAGTTAATTTAGAGCTGTTAGAAATTTTAGAAGAGGACATGAGCAAGTAGACCGTAAAAGGATATACAGTGTAGTCTTTTTGCATGGCTTTTAGCGGAGGACCCAAATAATTCGGATTATGACGCTGTTTTGTCATTTTGATAAAAGTGTTGTCGTCTATGATGAACTGAATGTGGCAAGCCTAATTAAATCGTCTTTACTTGCAGCTTCTAGGTTAAAAATTTGTGAGTTCCTGTTGAAGTCGCCCATTGATAATGTATCCTCACACCTCAGGATGGCTGAAACGACAGGAAAAGATATTGTTTGGAGATATTTGTTGACATTAATAACTGATCATAAAAATAGAGTATTGATGAGTGTTTTCATGTAGATTTGGTGTAAATCGAATTTTAATTATTGAGACAATTCTATACTAGCTTGGGGCCCCAGAAGACTATATTGCTGCCTTGCAAACGTTCTCTCATGAGGCCCTGGTACATATGAATTAGAATTCGTCAGTTCCATTTCATTAAAAAAACACGTATGCAGCAAGCGCAGTAGAATTTGCAACAGCAGAAATGAAACTTGTCAGTTACTCCGAAATTCTCACAGATTACAGATTAAATCTGAAAATATGCAGGAACGTGTTGGAAAAGCAAACGCTGACAGACTGGGAGTGATCAATAAAAGTCAAAAAGATTAGTTTGGTTAACAACACCCTTAAGAGCCAAAAATAAGATGAACATTGTGTAAAAAATGGAAAAACATAACATTTTGCTGCTTTCAAGACGTTTATGTACTGTAATACAAATGCCTTGTTTAAACTTTTCCGACAATATTTCAGTTTTCATAATTTTATTTACTGCGGTGGAAACTTGCCAGTGGAACGTATCACATCAGTGTTTCACTTTTTGGTTAATTGCAATACACAGAAAAAGAGATTAACTCCGCAGAAAAAGAATGAAAGAACTATAAATAATTTAAAAGAGTAGTTCTGAAGGTGAAGAATATTTCTTTCATTTCTTTCAAATTTACTTCAAATTTCTTTCTTTCATGCCTTCCAGTTATTTCGTAGGGAAAAAGGTTGGGTTTCCGGAAGTGTGCAAACACAGGCTTTACGTATTCCTCCATTGGCTAGAACAGAGGTTCTTAAACTGAGATCCGTGAACACCTAAGGGATCCGTGAATGTAATTTATAGGGTTAATAGGCTTTGCAGACATTTCGGTAACTACTACGATGATTGAAATTTATAATTCGATAATTATTGCAAGATTTCTTCTTAAGAGGTCCGGAACTTTTATTACGATGTACTAGGGGTCCGTATGACCCACAAATGTTTAAGAAACTTTGGGCTAAACTAAGATGCTAAAACTGTGGCTGATGTGATATATTTTGCAGATGTTTGCAGTCCACTTACATGGGCAACCCATTTTGTGCACTTACCGCTATAGAAGTTGTATATGATGGGATTGATTGCGCTGTTCAAGTACATTATAAGGTGAACGATTGCGAAAGCGAAGTGAATAGTTTCCCGATGAACGGATGAAAAACACTGGAACACTCTGAACAGGTATAATAAACCTCTTGTTGCTGCGATGTTCAATTGCTACGATCGTTTCATAAAGATTGCTGCAAGAAATTGTGTCGTGGCTACATTTTTAGCTTTCTTTCAGATTTTTCTATTCGTTTAACTTGTCCTGTAAACTAAAGGCTATCACCAACACTAAAAAAACGAAGCATTACGTGTTTTTTCAGGAAACTATTTAACATTCGTTGGTGACATTTTCAATTCTACCATATTTTCAAAACCAAGAGTCACAGCAAATTGCATGTAAAATGAGTCATTGTGAATGAAAAGAGTAGCATCAAAATACAACAGCTCATTGCCAATCAACCAACTCCAATTCTATGCGAACAAATTACATCAGCCATTGCAGATTTTTTTTAAACAGAATCACAATGAATGACAAAAACTGACAAAAGTAGACTTCCACACAACAAGTCACCTGCTGAGTACAACGAAAGCAGCAACGCCACACATACATCGTGTCTTCAAATTAAAACTTTAATAACATCAAAGCACTTCAGACAAGGGAATTACCTTCTCATCAAATCCAGAAAAATAGCCGGTGCGTAGCACAAACCAAACACTATCACAAGAGCCACTTGCATCCGAGCGCTTTTTTTGCGTTTCCGTACCAGGGTAATCTGCGTGGATGATGCATAATTGATGTCAAGTGGTATGCACGATACAGCCACTGGTGTGCCGAGCTCAAAACACGATTATTTGAAGTTAATATTTGATCTTTCGCCAAAAACGAGCTGACACTGTATATCTGACATCTTTTCTCAAGTGAAGACAATGCAGCTGCTTTGGAGGGTAGCAAAAATATCGGCAACGCGATTGCAAATATGGTTATACTGGTGAAGCACAATTGCTCTTTTGAACGCTCATTCTCAGAAGTATTAAAGGTGTTGTTCAGTCCTATTTTATTATGAAAAATCAACCTTGAAATATTCTCAACACTTAACAACAAATGTTCCCTCCTGATAACACTACTTTCAATCATCATACACACACACCATTACTGCACATTTTTTGCAAAGGTGAAGACCGGTAACTTGCAACGACACTCGTTTTCGAATCCGACGAATAAAGGATGATGTTACTCTGGACGAATCATTGAGGGCATTCTTTTCTAAAATAGGAAAGCAGAAGCTTCTTAATTTCGAACAAAATCAATTTAAAGTACGAAATTACAAAACGCAATGCAAAGTCAAAGCTGTCGTCGAAAGTCCTTGTTCAAGGTAACTGGCAATACATTCAGCCACTTTTAGCTTTCTTGTGTGACGGTTATTTACAACATATCGTCGCACCATTATACTTTACGTTGCTGATCCATGAAGTCGTAGTTTAACTTGTCCAATATGTTTAAAATCATTAGTGATTTATTGCAAAGTTTGGTGATTTACTACAAGCTGAAAAGATTGCTGTATGTAAGGACGTGACTGATACGATTTAATGATTACAAATTCGCTCCGGGCAAAAGAACGAATTACACCTGGCCTTTAGCATAACGTTATTCAGGCTTAACCGTAGAGTTCTTTCAAACTCTGTTGCAGATCTTGTGCAGAAAACTAACATCTAAAGGTTAAAGTTTTTAAAACTACTCTTATGCAGTATAAATACAGCGATAGTTTGCAGTCATAAAAAGAAATGGACAGTCAAAATCATAATCTTTATAAATGCCCCACAAAAATCCGAAAAAGTATATGATTGTTATAGTAATTAATTCAGCTAAGATCTCTATCACTAAAGTGACAATAAAAATCAAAATTCTTTGTGGCATCAATAAAAAATGCGTATGGAAAAATGTGAATAAAGTTTCAAGCGATAAAGCATTCCTTAAAGTCAGTGCAGGCAATCCTTTTCTTTATTTCATTTATTGTGTTTGCTATGTGATTTAACGTTTATATTTAGTAGATCTTCGTCACTCTTATACTATTTAAAAACCCATCACAAAACGGTATTTATATAGTTGGTATAGAAAACCCTTCTAATTGCCTAGAAATTTACATTAACCCAGTTTTTTCTATTTTTGACACATATTTCTGAATCCTGATTTTGCTCCTTATTCTTACTCAACATAAATTGACTGAAAAATCTTAGCTTGGATCAAAGTTGCCTAGAAGCCTTTTGAACTGGCACTGCGCACGACATCAACACCTTTTCTTCAAAATTAGCGTCAAATTCTTTTGGCGGAACTGCGATTTTTCGTAAAATCAATTGATCTCGATAAATTGCAAATTATTCCAATTATTCCATACTTCGAATTTTATTGACACACTAGCGTTAAATGAAAAGCTGGATCGCATATTTCAGTGCTTTGCGGCAAAATCAGCAAACTCTGGGGCGAACAAATTGCACAAGATGAAACTTGTTTCTCAGCAGCTGAAAGCTGATTTATTCGGTTTTAATTCAATTTTGCTTGACTCAAGCAGAGTAATTGCGTAATAAGAGTTGGCTTTGACGTGAGCACTTCCGGCAATTTCACATGCTTCGAGTGCCACATGACTGATCAAGCTCGGAATAGGGCTTGCTTTTCATTGTCAGCCTGTCCACAGTTCATAACAAAGGCAGTTTCATTTCAATGCCCATTATCTCGCTCACGGTCGGGGTAGATGTGGATCTGACAAGAACAAGAAAACGCTGTGACACAGCTGTTCACGACTGTAGTTGTTTCAAAGAAGGGCTTCAAATTAAAAAGTTTCTAGTGCGACACAATGGCCGCCCGGATAAATGGATAGTCTCTATATAAGTCAAAAGGTGTATATTCATTTTCGGCATGTCGATACACACATAAGTGTATGAGAAGACAGAAACCCTTTTTCCTCAAAACAAAAATTATTTCTCTGCTTTCTAAGGATACCCGATGGTTTCAAACTTCCCTGGAAAGCGCACTTTTATTTTATGAAAATTTGCAAAAATTTCTCTCCAAAATGTGAAGAACAGAAAAGGGTTTGCGTACCAAAGTTTGCTTCCCCGACGTTTGCGTACTAGAAAGCTTAAAAAGGTAAAGTTTCAGCACCTAACCTGTCCCCTATTTGCGAACCATCGCCATGTATTCCAAGATTTACGCGTTTCATTCTGAGATTTTCGCTACCCTAGGTGCTTTTGAGTTTCAGTTATCTTCACAAACACAATCACCATTGCACTGAAATTGTTGTTGACCTGAAAATTGACTGACATTGATCCGATTTACCTGATTCTATTTTTTGGGCAAGCAGAGGGAAACCGCCCCACTCCCGATTCTTTTTGCCGTATACACCTGAGGATAAACATGATGATCGAGACATTTGCCACTGTTCAGTTTAAAGTTAGTTTAGATTAGTTTTAATGTAGGGACTGTGGAATCGTGGTGTGATGATTTACGGTTAAGGAATCCACACTGCTGAATATCTGGTCACTTGAAAATCTTCAGCTGTAACGAATTTTGTAGTTTTTATGAAATTGCTAACAAAGATCTAAAGATTCCATTGACAAAATAGTTCCGTTTTTCTAACTTAGTGGCACGAAAGGTGGGAAGCTTATTTATGCTGAGTTCGCTTTTAACTACTATCTTATGGTACGTACACCCTTGAATGAGCATAAAAATGCAGTAAATCATTTTGGTCTAACTCAGTGGTTCTTAACCTGGGTTCGATCGAATCCCTAGGGTTCGACGGGGGCGTCTCAGGGGTTCGACGAAGGTCATCTGAAACATGATTAAAAGCGTGGGACGTAATTAAATATAAAATGTTGATTTTATGCTCCAAAGTTTATCGAGAGCCACTATGAGAGAACCATCTTAGCAACTCTACGGTAGCTTAAGAGACTACTTCGCAAGAAAATGGTTTTGAATTGCTGACATTGTCAAGTGTTGCTTTATTTTTATGACTGAAGATGGATTAAGAATAATCCGAAACGTCTCAAAATAAAACATGTATAGTTTATTGAAGGTTTTTTTAGTGTTGATGAAATTGTTAAGTGTTTCCTAATTTTATACTCCAAAATGTTGATTGATTTCATTTCACTGATGTAATTTCAGTAACCCATTTTTACTTTCTGTTATATTGGGCAAAAATGGGGTTTGACAAAAGCTTGGAAAACTGCGTAAGGGTTCGGCGTGTTTGTAAAGGTTAAGAACCACTGGTATAAGTCAAAAGTCCCAACCTTCGGCACCCCAAATGGATTTAACAGCCCAGGATGCCACATTGAACTTATGTTAAAATGTGGAGCGCGATATCGCCAATTTCGCAAGGTCAATGAATTAACGTATTTGTTGGTAACAAAAATATATTGTGCACTATTTTTTTCCTTTTAACATATATAACATCACTTTATCAACTGTTCAAGAAAGGACTTTGTCTTTTTAAAGTAAAAGCGTCATTTTTGTTTGCAGCCCTCCACCCCAAAGGTTGGAGACCTCTGGTCTAACTGAAATGCTTTTCATTTTTTCATCACAAATTTTGATTTGACGGCCCCAAAAACCCACTATGAATGTTTCGTGCGGATAACACTTGACGAATATCAAACCAATGATATTACCTGGTTTTGTTTCACTTTTTCTTGACAGCACATTTCCTGCTTCATTATGATCATTAAGATGGCTTCCGATAGAAACTTTCTTCAGAAAATAGTTATACAGAGTAGAAATAATGCTTTTGTTCAACACATTGTGTTATTTTTATCATATTTTTGCAATGCTATAGCATAATCTTACTACACGTATACAAAGTTTTCGTCAACAACGGTAGTTTTCTTTGTTTTTTTATTAAAATAATGTTCTCTGAACTACAAATTAATTAAAGTAAAATGCTCACCTAGGGTGTTTAATGAAGTTTAACCTTTCTGAGAGCAACTGTACTAAGAAATTCACATCGCCGGAGTTGTGATCTTTTTTGCTTCAAACGGAAAGTGTAGTCACAAGATCTAGTTTTATGTAAACGCTTTTCATGATAAAATCAGCAAATGTTTGCTAAGCTAGGAAGTTTACAAATGAATTTCAAACTTTACTGAAGGAAAGAAAGCTTTATAAAAGCATTGCGCAAGGTTTTGCAAATGTTTGCTTCCAGCCTGCAACGGATTCAAAAAACGTTACAGAGTTGGCAAAAAATAATTTTCGATCGTAAACATCCTGGTGAAAAAGTAAGAAACAAGCTAAAAATATTGAAAGAAATTAATCTTAAGTACAGCTCAAATAATCAAGTTTTTCTAGGCCCTGTTTATATATAGCCCTAGTTATTTCCATAAAATAAAGTTACTGATGCATAACTGTTTGCAGTGTTACTTGACAAGATCATTGATAAAATTTTATGCATTAAACATTTTGCAAAACCTTGTCATAGATTGCGATGCATACGTTTGCAAAGCAATAATCTTACTTCTGATTTTTTAATGCCTACGCAACGGCAGCTTGTTAACTTCTTTTTTGGTAACAGGCCATCCCATGTAGAAGAAAAGCCTGGTATCTGTAAAAATGTTACAAAAGCAAAAGATTTTTCTACGAATGATATCCCTTCTTCGAACACACGACAAATTATTAGTGAGAAATAAAAAAAAAGAAAAACTTCTACGCACAAGAATAGTATTTATTAATTAAACCTGTATGAACTTTACCAAGAATGTTTTTCATATTTATTATACGCATCATCAGACCTATTAAAAAAGTACTATTCAACCATCACAGCGCCGCGTTGAATTTATATACAATCCAGCCAATCATCCTATCAAACCTTGGAAGAAAATCAACTAAGTGTCGAGGTTATTCAACTCGACAGCATGGTCTATAGGTTTTTTCAGTGTACCAATATTTTTTCACTTCAATATGAGATAAAAATGTTTCTTGTTTGCGCCAATAAACTCAACCATGGAAAACGTTTTTGCAGGAAGTCACTTCCCTCCGACGAAATGATCGAGAGCAGTGGCTATAGAAAAACAATGTCAGAGGCAGGATTTTTTACAAGGGTCGAATAAAAAAATCATTTTCGGAAGCCAGATAAACAAAAAGTGACGTCTGCAGGTGACAGTACGTGTTATAAGTTGCTCAACAGACTCCACTCGTCCATCTTTCGGAGATAGTGTTATAAAAAACAATACGCAAAAGGAATCCAAAGTATTTGAAAGTTTAGCCAATATTTTTACCTGGGGACCAAATCCCGTTTTTAATCTAATCCGAAAAAGGGAGCATTTGTAAAATATAACTGCGGAATGCATCTGCAACATTCGGTAAAATTTTCTTTGTATATTGTTACCTCATCTGTTGCGAAACAGCCACTTCGTTCTTATTTCATTTTCAACACAACATACGCATTATTACCTCACTAAAAGCTCTTTTACTAAAACGTTCTTTCCAAGAAGAGACCCAACATCCCAAAGCTTTCCACCACACCACTAAATATAGAACTTATTTAACTTTGGTGTCAAGAAGATCGCGGATGTGAAAAACTTGCGCAAAGAGATTGGGCAAAAATTAAATCAATTACTTCAACTACAAAACTTGCGGCGAAATATTAAAGAAATTTTGATGAATTATTGGAATAAATAAATAAAAGGAATGCACTAAGAATCATCATAAAAAGACCGAAGACCTATTGGAAATAAAATTTTAAGTACCCACGAATACCTGGAACGCACCAATAGTCTAAAAACGGCAGCAAATGTAAAACTTGGAAGTCTTGCAAAGATATTTTAGCAAAAAAAAGCACACGTACCAAGGATTTAAACTAAATCATGTTGCACAGCCAACAAGCTAAATCTTGTTGGGGTACAGACAGTTTCATTTTGTATAATGTACATTGCACATTACACACAATGCATATGCCGCACAACCTGCGTGTTTTCTGGTCGAATGTTCGGCGCATCATCCTAAACTTTATGAAGACGAAAACAGGTGCGCTTTTGCTGAAATGTACAGCACGCGAGATCGTATGTCGGTGAAGGTGCTTTATGTCAGTTGCGTTGAGTTTCTGACATGACAGGAGAAGTACCTTACCTGAATATGCGAATCACCTATTGTAATTTTCGATTTTGCAGATAAACTACGTTTAACGGGTGAATTGTTCTGGCTATATCAGTGAATACCATCATGAATGACGTTACCTGAATTTTGTTCAAATCATTTCCATTTGTGAAAGAAGAGAGCGTGTGTTCTGCTCCTCTTGGTCATAAATGTTTATGACCAGTTTTGAAACACTGTTAACTGCTACTGGACATACAAGTTTGAACATCATTTTAAAAGTACTTTGTTAAAAACTTAAACGGCATTACATATGGCAGCTGAAGCATCATACTCGTTAAACATTTGTAGATCTTGATGGAGGCGTAAGAGGCATTACTGCATTTTGCACGCGCAGGAGTGATGAGAAATCAAAAAGGGTAGGCATGGGGGGACTTGAGAAAAACGTGAACTGACATAAAGCACCTTCATGAAATAAAAGCAAAACAACGAGCATGAAGCAAATAAAAATTGGCTTCGTAATTGCTCCATTTTGCCAACGTGAAGACTGCTTTTGGATTCCTTATCCCTATTTACGTGACAGCAAAGCCCTTGGATTTCGACTGACCTGTGCTTGCAAGCTGATATTTGCTCAGTGTTTGGTGCAAGTGGGCTATTCACCGTGTTGTATTACACTTAGAGGGTTTTTGGTGAGCAAACGCGAAAATTGAAAAAAAGTTTGTGTTTCAAAACAATAAAAATAATTCACCAAATTTGAAAATTCAAGGACGAATTGACGAAAAATTCAAGAATCGGTCCCTATAATTTTCTCCCTTGTCAGCTCCCATGCAAAAGTTGATTTGGTTTGAGTAGTAAGCCAAAATAAAACAAAAACGAAATTGGTTGAATGTATTTATACTACAGTGATTTTAATTATACTTACATTTGCTTCAGAAAGTTTCTTGAAAACTTTCGAGTAAGTTATGGCCATAACGACAAGTGGAAAAATATAACCAGCAAAAGCGTAGTAAGTGTGGAAGGCGACTTGATATGTGTTTCCTGAATAAATACATAAGCAGCTATTGAGGATAGTCAAACGTGTCGTTGTGTATATACAATAGAACTTCGAAACATGTGCACGTAACATCTAATGAAGATAATAGTGATACAGCCCAGTACAGTTTTATGCATGCAGTCATGCTATTTTTCTCGCCACAAACTTTCGAAATAACAACATCTACATTCATTAGAACACCATTACTTCTGTTTCATTAACAGAAAAACGTCTGATTAGCTTCAAAGTTAATTGAAAATTTTGTGAAGCATTTTCACCATTCATTAACTGCGCAATCATTAGAATGATTAGATCATGCTTAACAACTAGCATCCAGTGTTGGTGGCAGTACGTTTTATTTGCCACTGGTTTGAATAGCTTCGCACTGCAGCTTCCTGTTTTATCTAAATATATTAAAAACACCAAAATAGTTTTTTCCCGTAAGTTGTGTTTTTTCGTGTTTTGAGAACTTGCCAAAGAAAGGTCAAAGTTTTTTCTTATAAATCTGTTTCGGTTTGAAGGTTAGTCTTACCTATTTCATTGCTTGTTCACAAAAGTGTCTGCATAACTAGCTACACGTCTTTTTCTCAAAGTATGGTATGTTTAAATAAATTTTCCAACCATTTATTGTACATTCCTACTAATATCTTTCTCAACGAAGTTATCATCACCGTACATTGATATGACTTGATTCAACTACTGGCACAGACATTGGGAAAAATCTAACAATCACTATTTTTATAACAAAATGTTCCACTGTCGTGTAAACTTAGGAATGGGTATTTGTCACATTAGGATCACTTACTTATCCACACAGCTTGGGGCTTCTGGTACTCTGTCTGCAAATAAATTCTATATTTTCAACCTATTTTGTTTGCCTTAATTTTTTGGTACTTGTCTAGACTATACTGCATGAGCAACTGAAACGTGATCTCTTAGGTAATGGTAATGGTTTATTGTTTCATATGACTCAGCCAATAAGCAGAAGCACCATAAAAGCCATCGCATGCAGTGAACCAACCATTAGCGAAAATTACATCATCTGTAACAATGGCGAAAAACGTTGCTGGTATGTTTTGTATTCTGTATTAAGTGACACCTGCATAAGGCAAACATATTTTCCACGTGTTTAAGACAATTGAAACTCTGTTAGGGTCCTAAAGTAGTATGAAGCAACAGTCTTGGGAAGTCTGTCATTTTCGTGAAATTATAGGTATGAGTACAACAGTGATCTCGTACGTAGAAATTGGTACCTTTCTGATTTACATTTAAGGTCCAGGAGTGGTGCACAATTATATCCAAATACTTTGAAAATATCGTAGTCATTGATACGTTATATTAAATTACCAACCAATGGCATTAATCTAATCTCTTCGTACCGAAACGCCTACAGCCAGTTGCATAGATAACTGCTTTTTCAATCAACCTTGACGTCTTCAGAAAACATACTGATGAGGAAAACAGTTGTTTGTATTTGTTTCTGCTTGTAGTTAATTTTGAGTTTAAGTTTTTAAGATTATTTTTATTTTTCAGATGCTCAAAATTTAAATATTTGTTTGAAGACGTTTCTTGTTTGAGTTACAAAATATGCGCATTTATTATGCATGCAAAAACTGCACCAGATAGCACAAGTTTTGAAAATGACACGTACAGCATTAGCATTGGTGTTTTTAGATCGTTCATTACTCGGTTTGGGTGTAATGAAAAGGTAAGTTTAATTCTTTTTTACCTATCTGGAAAATCTAATACTTTCTCAAAAAACTACAGGTCAGGTGTGCAATCAGGGGGAAACCGGGCAATTGCTCCCCGAAATTTTCAAAAACATTTTGAAAACGCCAACAACTTGTTGAGTTGTTAGGTACAACAACAAATTGCAATCATTTTGCCCCGCACGGAAAATATCAGCTAGTTGCTGCCCTACTACGGGTTGTGAAAACATTATATAAGAAACACAATTTCGGCATCAGCTTAACATTCTTCTATTCTGGTTGTGCTAAGAAAATATACTCACCCGCAAAGAAACAGGTGATTTTTTTCTACGAAAATTTGAATATAAAAACATTTAGTTATTTTTCAAAATCGAAGTTCTCAACAACCCTTACAACAAAGGTAAGAGCTCCACAGCATGCACAAAACTTTTCCTAATGAAGATAGGAATTTCCATAAAATTAAATTTGTCTTTCACCGTCTATTATTTCCAATAAACTTAAAATTTGCTAAAATGATAGAAAAAATGTTAAGGAGAATACTTGGCCAGTTTTCTTTGCAGGACATCAGCATAGACAGTTCCTCAAAACCATCAAAGTCGCGGCTTAGATTGCTGCAGAACAAAACTGGACACAAGGTTCCAAGGCTAAAAATCCAAATTCCTAAAATGCAGTAAACAGCCGTCTTCTTAGTATTGTCCCTTTGCTTTGCTTTCAAAGGGCGGCAAACAACAAACCATCTGTTTGTTGCAATCGCGGCTAAAGTCAAGGAAGACACCAACGTCACAGTCATCTGCAAAGGAAGTTTGCACTATTTCTTAAAATTGCTGAATACCTGAACAATTTGGCATTGACTTTGTGAAAGCATGCAACAGGCAACCTAACTTAAAACACCACTGTACAAAAAGTTAAACTTTCTTAAAAATAATTATCTATACACTCTTGAAATAGGAAAATTTATGCACAGCTTATACTGGGGCAGACTTCCTATCTGTTAAGTCAAGTTCACTCTCGTGCAACCCGTGCTATCACAAAAGGTCGATACCTCTGGCAACTGGCTTCACCAATTAGAGGAAATAGATCTCTGAAACAACTTGATCAAAAATCTGGCCTATTGATCCTTCCCTATATGACATTTCACCATCTATATTCAAAAGACAGTTTACAACTTGTTGTTATGCATATAGTGATTGACTGTAGGGTGCTGTGTGATGGCTGTCAGGTTAGGGCTGTACAACTTGGATTTGCATGCCATCTCTGCTTACGTGCGATATACCATCAGTTTCGGTTTGACTTGTATATACTGTAAGTTAAGTGCAGTATCAATTTTAGATTTTAGTGTGTTTTGTGTGCATGAACTGACTTTTTCTTTCAGTTTTATGTTTTTTGTTGTTGTTTTTTCTGCCGCGGCCCTTTCATTTTGCAGCGACATTGCGCCAAGAGGCCTTTTCCATCATCCGCAGGAGGCCGTTGTTCTTTGAGGATGCACCAAGCGTGAAGGTTTCTCCAACACTTTTCACATGACCGCTCATGTGGCTGGCCTAGCGGAAGATAGAAAGTTGGCTTTTTCTTGACACTAAAATACGAACTGCTGCAGACAGGCCCGCAGCCAGGGGGGCAACCGGGCAATTGCTTCCCCCGAAATTCTCAAAAATATTGTGAAGGCGCCAATAAGTTTTTTAGTTGTTAGGTAAAGTTACAGTCATTTTGCTCCCACTGATAATTTCAGCTGGTTGCAGCCCTGGCTGGAGATCAAACAATTGTCTGCTTGAATGCGAAAGTTTTTTGAAATCCGGGAAGAGTTTCATTATAGCTGGAGTTACATTTCTCTGTCATGTTCAGCTTCTTGCTCAACTGGGCAAACCACGATACAGTCCCGTCGCCACGGGGTATTTTGGTGGGCTTAGCCCCCAAATTGAAGTATGAAAAACATAAATCAGTGGAGTTTTTGTCAAATTTTAGTATGTCAAGCCCCCCTGCACAACTGTAAAACCCCCTAGTGAAAACTTTCTGGCGACGGTTCTGCCACGATAGATACCGGTTGCGATCCAGCAGTCCTGCAAAACTGTGTTGATCATCAAGTAGCCTGCACACACTTCCAAAAATGTAACCCTATCACGACTCTAAATTCCCTAATAATTCGACCATCAACTAACCATGATCTATAAAATTATGAAACTGTCGAGGTGTGCTCGACGAGACCACGTGTTTAACAGGTGTCTTTGTTTTCCCAGCGCGCTCTAACTTTAACTTGCATAAAATTGTCTAATGTTCACGCCAATGAGATCAACTCTGCTCTAAAGTTTGTTACTACATTGCCCGTGCTTCATGCTAAAAAAATTTAACAATATTACCTCTATGGAGAACACTAACATAGACAAAACACTAAAGACCATTGTGAAACCTTAATAGGGTTTACGTTTAGTTGGTGTGCTTTGTAGTGAAAAAGTGTGCTACGAAGCACAAAACAAAATTAAACATTTTTCGGACCCCTTTCAAACTTGAGCTTCTTTTGAATAAAGGACTTGCCTGTAAATATGGTGTTGCTTGACAGAGAAACCTTCCAAGAAGCCAAGATTCAAAAAAATCAACCATCATCGTTGGAGGAAGACAAACCAACGTCACCAGAACATCGGTTGCTGCAAGGTTGAGCATAAAGCAATTGACAGTTGAGCGCAAATTTCCCCGTCGTAGAATGAATGTTACTACTGCAAATAAATCATTCAAACAGTCACGAGCCGCAACCACAGGATAAGCATCATGGCAAAAATGATTTTAGACCTGCCATAATTTCAAAACATGCTCACATGTTACAGCTATGTTCAACAGAGTGGTATTCTGCCCTGAAGGTATGTTTCTTTTGAAGTGAAAGTAAGAAACGAATGAAAAATGTAATTTTTTGCAATTCACAGGTTACAAATTTTGCTGAAAAATGTCGAACACTTATTTAAATTTAGTACAGGAAAATTAATCTTACTGTAATTATAACACTAATTTTGGTCCCAGCTTTCATAAAGCATGATTTAGCACTTAGTTCTGCGGCAACATTCGCAGATGTTGAAAAAAGGCTCTTTTTTAAACTTTTGTATAATCT
>JGI24158J21664_10003157_pt1 | contig 20509 bp, 14 predicted proteins | sample Ectturendosymbi3_FD_21664 | JGI IMG/M metagenome (IMG submission 21664) | reverse complement strand
AATTTCCAGCGGTCACTCAAAATCCGCCATTAAAGCTCATCCACAAAATGCCCCCCCCCCCTTAAACATCAAGTTACTTTGTTCTTGGGCGCGCGACCCTCACAGGGCATCACTGGGTTAGGATAATGAGCAACGATTAGGAAAACAGCGACGTCGTCGACGCTTCGCGCAGGAACAAAATTTCGTTGCTGGGCCTGATGACGTACAACCCCACACTGGGCGAAGGTTCCGTGTTGTATACCTACCAACTAAGCAAATGTTGAGAATTCAAGGCAAAAATTAACAGTGGCATCTCCACAGTGTGGAATGTAGTTTGTCATCTAACATTTGGCGCTCCACCCTTGGAATTCAAGTGCCGCGATGGAACAGAGGAGCATAGCCACGTCAAAGAACAGGATATAACATTGGTACGCACCTGCATCTGCATCGGGGGGGTTGCGCAGGCAGCATCGCTTCGCTTTGCTTGGTCTCGGCCGGCGCGATTTCGGCCTGGAAACCCAGAAACAGCAGATATAGGGCCCAGTGACTCAATATAGGGCCGAGTGACTCGGTAATATAGGGCCAAGTAACTTACACACCCGAGTAAAATGCAACTCTGTGTCTGGCGCGTTCACAGTATGAGCAAGGGTTTCCTTGACACGAAAAAGTGACCCAATCAGAAAAGTCTCTCGACAGATACTCGTGGACTGCACGCACTAACTTGGCTTTGGTGAGCTTAAGCCAACATCGCCATCATAACCAAGGTTTTACGGTCAAACCGTTCAAATCCTAATACAAACAGGAAACCGAGCGATATGCGTGAATACCGCCATTAGGAGTAGTCATATGTGCGATGCGGGACACGTCAACCGGACAGTGGCCACGGAAGGAATTAACTCGGAACAGACAAGGATTTGCTTTGAGGGCAGGTGCTGAGCTCGATCAAACTAGACCCAAACAAGGCAGAAAATATTCGTCAATGGACTTAAGCCCGGAAAGCAAACACGCAGTAAATGGAAGCGATGTTTTTAAGCGAGCGCTCGGCTTGCATGACGTCAGTGAGGGTGTTTCTTCCAATCAAACAGCGCACGATGAAGAATGACGTTGCAGTTGATCTTTACACAGCGCTGTTAACTTCTTAAAACTAGATTCCATTTCTCAGCTTGTCTTTGCTTACAAGCAAAGTCAAAATTTCGTTCGGGTCCCTGGTGGGCATTATTGACATCCGATTGCGCGCAAGTCGAAGAACAACGAAGAAGCAGCAGCAGCAGAAAAAAGCTTTCCTGTACATTTTCTGCTACTTTCGCTACGCTTTTACATGTAGATCATCTTGTGTCGGTACTAAAGTTTATCAGCTCGGGACCTGACCAGTGACAGTGATACACGGTGGCGAGCAGAAGCAAACCGCGGTGACAACCTAGTTTCTACGCACTTCACGTACACAGCGAAGACTAATCTGGGCGTAACCGCCCGCTTAGGAAATGCGCTGCACAGCAACAAAAATTGGCACTGCACTTGGCAGCATTCAAACGGATGCCTGCGTGTGGCGCGATATCCACCTCAAGGGTCGATAAGCAAACGCAAAAAGGTCAATCACTGTGTGCTAGGGTTGACTTCGGGTCAAACTATCGCTCCGATAGTCGATAACTTAACTATAAATTTCCACATGGCAGCTGTCACGCTGACGCGCCAGCAGCGATGGCACTGGCGACGCAGTGCGAAATGCTTACTCGTTGATAAAAGAGCGACCTTTGCCCTCAAACAAAGATAAAGGTTTCGAACTCGTTGTTTTCGGTGATTGACCGCATTTTTTTTAATGGTCGAAAATTCAAGTCAATTCGGCCGAAAAGTGTCCGTAAACAAAATAGTTCAGAAGCATTTTTGGAGAAATGGCCGAAATGTCCCAGCGAAAAAAAGCATGTTTCGGAAGAGATCAATTACAGAAACACGCTAGCAACACCCAAACCTCTCCAAATAGACATATCAAAAGTGCGTGCTCGTTACGATTTTACTGGCAACATGCCACGTACACCGTGCGATGTAAGGTAAGCCCGCGAACGTCTGCGGACGCGGGGCCACGGGCATCATCACGCGTGCGTCCACGCAACGCACACCCGAGAACTTCGCGACTACCAAGAGAAAGCGCGCTCACCTTCTCGGCGTCCTGAACTTGTTGCACTTCCGCATCCTGTAAAAGAAAAAAGATAACGATTCGAAAAGCGAAACAGATAGGGGCGTTCACATTGACAGATGAAACGCACACGAGAATTCGATCGATGAGGCGGCAAGTGCAGTGATCTTAACTATTGCGATCGCCGAACGAAAGCCATTCAGTCGTAAAGAAAAGTGTCAAGTAAATATTTGATGACTGTGAAGTGCTATTAGGTTGCCGCGCCCTGGAAGGAAGAAAAGTAGACAGAGCGACAACTCTCGGATTTGTTTCGTTAAGCAAACCGTTGAATAAGCGCAGCAGCGACGCTGGCTCTATATGGAGAAACAAGAACTCATCCGCTTTTTGCGGCTAGCAGTCCTTCAGACCGACCTTTTTCTAGCTCCTAGTGACACTGATTGCGCAAACTCAAGCGGGATTTTCCCACGCCGCATCATTGAAGAGGTGGAAGCGACGAACGAACATCCCCCAACGACTCACTTTGTACGCAAACAATCGTCATAAGACCGACGGCAATTTTCTTACGAAACTTTAAAATGGCCTTCGCCGAGAAAAGGGCAAATAAGAGGCGCAGGGCTGGAAATTGCGAACAATATCGAAAAGTGCGCAATTGCGCAAGGTCATCTCGGCCGGAGATCTTTTTACGGAAATCGATCAAGCGTTTGTCGCTTCGAACGACTGGACCGGCGCAGAATGGTCCGAGTCCCGGGGCAAGTTCATGTTTCTCCTGATTGCAAATCCACGACTGCCGAACATTTAACCAACTGACAGCACAGGAGAAGCAGGCGATTGTAAAGGCGCTCAAAACCCGCCGTAACTTGGGAGCGCTCCGCTATTTTCCTGACGGATAGAGACAGTGGGTTCAAGCTACGGAGTCGAGCAGGTAACGAGTTTTCCATTTCAATAAACACATGTCGAATTATTGCAAGCACAAAAAAGCTTTCTTCACAAGCGCGCAAAGCTCAAAGCAACACCAAAAGATTTTGCCGATACCAGAACGTACGACCAAGTCTGAGCAGTAAAACCTTTTTCGTTTCGGAACAAAAACCTCAAAAATTGTGAGATGTGGCTCACATTTTGTCTTCTCGCGTCTGTGGCCACTCAACCAGAAACTATGCCAGGCAAACGCAACCGGCAGAAAGGCACGGCGTTTAAAAAGCGAACGCCTGGCAGGTCGACCAGATGGCAATCGCGACTCAATCAACAGTTTGCTTACGAAACGGGCCGCAACGCGTGGCATCAAGCAGTGCGTTTGGACGACTTGCTTTTTGCCAACCGCTGCGCAACGGTCACGATGAGACAACAGCAATTCGGAAGAAAAAAGTCGTGCAAAAGTTTGCTGATTGAGTAAAACTTGGACGTCTTGCCAAGTCGTATACGAAAGAACAAGCACTGGATTCTGCTGATGATAAAAATTTGTCAGCGAACGGAAAGTTTGCGAATTTTCCCAGATCAAGTTGTGCGATCACCCGACCCTAGCCGCGAACAACCTGTAATTCGAAATAATGAGCGCTTTATACTGTCACGCGAGTATAAACGACGGTCCTATGCTGCTGGAATACATAAAAGAGAGAGGAATATTTGCAAAAACCAGTTGTTTACCAAAGCGCATTGTTTCACCGTGGGTACTGACGCACGCGAAAGGGTTCACAGCGCAAAACTTTGATGGAAAGTCTCGCGAGTTATCTTCACCGCATCCAGTTTCATTAAACTGCGGGCGCGGCGCGTTTCCAATAAAGTCACCGATAGCAGCGACCGCGCGATTTTACAAAGGAACAGATCTCGTCGCGCGGTGTGGTGGTGGTCATGGTTTGCGTCAAACGCGACACGGCGGCAAATTCCTCACGCGCTATTACCTGAGCCCGGGTTCCTCCATCACGCAGGTCCACGCCTGTCCCGCCACACAGGGGTGGGCGAACTCTGGCCGCTGGCAGGCCTGCGGGAATACAATACATGTGACCGATCGGCCTGGAATGCAGTCGCCGAAGGAAAAGACACGCAAGCGACGTTGCGCTCTCGACATGTTCTGGTACGGAACCGCGCGCTGACCTCCCGCTGCTCTGGAAGCAGACTGCGGCTGCGTTTCGTTGAAAACCGTCCATTCACGCCTGTTCGTTCGTTCACACATATTCGTTCGACATGAGATTAAATGGGCGCGCTGCGTTTTTCGCCTAACGCTGACGACTACTGTTGACGAAACTGTTTATCTGTCAACAGTCTCATTTCTGCCGGACTGTGCCTCAATTCCAGCAAAAATCAATGGTTTTGAAAGCAACGTGACAGATGGGCAGCGAAGACTGATTTCCTGTGCAGATATCACAATAATGTTTGCGACGTAACGTACACAAGGACACTGTGGCAGCATGGCAATCATTCTGAAACGCTTGTTTTAAGAAAAGTTCGCTACGTCACAATTCAAACTGGCTAAAAATTGATCAATCTGCGACTGGTGATTCAATGTATTTTAGCAGATACAGGCACGAGTGCTGGGTCATTCAAAGACTACTAGTTTACTGTGCAACGGAGATTAAAAACAACGAGCAGATGGTTGGGTAGAAAAATATGACCATTCAGTCACGAACGTTTGTTTTGGAACACTCAGTGAAGCCACATCTCTAGTGGGTCGGTTACTTTTCTTCGATGATGCTTCAATCGACTTCATAAGAAAACTTTCAGCGCAATTCTGAGCCTTGTCTCGGTCTGCACCGAGTCTACCTGTGTTGCAAAACGGAAGATCGCACCTCTGCTCTCTATAGGATGTAGGCAGCGACGGCGAACCCGTCCGAACTCGAAAGCTTTTCGTATTTCCAATTTTTGCTGGAACCTTGTAAGATAAGCGCAACACGTGCTCTCTGTGGCCCGAACGGCCAACAGAAAAACCGCGTCCGTTTCCTTAGAAACGCGTGCGAGGCGACCAACGTTTCTGACAGTAAAGCTTTTCACCCACGAAGACCGACACTAATTGACAATAAATTTCCAGCGCCTGCGATTAAATCCAAAGTCGACACCGGCGCTGCTGTCAAGCGTTAGTGTCGAGTTACGCAAACATGGGGGGCTTTGAACATCGTCAGTGGCAAAAGAACGTTAAAAGTTCGAATTCCCTTTTCAAAACCACCGGGTAAACCTAAAGCTGTATCGCGTTGCGCTCTGTCGATAAACAGTGACATATAAGAGGGACGGTTTGAAGCGTAATCAATCGGAAAAGTCTGATCAGCGCATCGCCATCCCGGGCCTGGCTCATCTCTGACGAATGCGAAACAAGCGTCGGTTCAAGTCGTTCAAAAGCGTAGACTTGGTTTACTTGATTGATCCATCAAAAAAGCGACGGCGCAGGTCAAAGTTCAGGCGTACGGCACCCCCCGAAAGCTGCTTAATTGCGCTGCTGTTCGTTCTCCGCTCTTTCGCCGATCGTCGCTGACAGGACCGACGACCACGTCACATGCTCAGCGGTCCGCATCGGTTTTTACGAAACCGATGGCGAAAGTTACGATCCCGGCTTACTGCCGACGCCTTTCGCTTGCGAGAGCGCGCGAAGTCGCGCTGTTGCCACAATACGGGCGACGAAACATCACGACTTCGCAAAACACACGCACCTGATTAATTTTCTCCTGTTTGGATGGAAGAGATGGCCGGGCGAGATGAACTCGACTGAACGGAATTTTCCCACGCTCGACCAAGAAGCTGTCTCGCCAAGGTGGACCGCCTGTGTCCTGCCTGCAAAGCGGAGACACTTTTGCTGTACACGTCTCGATATGAAAAGCTGCACGGGCGTGCTGGCAAAGATGACATCGTGCGATGCTGTTACGTGCGGTCGGAGGACGCCACGGCAGGCCGACCATTGACTGATGCTTTCGGTAAACAGCGCGCAGCATTCAATTCCAGCTGTCTGCACGCTGAACACAAATGATTTCCTTTTTTTCTCATTCTTGTGAAGGGCGACGTTGCTGTGGTTATGTTCAAAATAACTTGCGCATAGAATGTCTTAAGAAGTGCAAAATTTCGAATCAATTCAAATCACATTCAACACAAGTGGGTAGGGGAAGGAAGAAATCGTCATTTAGCATTGACACCATGTTGAACAATCCTTAAAATCAGCGTTCAGCTGTTTTGTTTTTCTTGTTTTTCTTGATTTTTGGATGATTTTTTCGGTGTATTTATCTTCTAAACTTTACGTCTAGCGGTACTTCGTTAAAAACCGCAATCTCAGAAAGCCAAGACACTTAAGGAAATGGGAACGAAACGCAAGTATCGGTTGAAATACGCATCGTCACATTTCAACACATCGAGGCCGTGCCGCAACAAGATACAGCACTCCCCAGCGCTTCTGTATTACAGCACGGCTGAGTCCATGATAAGACAAAGCGGTCAATNAAGTCAAACAATATCCGCAATCACACAACCGCTTGTGACTTGCTCGTTAATCAACGTCTTCGTNAAGTGGTTTCGCGCAAGGAAAAGGAACCCTCGCACCCGTGAAACAGGACAGCCTTTCCGTCAGAGCGATTTACGAGCTACCTCGTTCTGAACGGTCATGCCCTATAAAAATTGAAGACACGACTGACATTTCCGCGTTTCGGTCGCGCAGCTAAACGACGGTGGTCTTCTCAATGAACGTTACCATCGCGCAAGGTTGGCACTGGTTCACAATGAAAGCTTTAATAACACTGATCGCGCAACTCGTTATCTTCTGCTTAGATATTCTGGAAAAACTGCGCTGGTGAAATGATAAACCTAAAACGTGCAAACTTACGGCGTTTATCCAGCAGACTTCATTATTTCGAAGAAAGACTCAGCCCTTTTTTACATTTCATTTCAACAGAGAAGCTTCCAAAAACAGTTTGCACTCTGGTGGCCTGTAGTGCGAGCAATCTTCTAAATCTAAGCACTGTTCCTTCTTAAGAAAATTTTACACTGAGCTAACGTTTGCTTTTGTGAGCAATGAACATGGTAAGTCTGATTGGGCAGAGTTCTAAATTAATTACAAACTTAGTGAATTATTAGAATAAATATAAAATCTTATCCAAAAACCTACAAAGTACACATCTAATTCAAATAGGTTGTCTTTGTTTTTGTGTTATCCCAATGTTTTGGAATGTCTCAAGTGCGTGAGAGTGAGATTTCACTGCGCAAATAGTTTAGTGGCACTGCGCATTTGCGCACGTTAGAGGAAACAATGCTTCTAGGTTATATATGCTTGCCTTTTCACATAGTTTTAACGGGTGACCGTCGATGCTAATCACACGAACAACATCTGGGCGCGATTACTAAGCGTCGATCGCCTGAAAGCCAAACGCACACGATTTTAAAGATCGAGACACATTACGTACGGCTTCTGGTAGTGTCGCGGTGCCAACAACGGCACTTGTTATGGACAATTGGAAGCTCTATGTTTACTGTTAGCTTGTGAGAAATCTGCCTGCCGCGATCTGCTTTCATAACTTTGCGATGATACGCACATGCACAATGCACGTTCCCGCAATAAGTCTCCACAAAGGTTCGCAGTCGAATCAATCAGAAAATTGTTTTAACAGGAAATCGATTTCACGTTTTTTTACGCATTTTTAGTCTTACGCGATTTCTTATGCGTGTGACAGAAGCTCTGCGAGAGAGGATGGTCGTTGCGAAAGAAACCTAAACGTAGACTGGGCAAGCGTTGGGGTAACTGAGTTGCACAGCAATCAGTAGCCAGCTCTTCGCATCTCATTGAGACTACCAAGGAGAGGCGTTGGGTCCACGTTCAGATGCAGGGGCTGCCATGTGTAAAAATATGCCCCACCTGTCTTTCAGTTCCCCAGTACCCAGACAGATTGGTTTTCGTGGTTGAAGTGCTCGATCTTCACCCATTGAAAAAGATACAATGTGATGCATATATTAGCTATTATAGCTGAAATGCTTTNAAGTGTCACCATCACTGGCCAGAGTGGACCTGGAAATAATGATGATCAAAGGAAACTCCAGTTTCCTTAAAACTGCAGAACTCCTGAATANTAGCCCACCGCGGGTTGCAGGTCAGCGTCATACCCAGAACTTGGGATTTCTTATAGCGCGCAATATATCAGATAGCGGCGCCAGGAAAGATTTTATAGGGAGAGCAATGTCGCCTGGTGGAGAAGTAAACGGCAGTAACACAGGCTACTTAGTTACGAGGTAACCACCGTACACTTCAGTATGTCGTGAAAATCGATGCTTTATAAACAAGAGAGCAGCAAAATGTCGTGAGTCCGCTCCAGCTCGACAAATATGACGTGAACGCTCGCGAGATCTCAGAAAAAAAGAAAGTCTGGTTTTATCGACCAACAGATCACCGCATGCTACCCGAGGGAAGTGCGACGAGATGAAGTAGCTATTATTGAGAAATGCACCTGGCAATCACTTATGACACCTACACGCAAAAAAGTACGCGCCGTAAACATGGAGGCCTACTGTAAATACTGGGCAGAGAAAGCTCTACCAGGGCTCAAGCATGGTCCGTTTCAAACACCATTAAAATCCAGGTAGGCGTCATAAACCGCGAAAAAACTCAGCTGTGTAATGCGCGCGCGAACATGAGTAATGACTGGAACGGCAAGGAAATTACTTGTAATAATCAGGTTGCGTTGGAACGCCGCGGCGTTTTTGACCGTTTTGAGAGGAAATACTTTCGTTCTCGGCATTTAGGACGTACTGTAATTAATGGGGACACTTCTGCGCTGGTAGAAAATAATGAAGCTGCTGAAGTCGTGTTTGGCTTTGTTCTGTTTCACACGAAACTCGTCGCAAAGCAGTTCCGTTCCGGACCAACGTGTACGCGTCGCAAGACTTTCTAAACGTCGATAAAGATTAACGAAACTCACACCACCACGAGTCAACCCCAACTACCAAATCGGACGTCACAAAGGAAATAGAGGTTTTTACGGCGGACGTTGGGTTTCGCGTCAAAGCTCGGTATGAAGCAGGTCAGAGCCGGACTTTCTCACCTTCTGAGTAACGGCAAGAAATTTCGTCCGTCCATTCCTGGAGGAGCGTCGATCCCTGCCAAGCCCAGTATTGTCGGAGCGATGTCTATATTCAGAACGATCTCGTTCATCCTGCAAGTGTCAAGGTCTTTTCACAGCGTGCCTAAAGCTATTTCGCAGATGGCGAAAGACAAGCGCTTTTCAAAGGCGTGTTTAAAGTCGTCATTCAAAAAGCGACCAGGTTCCTCGTCTCTTAGTGATGATAGCGGGGGATTTAACGGTTGCGCTTGCATCTGGACCAGAGGCCAAAACCGGTGGGGTGAAGGTCGCGGCAGTGGCCAACACGCCAACGCCCGGCGATCTGTCACTCGACGTACACATCAATCAAGCTCAGCTGCGGAAACACAGCAAGCCACACATTGAGGCAGCGTGCAAACGTGTTCCCACGCGATCGCGGCGATTTTTTCCCGGCTTGAGTGGATGGATGGGTGAGAGCAACAAGCTTGAACGTTCGGACAACGAAACGCTAGCATGTTCATATGGACACACGTGATAAATTCGGAACAATGCACTCAAAGAATCAGCAAGCGACTTTCGGGCAAGTCCTGTCAATGGGTGCAACGTTGCGCGAACAAATGTTTGACAGGAGAAACCCAAAACAGTTGGATTATAAATGAAGTTCGGTCTGTGAAACGCTGGACAGCAGTTTTAACGGGCGTGTAGGTGTGGCGCACCGACATAAAGTTAAAAATAACGAAGTTAAAACGCTCGTGAAAAGCAATGGAGTAGTTTTTACGACTTACATTCCACCATTTATTTTCTCTGAAGAGTCACCAAACCTCCGAAAAACCCACGATCCTGTGATTATTCAAACAGACTGCAGTTGAACAATGCGGGTCCAGCGCTTGGTCTCGTAACGTAAAATCAGGTCATGCCTACATCTCCAAACACGTTTGCTTTTCTGCCCGCAATCGAAAAAGAAATCGCGCGTGACTTACTGCAAGCCAGCGGGAATGTCCGGACCACGGAGGTACAGGGGCACGCGAATGTCGAAATCGTACGGCATGCTCTTGCCTTTCGCCAACCCGAACTGGCCGATGTGGAATCCGTGGTCTGACGTGTACAAGACGTAGGTATTGTCCAGCTCGCCCATTTCGTCTAACATGGCGACGAACTAAACTCGTAAAGAAAATACATCGGCTTGTTTCGCTGAAAGCGATTTAGTGCGAGAAACATTTTCTTCACTTCGCCTGGAACATCAGTCGTCGTCACTCAACGCACTTCTTCAACGTATTCGCAAGGTGTTCAACGGATGCGCATGATACTCAACGGATGCGCATGATACTCAACAGATGCGCAAGGTCATGAGTCAGTTTCCGCAATTTCGCCAACAGTAACCAAGGAATGAAATTAAACTTTGCAAACACGTTCGGTCGCGCAGAGGATGCAATGCAATGACTGAACCAACAACATGGGCGTCGGAAGGTGGGTGCAGGAGAGGCTTCGCCCCCCTGGATTTTGAAAGTTGATATTTTCCTATTAACGTTTCAGTAGATACATGTTTTTTCTCTCAGTTTCGGATTGGTGAAATGAAATTTCATCACTGTTGGCACCCCCTGGAAAAATGCTTTTGGCAATCATTTGGAAAAATCCATTATTGCCCCTCCCCTCTGGAAAAAATCCTTCCGATGTCCATGGTCGACCACCTTGCCTAAGTGTCCATCAGCCGCTTGACCACTTGTGCGTTGATGTGGTGGATTTACACTATTAACAATACCCCAAAACTTTCTACTCTCAAGGCAGGTGCTTGCCTAGTTTGTTTTCTTTTGTAGCACAAGCGAACGTACTCAGTTCATCGCAAGATCACATGAAGACCGAGGGAGGCTTTTCGAATCGCTAGCCATTTCAGGGAATAGGTCTGTCAATTTTATCCCCCAAACACTGACTTAAGCTTGTGATACGCGGCCACAAAAACGGATTCCGGTCCAATACTTCAGACCAAAAACCTGCGTTTTTCGAAAGCTCTTTGCGTATAGTCAGAATGACGTATAAAAGTTTATCAGTCGTTTTTATCTGCAAGTCTCTCTTGCGCAGCAAGGATCACCGAAGATCCTGCTCGCGACANAAAGAAAAGGGAAGTGGATTTAAAATCGTCGCAGGTTTACAAGTGCTTTGTGAGNGTTGCCCTAATACGCGCGGTANACCGCAACTTGCGTCANACCCAAACTCTGTGCTATTTTCGCAACGCCATGGCGATTAGTGCGCGATCCTCGCTCTCGGTGAACAAAAGCTTACAGATGGGAAAAATTAGCTAATTGTTTTGCCAGGTCCGCTGCCGGACTACGGGCGGCAGGAACGACTTGTTAGCGCCCCCTCTCCCCAGTGCGGTGCGGCGGAGCGGATGCGCTTTCAAAGTATCGCTTACCGTCTTTGACAGACAAATTGATTAGTTTCGAGCCTTAACGCAATCACTTTTGAACGAACAGAGCTTGAAAGCTGAAAATCTTCAATTAAAGAGCACGAAAGCAACGCACGCTCCTGGTAAGACTTGTCTCTTCGTCCCGCTCAAAACAGCGGATCGCTTCGCGCACCCCGTTCATTAAAAAAAAAGAAAATTTGAATCCCGGTTGCACGCAGCGTATCGCACAGCACTGCCACCTGTTTTGAAAATACTCAGAAGTGACAAAGAGTTTCCTTTTCACGGTCTACGATCTCCCACCGGTGACAAGGTGGCATTACCGGCAAAGCGGAAAAGAGCGCGCAGCCGAGAACACTGAAAATATTTACTTTTTCGACCGCGTCGTCGACGGACCGAAGAGACTGCAACCTTTTCTGCTGCAGCATCACCGAGAAACGGTGCTGCGTTTCCTCCATTGGGTCCTTCGCTAGCTGCATGATCCAGTGCTTGTCCGGGTTCGGCACGTAGTTGTAGCTCGGTGTTCTGCTTCAGCAAATAAACAGTAGTGAGTTTTATTATTTTTCTTTTGCAAATGTTTTAAGGGTTTTCGGCTCTGTGACACAGACAGCACAACGCAGCGCTGACGGCCACCTGAGGTTTCTTAAACACGTTTTGTGACATCACAATAAAAACTGCTGAATCAGAAAAAGAACTGGACCAACATTCTATCAGACTATTTTGAACCTTAGAATCGAAATATTCTATAAGGCGCAAACCACAAGCTTTTACTTTTGTCCGATTAAATTATTATTTCAAGGGTCTCATTGTTACGATTCGCTGCAGTCAAATCTGCATTTACCGCCTTTTACAAAAAAGCTCGCTTCGAATACTGGCTCGTTCTGACTGTCAGAAACAACATTCAGCACTTCATAGCCTTAGTAATACGATAATATAAAGCGACAGTACTGTCATTCGAGTTTGGCGCGCATATCGCGATCGAAACGACGCACATGTGGGAGGATACGTTCCCATAAAGATGTTGATATTGCGGGGCGCCAGCTTCGGGACCATGGGGTGCGGGAAAGCTGAGGAAGGTGAGGATTGGCTGCTCGGGATTGTCCTGCTTAGCTTTTCGGAAGTAATCCATGCTTCTGTTCACCACCAAATCCGTGAGATAGTCCTGCGAAAAATTACACAAAATTTGACCGTCTGCTGTATCCAGGTTTGATGAGTCGAAATGTGTCGTTTTTGGCCAAGTATCACTTGTATAGGATAAATGTCATCGTCTTGAACAGGCCAAAAACGTTCAGAGCAAAAAATATATCAAGCACCTTTTTCGTGTGGAGCCTGGAAATATTGGTGAGGGGCGTCGTGGTGACGAGTCACATTACGAAGTCTAAAAGACAGCATGGCAACAAACATGCTTGCAGCTGTTTTTCACATCATTCAGTGACTCTCAACAGTTCTTGAACGAATGCATTAGCCCGCATATTTTAACAAGTTCATTAAGCGTCGTTGATTCCCACCGGTGCCGTGATGCATGTGACCATGTGATGAGCTATAGGTTCGCATTTGAAAATTTGCTTTCTGTGCGCAGAGCAAGATCTCTCTGCCAGTAATAGCTGAGCACCAGGATTGCTTTTTCCACGCACCAAAACGATACGTCAGCACGGAGGTGTGCGGAAAAACTAGGACGCAACCATTCCAAGTAGGTCTGTACGTCTGCAGTCGATTATTACTTAAAATAAACTGGAGACTAAAAAAAGATCATCCAGGACATCCTTTTCTGAAATGCAATAGTATCAATGCGACATGACACCGTTACGTCATTCCACACTTTGGCATTTTAATCCATTACCATAATTACATTTTAAGCATCTCTCTGGTTTACTGTGCCAACTCAGCTAAAACGGACAAGTGTTCTGTTGATGCTTTTGCATCAACAAGCAACTCGAATGCGCTAACCGGTGCAGTGCACAGGCACAAAATTTGTTGAATTGCATTTTTCAAAAGCCGCGAAACTCACGGCTGACCAATCATGGAAACGCTTTGAAGCAAAAGAGCGATCTTTGATCTATCGGCAAATCTCACGATTACCTCGATTCCCCTGTCTTCCGTCAGCGCATTCGTCCCTGCATCTTACCGATAAACAAATCTGCGACATGTCAACTACGCCAGCCGAACGTGCCAATGATTCACAGCATCTTAGGCTTTCTTTGAACTGAAATATGTCGCTTTTCTTCCAAAAACTTGTCATTGTCGGGCGATGAAAGCTAAGACAGCGCACAGTCTCACGAGCTTTGTTGTGCGAAACGGAAAACCTCAGCTTCGTGCTCAGCGGAGTGCGAAAAACAGTCTTCGGCGTTTTATATCAGATTCGAGTTCGAGCTACAACGTGTCATCAATTTTTATCGACGGGAAAGAACCCTCTCGACGATCGCCGCGCAGAACGACTGTTTACTCAGCGCGCGCGACCCACAGGCTGCATTCGCAACACTGTGCAGGTCAAAGGCGGCAACACACTCAAGACCATGCGCGCTGGTTCAAAGCGGCTTCGCCGCGAGATCAAAATACGCAAATTCTCGCCCCATGCGCTTGAGCGACGTGCCTCTTATCTCCTAATCAGTGAAACACGAACAAGTTGTCGGCGCCTTGTGAAATGCCCTCGAAAGCAATGAAACCATTCGCTCGGACACAAGAGGCACGCACAAATAGAAACGGCACAGAAAACAGCTTTGCTTGAAGTTGCCGTTGCCATGAGATGGCCATTTGTACGAGAATCGACATACCAGCCAGACAGTTGAGCAATACCATTAAAACGGGGATTCTAAAAGTGGTGCTTAATACTCCCAGGGAGTATTGAGATCAGATGTTGGGGGTATTCCACAGTGTTGGGAAGTGAAGTCCAAATCCGGACTCAAGCCCTCATTCTCTAAGAACTCGGACTCGTTTCCATGCAGATTAACGTTGTCTTGTCACCGTTGACTTTGTTGAAAGGGGGTATCCAGATTGGCGAAAACTTGGCTTAGGGGTATTGAAACGTTAAAACTTTAAGGACCACTGCATTAAAACGAGTAACAACGGTATACTGAAACTGCAAGATTGAAACTTAAAAACTTTTCAAAGGGTGGAGAAAATAGGTTTGCTGCAAACCAATCTTCTTACATCTTGGTAGCTATCCCGGTGGTGCTCCTTGCGGTCGTTATGACGTAGGGTATAGTTGTAATACCTCGTGTTTTTCACGAGACCCATCCAATACTGCCACCCAGGCGGAACGTGATTTCCTCTGTATTCGTTTAAGTATTTTCCGAAGTAACCTGAAAGTATCCTCCAGATCAGATTGAATGCTCAAGACACACGGCGCTTGCAGCACTTCATCTCACATGAAACACCACCGATATCATCTTGCTTGACGGATTATCATTTTTTATTTCGACGATTAGGCAAAAATCGTTGATCGTGCCAAATTACGGGAGCGACATAAATTCTGTTTGAAGCGCCTGCCGATAAATCGGATGAGAAACCACCAGATTCCGGAAGGCGTTTTACAAGATTCCGGAAGTGGAACAAAATTTTTCGCTATTTAGAAACTTCTCAAACAAGGTAATGCAGTTTGTAGAGTCGCAGCAATGCACTGGCTAAGCAGCACATATCTCATTGCTGAAGTGCCGAAAAAAGCAACGTACACGGTCAGAAAAGAAAACATATCTTTTAATACAAGCACACAATTGAAATTTAACTTAACAGTGCATTAGTTTAAAATTGAAAAGCTCCAGCGGTGAAATTGAGCGGCTCCTTAAACAAATTTGATTTCACTTATAACGCAAAGCTAAAATAAAACTCTGCTCGGTTTTGAAACTTTAATGCGATTCTCATTGTTGCGCTCGCGGGTGTAGTTCGCCGACTGCAAAACCAAGCTTGCAATTATGTGCAGTTTCGGATAAAAACAACACCGTAACGTCTCGTGTTGTTGGTCGGCGCAGCGCCGCGGTCAAAGCTGGGCGTGGCGCTTCACAACCTGACAAACTTAAGTCAATTATGTCGTTCGAGCATTCGTCAGTTGGAGATTTGTAAGTCAGAGGTAGGGCCGAGAACAAGACAGGCTTGCTGCCGAGTGTTGTCAGCATCCGAAACGAGGATTGATTTCAGCGCGGTCGCGCGTGCAAATCGCGCGCGAGATATACACGGCATACCATAAAAGGCGAACTGCGACAAAGTCAACTTCTCAAAAACTTAGCGGTTGCTCTGAAAAGCAAAAGTGATAAAGAAAAACGCGCTACAAAAATACCAGTAGCATATCCAGACTCGTTGAGATAGGTGGCAAACGTTCTCGTCTCGTATTTTCTCTGCCACGCCAAAGAGGAGCAGTTGTCGTTGTTTGTTAATACGTGATGATTGTGCGAGTAAAGTCCTACAAAAATAATTGCTTTTACGCACTGTCCGCGAAACGCTTTCGGAACTTCATCACGATTGAAACACAAAATATCCACCGACTACATCATATCCACGATCGGCGCAAATGTATGACCACCGCGCAGTCGTCCTGGTATGACCTCCAGGATTTCAGACAATGAAGCCAGAGCTTCGAAACGGTGAGAACGATGACAACAGGAAGTCTGGCGTTTGATCCGCGACGTAAGGGTTTAAATAAAAAGAAAATACAAACATTCACTGAAACAGCAATAGATAGTTTGTCCCAGCCGGTCAGGCAAAACCCAACGCGGCCAATAAGCTTGCGGATATTAACCACGCAACGTTTGAATGTACGAGTGAAATGTTTCTATCGCTTGTAGCAGTGCAAGTTGGTGAAAAACGAGAAATCTGACCAGTTAAAAATGAGCTGCGGGATGGGCAGCATATTGGCGAGGTCGCGAAGGCGTTGTTGAACGAAGCACCTTTATCAATCACCCGCTCACGTGTGCGTTCCATCACGTCCATCGACCCTGAACACAAATCGCAGTCGATTTCATGCACCGAAACTGAATGCAATAAAAGCATCGGAATTACATCTTGTTTTATCCGGTTGTGTGGCATTGTACTGATACGCTCATCATTTATTCAACAGGCTTAGCGCTTTGACCATTTTCGATAGAACAAAGACTGACTGACGAAATGATGCGCCTTTCAGCATTGTTTAAAAGCTCCCAAACCTAGTGACGACTGAGTGAGCCCGGAGAGCATCATACATCAAAATGAAACAAGAGCCCTACAGATAACGGAATCTTCCTTTAAAACGCGTCTCTACTCAAGGTTTATTTCACACTTCAGGGTGATGCATGTGGAAGTTAGCTTGCCCATTCACATCGATTTATAAGAACTGACAATAAATGTGTGAAAAGTCCATGTAATCAGTCACTTCAAAATTAGGAATACTTATTCAAATGATATCTATGATCCCATGCAAAACCACTTGAAAAGCATATTACTGTGGTAGTAATTGCTTATACTCATAAAATCATAAGTAACCATATGAAAAGAAACAGATTTTGCTGAAAAGAATTTCACCTAATTGAGTATATAAATAAGTTTGTCATTGAAACAAACACAACAACAAACCTAACCACAATCCTAAAAAGGCTAAACAAGATTAACTCAACTTAGAAACCGCTAGAAAATGTGTAAAAATGGCCTTGAAAGGAATTTAAACACCAAACTCTGCACCCGGAAAAAAAGAAAATGAGCCACTAATATTATGCCGAAGGCTCTTTTTAAGTGTAAGCTTCAAAACCTAAAATCATCAATTTGCATAGAACACATTCAAGTCACCTAACATAATATCCTGATCATCAGACATGAATAGAACAATATTTGGCTTGCGCTGTCTCATCCTTTCTTTGTCATTGTCATCACTGGAGACAACCATAACTGTATGAAGAGAAGCAAGGCATACATACAGGACCTGCAATGCAAAAGCAGAAGTTAATATTTTTTGAAACATCACATCATAAACAGTTCTTCCAAAATTAAATTCTAAAATTACTCTGAACACTCTTGATACACATTTTCAAGAGCAATTTAATTCTTCAGCACAATTAGATTTAAGCTGAACATATCATCAACTCAATTTCTCCGAAAATTTATCATTTTCAAAAAAGTTCATACATTCTCTGTTACCAGTAATTTTAGTGCCACTTTTGGCAGTGGATCAGAACAGGAACTTACCACATAACTCTTCATGAAGGAGAACATCGTCAATTTATCCTGTGATAATCAATCCCTAATACATTAAATGCTGGTGGAAAGCGTAATTTAAAAATTTAGCAGCATTTTCTTGTAAATACCACCACCAGCACACTTTGCTTCAAGTTTTTCTATATAAAACTGACTAACCTGTAATAAATACAGCATGTATGTTTAAATAAACACTGAATTGATAAACACCCATAGTATACTCACATTTAGCACAATAGTTGCAAACCAATTAGCAAAATCTATGCACACTACCACATCAGTGGAAAATTGCCATGGCACCACAACATTCTGATACACCAAACATTTTGTAACTTTAGAATGCCTAATTTAGAAAGTAACTAACATTTTTAAATCACAAACACCAATTTCTACACCAAAGAAAAAGTATTTAATTAGAAAAAATAATTATATTACTGGGGCACTTCTACTTTCTGAGCAGTAGAAATCACCATCATCAGAGATCACTTAAAAACCCTGCATATTTTACAGCACCATGCTGTAATTTCCAGGGTTTTTAAGATACACAGAACCTGCAAAACATGCCTGTTGCAAAATATGTGAAAGGTAATGTAAGATACGTGGTCTGTCCAATATGCAGGGTGTGCAAGATATGCATGGTGGAAGACATAATGCTGTTGCCAAAAACTGTCAGGGTTTTTAACTACATAACACATTTAAGTTTTGGTGAGTGACTAAGTGATCATATGGTTGCTTTTTGAGATATGCTTGGTATTAAACACCTAGTGGCAAAATCTTTTGGCCAGTAAATATCCAAAGCATTGATTTCTTGATTGATTCTTGTCTATGATGCAGATGCTGCTTATGAAGATGTCTAATAAATATTGCTGAATGAGACCTTGGAGATGTTTAAGATTTCGTATCTTGCAGGCCTTGAATATCTGTCACCTTTAGCAGATCTTAAAGATTTCAGATGTCTTAAAGATCTTCCATATGTTACTGGCCCAGCTAAACTTACAAATCTGCCAACTGAACACATGCTGAATAACTCCAAGCCAGCATCAACCAAACCAGCTAAATGGCGTAGAACATTTACATGAAATCAAAAGGCCAGTACAATCAGAAAGTTACATAGTTCAACTAGTTCACCTAGGTACTTGTTGGTATTCCAAATACAGTACATTGGTAGTTCCACAATATAGATGTAAAATCACTTCTTTATCAAAAATATCAACATATGCAACTTAAACATACATCAGCACATATTGTCATGAGCAATACACCACAAAAAGACACAACAGTAATTGTTTAAAATTTAACTTAGTAGCAGCTGCTACAAAGCAACATGAGTACTGTAGCAGAAAGAGCAGTAAATTAAATTTAGTTTTGTACAGTTACCACATTTTTAGTCTGTTAAATAATAACTACCTTATAATACATCAGTGTGCACAATGACATTTGTGTGCTGTTTAATCAAAATTAATTTAACGTTTAATAAAAGGTTAACAGATAACCTGATAATTCTCTGCCAGTCCCAGTAGCCTAATAAATTGTTGAAAAATGAAAAAGGCCAAACTTCTTTCCTGCTGTTGTTAAATTTATGGCTGGCACCTCTATCACAAGCCTTCCTTTAAAACACTTATTTTCTGGCATTTAATTAACATCATGATCATGAGATGGTTAATTTTTCAGTGGGGATCTAGGTCTAGGTTCGCAGATACATTACAGCACAGTTTTAAATATTTAGCAAAGCGGGGGATTATTTAGTTACGTACTGTTATAATAAGCATGCTTTCCGCCCTTTCTTATTTGTTTTTCTTAGATCATAGATGGTGTGCTTTGTAAAGACAAACTTCTATCCCATATACAAATTATTGCATTTTGTCACATCATTTTTACTCTTCCCTTTCAAAGGTCTTCAATTTGTAGTGATTTATGACACAATATTAGGGCTGGCTGAGTAGTTGACTCACAATAAAGTCTTTCGCCAATTTAGTCACCGGTGGAGTGTCTCAAATATGCAGTTAACACCACTTGGCGGTATTCCTACTAATAGTAAATAACGTTGAAAAAGAAAGTGGAATAATCTAAACTGGACCAGCAACAGTGTAAGTTCCAGCTCAAACATAAAATTAAAAAATGTTTTTGCAAAGTGCGCGTATGGCGTATCCCACACAGCCTGCAATGTCAACTATCAAGTGCACCTGTCCCGCCACTGTCTCGAGCCTGCGAACTTCCTGCTGCGTTGAAGTCTATTCAGCTCAGCTGACCATTGGCAGCCGAAAATCATGCGTCATGTCTGGCAGTAGTACTGCGGGATATCTGTGGATTCATCCGGCTGGTGAATCTGGTAGGATCCGCGTGAAAGCGCACAGGCTACAGCCAAATACTTGCTTGTTCTGCAGTTGCTGACGAGAAGACTGCGTGACCACCCTGTGCACACCAATGCATCTCATCCGAAAGCACCATCTGCCATAGCATTTTAGTAACTTTTTTTCTCACCGTTGCACGATGCCGCCTTCAGAAGCCGATAATGCTTACGTTTTCGGTATTGGATACGAGTAAGTAACGTGCTTTAACACCGGTCTACAAATAGTTTGGATGGCCCCGTAACGAAACCGTTTGCTAAAAGTCAAAAGTAGTAATAGCAGGACAGTCGTGTTTTGGATTTTTCACACTTTTCAAAATTTTTCATCACAAACAGACCTTTCATTTTATACCACTTTAATATATTTTTTAACTTCTTCAGAAGTCTGACACAACTTGGGAACAAGTATATTACTGATGACTAGGGCAAGTTTTTGCAACTTTTGCAACTTTTTTTTACAGCTTCCAACAGCTTCCTAAATACTCAAGATATATATAATTCAATGTTTT
>JGI24158J21664_10003155_pt1 | contig 20518 bp, 9 predicted proteins | sample Ectturendosymbi3_FD_21664 | JGI IMG/M metagenome (IMG submission 21664) | reverse complement strand
AAAAAGTAAGTGTTCACAAAAAATAAGCAGAGTTACAGAATACTAGAATACACAGTTCTTTGTTCTGGACAAGGGAAATGTTGCTAAGTTCATAATTGGGAATTTTTTTCATGTAGGAGGTGTTTCTTAAGTTTCCAATTAAAGGTAAAGGTGGTTGACAGGAGTCGGATTCTCAAATTTGAAGAATAGCCGGACCCGAATCCGATCCCGGATTCAAAAATTTTGGAACAGGAGCGGAGTCGGAGTCTGAAAAAGTGACTCCGGCCATCTCTGCTTTCAAGCCAGGGTTGCGGCTGCATGATTGGACGTTTTACAGCTGCGGCCAAATGCCAAATAAATTTGGCCGTGTTTCAAGCTGGNTGGCCATACGATATTTGGGATAGCCGTTTGGCTTTTTTTTGGCGATTTTGAAAGTCGTTTGGCCGAAAATTTTTTCTGTTGGCCGTTTTTGGAAATATGTCGTTGTTTTAAGGCTAAACTGTCAACGACAACACGGTGTACAGTAAACCTTTTTTCAATTTTTGAAAGTCTTGTCCTCTGTGTGTGCGTTTCACCTGACCTTGTCTTGTGTTGTGTAGTGAAATATATAAGGCAATGTGAATGTCACGATTGTGCTTGCCTTTGTGCAGACCAAGTCGTGCGTGTGCGTATACCTGTTTATGGGTGCTGTATGAGTGTATCATAGTAAGATGGCTTGTAACAGACCATGGTTGGTGTGGCTTGTGGCAATCCATCCCATGTGGTTGATATCCCGTGTAACCAAACAGTCTTCATTGTTATCCTAATATTACTAACTGCCTATGTTACTAATCAGTGTTCACAGTTTTTTTTTATGTTGCCACCATATGTCTTCAACAAACTCTGTGCTAATAAGTGTCAAGTGGTGCTTTTATCAAACTACGTTGTGCAGACAGTGTGTGTTTGTACTGTGGATTTATGTCTCTGTCTGCTGGCAAAATAAATTCATTCATTCACTTTTCCAACATTTTGATTGAAATCCTGTTTACTACTAATGGTTGAAGACAGTCTTTTGCAAATTTGCCCACCGTCTCCACAGTAGTGCTGCTTTTTGTTGGCAAATAGTTATACTTCACAGCAATGTGCCTGCTAATGCAACTTCCTAACATTACAAACTTGCATCTTTAAATTTTACGTTGTCGGTTTCTGAATAGGTGACAATTAATGTTACAGCAAAGCTAGTTACATTTCTGCATGAAATTAACCATGACTGTACTGTAGTCAAGTCTCTCACACATGCTAGTGTTCAACTCTTATTGTTTTAAGACAATGACCTTTTTTACAGTATATACCATATACGCACAGGGTAAAACATCCGACTGAAGCAGTTAACAATCTTTTACGGTCTCTAGAAACTTGAAAAATACTAAAATCATTTTATCGAAGCCAAAATTTGTAAAAATATCAGAATCAGTGATAACACACCAAACTCTGTTTCAACATCAGCTTGGCTATATGTAACACCTAACATAAAAAGCTCTTCACACCAAACATGACAAACATCACTTTTATTTTTGAAACTTGTCCAAATACAAAACCTAAAGTGAAAAAATTTTGGGTGGACATGGCATATTATATCCCCACTATCTGAAAAGTGAGGGGCATGTCCCCTATGTCCCCTAATTAATTGCACCCATGGGCGTAACTTGTATCAGGTAAGATTTTCATTGCACATAACTTGGTAAATATTCACCTCTGACGGGTTTCCTACATATGATCATTGTCAGTGCATCGACATGAATGAGTCTACCAACATGTTTCTTATCATTTTCTGATTTGGTGTTCAGCTAAAACTTGACCCTACATTTTTGTCACAGGAAATTTTTAGGAGATTAGTGTGAACATACACACAGTAGTATAGAACATACATATAATATATTTCACTTGCCATCCAAACAAAAACTGATTTGTTTACCGCACTGTATATTCATGATGGTGAGTGCTGAAGAATATTTAAAGACATTGCAAGCAAAGATTCCATCTGAATTAGCACAAGAGTTGGACTCAATTAGAGAGCTTCACAGCAAAAAGTAAGTTCGATAACAATTTTGGTAGAGTACTGTGTACTGCAGTTTCGTACTGGTCAGCACTTGTACTTTATAAAGTATTTGCTTCTTTTAAGTTGAGGTCTATACTAAACACCCTAAAGCTGGGTGTTATATTGGTGAAGTTTTATTGAACCACTTGATGTTTGCTGATGATTTGTGTTTTGTCCAATTGTGTGTGGGTTGCAAAGTATACTAGATATGTGTCAGGATTATGCAGAAGGTAGTGTTTATTTTACTGCCAAGATGCTGGCGGCAATGGATCGGCTGGAGCTATTGTGCCGCCAGTCGAACATTCGATCTCATGGCATGGTGCAATACAAAGAAAAAGGTCACTTTGTCAGGAACACGCTGTCCTGCTCAGTGCTTGTGGAGTAATGGTTAGGTGATGCGGCTACTAATAATATTATGCCAATGGTTGCCGGTTCGACTCTTGAATTTCTTTTGTTTTTTTTTGCTTTTTTCCAGGCTCCGCTTAGGTGTTCCCTTTATGCGTTAGTGTTGTTAGGTTAGGGTTAGGTTGTAGGTTTATCTTTTAGTTATATTTACTTCCTTTCTACCAAGCCTTTTGCTGCTGCCATCCTGGTGGCAAAATAGACATTGCCTATGCAGAATTGCATTGAATTATTTTCAACTCCATGAAAACTGTTTGTTTGACATTTTAGGCTAAGAGCTCAAATAGCATGGTCATCCTGTTGCTGACACAGGGTGGACCAAGTAAAATCTGTCAACCACTACATATATTTGGGGATTGCAATAGATACTAAGCTCCCAGATAACAAAGACATTCAGAGACAACTGCGATACCTATATTGTGCAGCAAACAAGCCCCAAGCTTCTTTTTTCCAATGTTCATAGTAGTAAAAATGTACTTCTTTGTTCCTGCTGTATGTCCATATGACAGATACATATGCATCACAATTATGGTGTAATTTCAGGAAGGCATGTATGCAGAGATTGCGTGTGGCTTACAATTTTTGGTGTAGGGCTCCATGTAATCTGCCGTGGCAAGCAAGTGTTAGTAGTCATCAATTTCAGTGGAACATTCCTACCTTTGAGGCCTTATTGAGAAAAATTGTGTATCTGTTTCTTGAAGGCAGTGATTATAGGTCTGTCAGCAGACCTTCATTTTTGAAAATGAATTTTTGAAAAACATGACGGGTGCCATGTTGAGAGCTGAACTCAAAATCGTTCACATAGTAGACATAGACTCGACTGTTCAACTACCATGATGGTGCCGCTACAGTGACAAACTCAGCATTTCATTCGAACTGTGTCCTCGCCGACAGACCTGCAGCCACTTACTTTCTTGAAAGATGTAGAAAGTCTAACAACGTATGGTTCGCTGTAGATCCATTTGAGCCCTTGAACAGCTCTCTAGCGCAATCGACAGAGTAGCTAGGGTGTTGGTAAGGCAACTGAAAACTGCTGTTTTTTAGGCCGAAATCAAAGTACGATTATATCGTACATCAGCTCTCAAAGTGTTAAGAGAAAAGAGTATCTCTGAGCTCAATTTTGCTTTAACACTGTCTATACTAGGCTATGTATTTTTACATCTGTGTACATATACTAACATGGATCTGGCATCTGATGGATACTCTGCGATCTTTTTCTCTTGAAATTATGTACATTCACAAGCAAACACTATGAAGAGAAATAGCAGATTTAACAATTTACCCACTCGTTTGGGCTTCAGTTACAAGGTTATTTGTTGAACACGCATAAACATGTTAAATCTCAAAAACTAAACATGTTAAATCTCAAAGACCATTTTTTCAAGAAAAACATTCAGCACAAAATTGTTAACATGTGAAAATGTTTCCATTTGCAAGAAGACTCTTGCAAACATTGCTTGTGCTGGCAAGGATTGATTTAGGGTTGTAACTGAAACCTTGTGCAATTTGTTAGTTTTGTAACATTATGAACTGGCAACATTGAGATTGGAAAACAAAATCTTAGTTAAAGCTTTTGTGGACTGAACATGAAAAACGTGAGGTTGATGTCTTCACCTACCAATTGGTTTCTTTTTTAGGTTGTGGCATCAACTTACTGCTGTTCTGCAGAGATATGTGAAACATGAACATTTTAAGCAGGTAAACAAACAGTGTTCTACACATTAACAAAGCAGTAAGGTTTCTTGCTAATGCTACAGAAGCTTTCTTGAATTTAGTTTATGATTTTGTTCTTGAAGCAATGGTACTGAAGGTTCAGATGTGAATCTTCCGTTTCAATTTTTATTTTTATCCAATGTATATAGTAGTTATTTCACATTTACTTGGTTCTCAAACAGTGAGATTACTTCTAGAATTCAAATTGCTAACTGTGGGAATGAAAATTAGCCCTAAAAAGATTTAGGTATTGTGTTTCTCCAGAGACCTAGGGAATGTACGCCATAAATCTGTGGCAATACACTGCAGCAGGTGAAGGTCAAGTACCTTGGTGAAGTATTCATGAATGACAGAAAAGAGAACAAACAGTTTGATACATAGATTGATAAAGGAAACACAGTTTCACAGGGTGACCCCAACTAACACAGAACTCATAAAAATTTCATGAGATCCTACAAACATCCAATAAACTTCAAGAACTTTGCAGGTTTTGAACTTCAGTCAGTGTACAATCGTTCCCCAAAGTTTCAGTCGTTGACGTCCCTTCACATAAAAGTCATGTTCTTTCCGAAGTATGCTCCAAATGGCCTCCACGGCGTTGGAGGCAAACTTGCAATCATCATGCAAAATTGTCAATGTTTGCATGTTTCTTTGTGTCCTAGCACTCACCATTCGACCAAAATAGGTATTCCTCAGACCTTTTGAATTAAGATTTCGCGCAGTCCCATACTCACTAAACTTCTGAATCCAGTCAAAAAATCTGCTTTTTGATGGAGCATGACAACACTGAAACTTTTTCTGAAAGGTTGCTTCCATTACTTTTTATGAATTGTTAGTGAAAGAGGTCTCCACACAAAATGCCTTCTCTTTGGTTGACCAAGACATGGTGGGAAAAGCTATTGTTGCAATATTTCATGTATTCTACAATCTGAAAAAGAAAAGAGGAATAACTAAAATTAAAATTCTTATGCAAAGATTTATGGATTCTATTTTTTTGGGTCACCGTGTCCATGAGCTTTATCATCCCATGGTCACAAAATGGGCGTTTCAAACACAGCAAAGCTGTTAGTTTTTAAATCGGTCTTGTTCCAATTCTCACCATGGTCATGATCTTGGGTAATGACTAAGTTTAGTTCAGATATCAATAATTTTTGCTATCCACATAACGGATATATCCGCATATTTGTATTTTAACTAACTGGATAAGTGCTAATTGTCAGACAATGGAATTCACGAGATTTGCATGATAAATTGATGTTGTAAAATCATGGCATAGTTTCCTTGTAAATATACACACATGCACTCTCTGAGTGTATATGAAGAAAATCATGCAATTTTAATATTACAGCTTCTGCAACACGTTTGTCATGAAACACAATGCAGACTTCACCTTACAATGCAAAAGCACACTTCAGTAAAAATAATAATTACAGGGTTTTAGTAGAACTTAGGTTACCCGTATTTTGAAACTAAGAATGTCTAAACCTACTGAAAAGGTATAAAATGCATTTGTAACACTACTTTTTTATCCAATTAACTCTTTGGCTTCCGGCTGCTTTTCGGGGATTTTCGAAAAAAAAAACGCCTAAACGGACGTGGCTTTGCGTGAGTATATCTCGGCTCCTGTTCGGGTTACGGCCTGGTCGAAGCGTCAAAAGATGCGGCAAGTCTTCTAGTCTGCACTCGAAAAAAAATTTTTTGCTTGGGAGGTGCGGGTTTTTTGTGAGTGACGTCATAAGTGGAGGGCTTTTAGGCCCACTTTGCCTGGCCCTTGGTGCCAACCGTTAGGTGGTAGTATTTTGCTGAAGTTTTACTGGAAACTAGGCTACAATCCGAGTCTTTTGATACTTTGGATGACCTGCTGCGGTTTCGGGTTCAAAAGTTATGATATAAGTTCGTAAAAATATTTGACTAATTAGCTAATTAGTTAATTAATTTATTTGCTTATTTTAGATGATAACTTTTGAACCAGAAACGCTAGAAAGTCGATCAAAGGCTCAAAAGACTCGGACTCAAGCCTAGTTTCCAATGAAAACTTTAGCAAAACACTTTGGCCCAGCGATTGAGCCCTAGGCCAGACAACATGAGCCAAAATGACCCCAAAACTACTTCACTTATGNNGTCAGTCACAAAAAATCCGCATCCCCAACCAAAAAATTTTTTTTTCAAGTGCAATCTACTAGACTGCCGATCCGTTTGAGCCCTTGAACAGCTCTTNAGCGCAATCGGCAGAGTGGCTAGGGCGTTGGTAAGGCAACTGAAAACTGTGTTTTTTAGGCCGAAATCGTAGTACGAATATATTGTACGCCGGCTCTCAAAGTGTTAACTGATAGAATTATATCCGGATAGATATTGTATAGCAAAAAAACTCTTGCTTAATCGGTTAACTGTTTTCCGGATAATCCAACCCCAGTAATGGCTAAAAGAGTGATATCTCAAGTACAAGCAGCAGAGATAGGATGTTGCAGAGAGTTCACAGTGTGACACTTTGCAACAAGGCGAACAGCTGTGAAATTTGTAAAGCCCTGAATGTTGAACCACATCTTTGAATACAGTATATCAGCTACATTAGTTCCACTATGTGTGCAGAATGTCCCTAGAAATATTGGCAAGTCATTTCCTGCTAGGTACGCCCATCATGAAAGCAGCCCAGAGTTTCTCCAAGGACCATGTGGTGTGGTGTTGGAAAAAGTTTTTGTTATTTTTATAAAGAATTCATGTACGACTATTACTGTAACAATTATGGTTAGTGATTACACTGATTGATGTTGTATACATTTGTAGTATTATCAGTGTAGTTTGAACAAAAGATCTGTTCTTGGTGATGGTGAGCATGCTTTGAAAGCAGTTTAAGAAGTGTAAAATATCCAGGTCAGATGTAATTTTTTGTTGTAACTGTATTGCAAGTAAAGTTTTGGTAGTGCACAATATTTAGGAAAAACACTGCAGAAACAAAAAGGTATTCTTTGGCGAATGACAAATTTATCCTGTCTTTTGCTGAGCCTGGCACATTGTTGCAAATTTTCAACAAGGGAAAAATGAAAAACAGTTCACCGTTGCGCACTGTGTTATTAACAGTTAACACAATGTGTTAACGTAGCTGTGGAAAAGCTCAAACAAAATTTTGCAGGTGACTCAATTGAGTTGTATTGTAGTCATGCAAGACTTTAACAAAACAGTTTAAGGTTAAAAATTTATCAAATAAGAAGAGTAGTGGTCAAGTGAAATTTTTGTGGTAAGATATATTGTATATATGTAATTGACAATATACTGATCTACTTCACAATGAAAACACATTCTGAAAAGTTTCAGCACTGTACTGTCATTAAAAAGTCACTGCTTTGCAAATCATGAAAGTGTTTCTGAAAATAGCCAATCACACTGGCTGTGTTATAATTTCAATTGTTCACTTCTTTCGATTGGCCTCAAAATTGAGTGAAATTCTTCTAGATGGCAATTAGAACAATTTCATGTTTATAGCATTTCTGCACTGTTTTGTGTAAGAAAAAAGTTTCATTATACTTGCTTTGTAGTTCCTTGGTAGTGTCACATTTGGTCTGTTAGCACCTACTCCTCATTGCTTTGTGCTAGGAACCACACAACTCTTTTCATAGGGAATGTTAGGCTTATGGTATGATATTACTGAGAATTGAACCCAAGCCACCAGCTGCGAGTGGTGTGTGTTCAACTCACTGTAACACCTAGCTGGTAATTCCCCATGGACCCCACTTTGTCAACTTCAAAAAGCAATTGACTGGGTCCCTTAAAATGAATTTTGGGAGTTGTGCTTAAACACAATGTTTACAACTACTTACTACTGGCTGTCGATCCATTGTAATCCTGCTTATAAGTTTGTGTCTCCCAGCATCATTAAGTCAAGACATTTTCCATGTTGCACTCCAGCAGGGATGTTTACTGTCACCACTGGACAGCCTATGGTGAAATGGGTAGGTAGTCACAGCCATATCCACAAGGGTGTCATTGTTGGAAGCTGCAAGATCAACTTGTCCTTTGCGAATGATTTGGTACTGCTTGCATCTTCTGAACAGGTCTCCAACATGTGTTTGATTATATTTTACAACTGTGTGATGCAGCTAGAATCAAAATAAAAAAGACTGAAATAGAAACCCACATTGGTGTATCCTACAAGCATGTAGCAAAACACTTTACCGGGTTGAGATGTTCAAGTAACTTTGTTGCCTCACCTCACATATTGTATAAATAATCATGTTATTACTACCTTTTTCAGGGAAGTGATCTAGTGGAATTTTACAGAAGTTTCATCACTGATTTTGAAAACAAAATTAATCCATTATCTCTCGTTGAAATTTTGTGTCCATTTGTCATTCGACAATTGTCAGGTATGTGATAACAGTAATGTAACTTCAGTTGTTGCCTAACTGGTAGTTAAAGAAGTTATAACTTTCAGTGTTGAATAGTATCATATAATGCTATAACCTTTAAAGGATAAGAACAGGCATGGACAAAATATAGTAAAACCACATAGTTTTTAGTGCACCACATACAGTAGTTCAGCTATTTAATTAGCCTGCTAAACTAGGCCAAACTATATTAATGAAGTCAATTCATTTTTCATCTCATTTGTATTAGCTAACATAAACAATCCCATCCATCAGCTCTTGATCGAAATTGCTGTTATGTTCTGGAATTCAATGCACCCTGTGTTTCAAAACATCTGCCACCCTTGGACTACATTAGAAGCTGTTTTTTTGCTGAGACATTTCAGTCACTTGTCCCATAATAATACGAAAACTTGCCATAACAGTATTCACCAGCGTATATCTTCAGGCATTATGACAGAATTGACTTAATTTTTTTCAGTCATTAAAAAAAAAAGATTTCGGTTTATGACTGAAAAAAGAACCGAGACTAGAAGTAACAAGCATGTAAGGACTAGCCACAATAAGCACATAACACTTTTTCAGCAATGGAACCGTTTTTTTTTTCAGTAGTCGGCCCAAGCCAGAGCTACTTACTTTGCAGAAGTATCAATTTGTTCACATGTTCGTGAAATTATTGTTTCAAATGCATTGGTCATCCCATGCGTGATAGGAACAGCATTAAAAAAGATTGAACAATTTTCACCGGTGTTTGCACATGGATTTCTTCCATGCACATGCTATGCATCTGTGAAGGTGAATCAGTCCAAAGAGTGTCTGCATTTGCAAACTGGAAAACTAAACATTTATAAACAACATGGGTGGAAACTTCTCTGCTCCTGTGATGGCTGACCAGGTTAAGGCTGGGATGTTCATCAGTGCTTGTCCAGCAAATAGGTTGATTTGATGAGCGAATCCCACTGGCCAGGAGGACTTGTTGATATTAAAGTTAAAAGGCTGATGGACATTTCTAAAGCAAGTGGACGTCCCAAACTAAGCCTATCACTTCCCCAAATGCAAGGGAGAAACCTATGTACTAGTCTTGCTCTTTTGAGAGTGCAGGTTCAAGACTAAGTTAGTCTGCAGCTGACTCAAGTCGAGCTGGGTGACTTCATCAAAAGGTGCAAACCTTGTAAAAGTACATTCCATCTTGACACAGTTCACTTCGTTTTGAAAACCCGATATACTGTAATCATCCTGAAACTTACTGCTTATATTTGATTGGCCTGATGAAGTCTTAGTTTATATGTCTGTGACATGCTCTACAGCAAGTGTATATTTTTCTCACCACTATTTGATGTGTTGCCATTCTGGCATATGCCAGAGCATAGTTTGCTCCATGTTTCCGCAATAGTTACAGCATTTACTGACACCCTGGTTGTGCACCACCACCGTCTACCTCTGTACTGTTATTGAAACTGCAGATTCGCAGGAAGCTTTAGATTTCTTAACAAAGTTACAAGAAAAGACTAAAGGGAGTGACGAAGCAACCATCCTTTGTTCCACAGCTATGGGAAATATACACCTACTGTCTAATAATTTCAGTGCAACTAAAGTAAGTTTTGCACATCTTTTTACGTGGCACTGTGCTAACTTACTGTATATGCATTGTAGTTCGTTCGCAAATGTGTGAAAGTTCCTTCCGCTATACAAAGNAACTCGGGTAAGAGAATAAAACTCGGAAATCCTTGAATATTTGCAATTTCGTGTTAAAAACAACCACGCAAACAACGATTTGAATAAGACCATGTTGGACATTTTGAAAACCGTTGTCTTAAACGCCAACTGAATTCAAAGAACGAAGAGTTACACCACAAAATGTGCGAACAGTAGCAGACATGAAAAGGCTTCAACAATTGCTCGTCATTGATGGTGGAACGACCATTGACATTGAGAGAACTTACTAAGAACCGTTGAGTCGAACCCAAATATTGAATAAAAAACAAAACAAAATAAAAGAATTACGCGCAGTATGGGTCTAAATGATACATGTAGTTACACTGGAGTCACTCGTTACAAACAAATATAGACAGGGATTATATATCGATGCGTCATCTACGCTACGTCTTTCAATTGTTACGCTCTTTGCTCAATTTGTCACTCGTAAATTATCTTTTTGCCATTTTGGCCCGCCGCAAATGTGTTTGCTACGTTGTTTTTATTGGAGTAACAGCTACAATCAATTTTTGCTAAAAGATTTTTGAAAAAACATTTTTTATTTTTTGGGGTGATTTTAAGTTACTGCAAGACCCAATGCTGCTAAAAAGTGTGGGGAGGTTATTTTTCAAGGGAGAAACACTTTTTATGGAAATTTTGGGAAACATTAAAGCTTTCATTTGGATTTCCGTCATGTCATGTTAGTTTATGTTATGTCATCTATAATGTATTAAAGGACAGGTTAGCCAACACAAGAGGACTCTGACATATGTCAAATAGTGAGATTGCATAGAAATTTTAGAAAAGCTGAAAATCACCTTGATTTTGAAATACTTCTGCCCTGACTGTTCCACTTAAAACGCAATCATCTTTTTGACGTTGGCAATCAGCAACTGCAGATCAAGTGGGTTCTGTTTGTTCAGCTTTTTAAGGTTCCGTTTGTTCAGCTTTTAAGACAGCATTGCGTTTTTTTTTACAGAAAATCATAGAAGACACCGAAAAATTGTTAGACGAATTGCCTGGTGTAACATCAGTTCACAGTCGGTTCTATGAACTGTGTAGCAACTACCATCAAGTTTTGTGCAATCATAACGAGTATTACAAAGATGCTCTTCGTTATTTAGGATGTATGGAAATCGATCAAATACCAGGTACCGTATGCTGAAAGCAACGTGGTTGTTGTATGAACCCTCCTATTTTGCGTATTTCAGTAAAACATTGCATATTTCAAACAGTGCCCGAGCAACAAGAAAGAGCGTTTAATCTTGGTCTTGCCAGCTTGTTGGGTGACAAGGTTTTTAACTTCGGTGAACTGGTAAGGTTTCGACGAATGTTTTTTCTCCTGTACGTTCGTAATCGATGAGTTTGTATCATTTTCGTCCTTAGCTTCAACATCCTGTGTTGGAATCGTTGAAGAACACTCCGCGTCAGTGGCTGGTGGATCTCCTGTTTGCTTTCAATAGTGGAAACATCGAAAAAATGAACAGTTTGAAACAATATTGGGGCTCGCAGGTGCTGAAACACCCTTGCTTTCAAGTTTATTTAACGCAGTCGTTGCACTGAGTTAGCTTGCAATCGGCTGGTGTTATTTTTAAACGTACGTATGCTGTGCTGTGAAAAATAAAGATTTAAAATTAGAATTAGCGATACGAGCTGGTTGTACATCGGGAGGAGTTAGGAATTGTAAAAAGTGTGCAAGGTTTTTGCAAGCACTTGAAATGTGCTACTAGTTGCCGTGTATACATCGGCAGTGGATTGCTTTATCATTCATTCCCCATCATCTGCTAATTAGAAGTTAACTATAAAGGTTTTATATAAAATCTAAAGATAGTTTTAAGATTTTGAAGTTATTGACTGTTCTTCCTCGTGATCAAATCTTTTGGAAAGGTCGAGTTGGAAAATTTTGGAATGTATGAGTCGGATATTTTGCCTCCGAGTCCGCAACCCTGTTATAAATTAGTGATAGCGCTACCGCTTGATATCATTCTGTAAATTATTTCAGTTAGTCTCACAAGCTGCCGGCCAATGAAAATAATCAGCCTATTGTCAGATTTAATGAATGCGCAACGGCAGCCTCCTCATCGGCACTTCACTGGTTTATCAAAGTCCTTGCACCGGTTTGATGACGTGTCTCGTCGGTGCTAAACCATTTATGCTGTCACAGCACATGCGCAGTGGAACAAGTATAGGCCGGTACTTGAATTGGTAAAAAAAGACTGGAAAATATAAGTTTTGTCAACTACTTCTTCCTGACAAGACCTGGCTGCACGTACGCAACTTTTGCATCAGGGCAGTCAAAGAACAAATAATTTTTGGTTTCGAAATCGTCAGGTTTTCCAGAAAAAAAGCGGTTGAACTTTAAGAAGCATAAGACGAATTGAGTAATCCATGCAGGTTATTTGGGTCAATCTCTTGGTTCTGGAGACAGAGTGAATGCATAAATATTATTGTAGTTAAATTTTCGCAATTTTTGTTGCAACGTCGTGCCTATACGTTTAGAGACCTCAAACTTGTCCTTACACACAAAAAAGCGTTTTTTGTCGTTTAGCCGGACTTAGTTTCCAGCGAACTGAAGCTCAGACAGAAGATCATGCTGCTGTGCTTAATGGAGGTAATGCATGCTGGATATATTGTTTTGAATTTTTGAACTTTGCTACTTCGTCGTAAGCAAGCGGGTAATAACTGGGATTAATTTAAAGTGGCAATTGCACCAAAGGTGTGACTATTTCCACTCGAACTATATTTGTAATGTATCCGCATTATGCAACACGTTCATTTCACGAAACAAGTTTTGACTTGTGTTTTGCTTTGTATATCACAAAGCCACTTAGACAGAGTATCCTCAAGTTTGCTGATACCACTTTTAACTCATTGACTTGTTTAAAGTGGAGACTACTCGAGTGAAAGGAGTTTTTCTTCTGGGCTACGTGATTTCTATGAACGCTTAACGTGCTTGAGCTTAACCATTACTTTTAACTAAATTCTTCGTTGGGTTATGAGCTTGAAGTTGACGCTCGTATTCTGGGCAAAGTGCATTCTTCATGAGCAGCAAAACGTTAATTCGGATTAAGAGCGTCGTCGCCGGTGAGGCATGCGATCTTCCCCCAATTGCATGCGATGCCCCACATTTGAAAAAAGCGACAGTCGTTTTTAGTTATTTGTGAACGTTTCCGCCATTTTTCTTTTTGGCCCATAGCAACCAAGGCTTTGGCGACGCACCAGATCAAGATAGTTATCGTCAGGATTTTCGAATGGACATTTGCAATGTTTTTGTTGTTTATTTTTCAAGCATGGTATTTCATATATGATCTGCACACATAAATTTTAACTTTTTGCTCCCAATAGTTTTTCATAACAGTCATGCGTGTTACTGCTTAAAATTGCCGTTGCTCTCTCAAACCCACCCAGATTTCTGTTGTATTGTTTTATGCAACATATATGTACTCGTGTTAGTGCTTAAGCATTTACTAGCAGATCTGGAATTAGCGAGTCACATTCATACTTGGGAATTATTCGGTTGGGAGTCAGAAATGAAAAGCTCTTTACGCACTATCAGTTCGAGATATTATGGCTTGGTTTAATGTAGCCCTGCAATCAATCATTCAAGAATTTTCTCATTGCAAGATTATTGTCGAATTGGATCTATACTTATTAAGTCGCACAACTGTGTGACTGAATCTTGACTTCATCGTGAATAATATTGTAGTTAGCAGTTAAAGACAGGATTTACGTTTCATGTTCACGTTCGTCACCGATTTTTTTAAACCATAATACAGGTTGAACGAAATGATAAAATAGAACCACCACAATGTCGCTCAGCGTTATTTGAGTGATAGGTAAAGGTTATTTTGCCTTATAGGCAAAAGGTTATTTTGCCTTATTGTCAATCCGACAAAGAACCAGTGTTCTCATCCGAAGGCAAATATCTCGAAGTGAGATCGGAGCTGTTTTGAAGGTTTAGGCCAAGGGTTCCCAACCTGGAGGACATGTATTTGCCTCTATGAAGGGGTACGCTTATTGTACAGCCGCAACAAATTAACTTTGAGACATAAAAACGGAGTCCATCCTTATAGTTCTAAAAACCTAAAAGGTATATTTAAAATTCAGTGGGTCTTTGTTACTTTACTCAGTCTTTTTGCCCTACGAACTTTTAGGGGTACATGGTCATCTATCGAAACGCAGAAGGGGTACATCAGGCCTGCCCAGCCTTCTTAGTGTCGCGGGTCACTTTCACATGAGGAAATTTATTGCGGGCCACAAACATTTTTGTGACGTAACAAATCCCTTGATTTTGATCAGTTTTGTGCGATAACACGAGGTGATAATGAGTCCTATAGTTGCACGCAGTGTTGCCAGCTTGTATGGATGTAAACCAAATCTAAAAAATGAAACATTTTCGAAGCGTTTGTCATAAAAGTTTTTGGGTGGTAGGCCCATAACAGAAAGAACAGGTATAATTTTGGTGTGCTTTGATAGCAAATATACTTGAGCCTATAAAAATACTAAAAATTTAAAAAGTCTGTTTACGAGCTTATTACATCGCGGGCCACTTGAAACAACCTCGGGGGCCGCGGATTGGACAGCCGTGGGGTACCTGGTCAGATAAAATTTGGAACCCCTTGTTTAGGCGATGGTGATTTTCACGTTTTTTTTTTTTTTACTTGGCAGATGACATTTGCTAGACCAGCTCACAACAGGCACATTACCTTCGATGAAATTGCAAAGAAGACAGGAATTCCTATGAATGAAGTCGAAATTTTAACCATGAAAGCCATGTCGCTTGGTTTACTACGCGGGAAAATCGATCAGGTAAAAGTGATGTCTGCTGTTATAGCGATGCTAGTGAATGCAAGACACAAGAACCAAACGGGGATAGCAAACTTCAAATCAAAATTGTTTTCACATAATGTTAGCCCAGTTAGCTTTATCCATCAAGAAACTAGTATTGGGCAACGCATTTAGCGAACGTTGGAAACGATTGTGTGCAGCTGAATTGACAGTAAGTTCATAACAATTTACGTGAGTGATACCCGTCATCAAAGTTATCACGTAGCGGCTACCAGCCAGAGATGGATCATACAATTTGTGATCGAGCTGAATGTAATTAATCATACATTTTCGTGTAATTGTAATTAAATTGTAGTGGAGACCGTGTTTTCTGCGTAATCATAAGTTCCTATAAATTTTCGCTTTATGGTTTCAATCATATTTCGCTTCCAGCCACTTCGCAAAGCTCGAACAAACGCATAAACATACAAGTCAAACGCCTGGTAACCTGCAGTTTTGCGGAGTGAGCGGCAAAATATCGCAGATGCGCTGTGCGTTTGGTTTGAACGGCAAACAAATGTTGGACGAACTACAGTTTGAAATTGAGCTGAATATAATTTACTGCACATTTCATGTGATAGTACTCGTAATTTAAACTTTTTGTTTTTGTGTTATTGTTATGTAATTGAAAAATCTGGAGGACTTTTAGTTTTTGATTTCATCATTTTATTTTCTATACTCGCTTTTGTACTCCTAAAGGAGTGTCACGAGTTATCTCTGGCCGGGAATCGAACCCAGCCTACCAGCTTTGGTGGCGCGTGCTCAGCCAACGAAAATCATGTGATTGATCCGATTCTGGTAACTACTACACTCAAAAAGTGATGGTTCTTCAGAGCAATTTATTTTACGCAAATTAAGTGCCGAGCAGCTTACTATGCTCAAACAAGGCGATTGATCCAAACTGACAATCCATTTGGTTGAAGTATGGCAGAGATACTGACCGACAAAACTTCTTAAAATTTGTCAGGAAGAGGGAAAAAAGAGACTGATATGTGCTTCATAATAGTCATATCATCAACGTAAGCATAATATATGCAGCCTGAGGGTTCTGTGTTATGCTTGTCGTTAAGTCTATGCCGAAAACAGCAGCTGCGTCACGCACTATCGATCGAACATGGTTTGTTTATTCCATGAACTTGTTAAAACTGAAACTTTTGTGGGAAAAGACGTAGAAGTTGCCGTCAATTTGCAGAGGCTTCGTATCACTTTTATGTCGTGTGACTTGTCATCCAATTTATGTGGCAGGTGGAGGAGAAGGTGCACATGACCTGGGTGCAACCGCGAGTGCTGGACACCGAGCAGGTTCGTAATTTGTTTGTTTGCTCTAAAAAATAGTATATGTCCCAAAAGCTTTTAATGAAGTCAGTTGACTGTTGAGCTGTGGAGTGTAATCGCTTTCATCGTTAATAAACTTACAAGGTTTTTTAAATCACAAGAGAAACTTCAACAAAGAAGTTCCTGATTGACGAAAAGCAAAAAAATAACAGTTGAGCACCGCCATCCGTTAAATTGCGAATTTTCCGTAGAAGTATGATTCCACAAAGCCGTTGTGCAGACACTTTAATGAGAACATTTTTTGTTGGAAAAATTATTCGCACTAACAAGCCGACTACTCCAGGTAAATTGATTTTAAGGTCAACAATCAACAGTTTCCCAGCCACTCCAATATTTGTAAAGTTGAAATATTTTAGTGGCTGTTAGTTCGCCAAGCCCAAAAACATAACGTCGAATACTTCGAGGATGAAAAGCTTTACTCTTTTGCAATAAGAGATTCGTTGCTGTTGCAAGAAAAGTAGAAAAATAAAGCGGTCACGGCGTTTAACCACAGAAAGTACGATACCAGAAATGCTGAAGGAAGGTAATGCTTACGTGGGCTTTGCTGCCGTCAAAGCGTTTAGCGCAAACCCTTTTACTAAGCTTCCAGTGAAATTTTTAGCTCACAGCGTTATGTGCAAACAACTGGAATGCTACGTTTTGACATGCGCGAAACTGTGAATTATCAAGTATCAACGCTTGGTAAGCCGTTAATGTGCGAAAAAAATATGTATTATTAGTACGGTTCATGAAAAGTAACGTTCGTCGACTTGCGCCAGCAACATACGCTCTTGTTTCTGACGTCTTTATCTTGGAATTGAATTGGTTTAACAGACATACCAGCGAGGTTATTTAACTTTGATATCCATGATTTTGCACATTAATCGAAGCTCTATCGACTGAGACCATGAAAACAGTGACGAGCTTCTCTGCTGCTAGTGTTTTTGCTGTCAATTGCGTAGAAACTTCATTTGTTTTTCCACTGATATGGCTGTACTGTGCTTACGTTTAAGCTCCCATGGCTTTTATCAAATCTCTTTTATGCTGCCGGTGCATGTGCTGCACATCAGCACACGGTGGTTTCTGTGTACCTGCCTTTTCCGGTAAAAAAAAAACGTTGGCTATGTTTGTGAAAAGGTTTTCTTGACTGCAAAGGGCAGCTTCGGTTTCTAGAGCTATCACCTTCCGTTTTTTTTTCTGATCAAATGACGCGTGTTCTCTAGTTTGACGTATTCCATTCGGGCGATAAGTGTATTTGGTCGTTTGTCATGCTACTCTCACGATTTAATTGTTTTTAATTCATGAAGCGTTTCCTGCTTTTCGGGATATTCGCATGAGATGTTGTGGAGTAAATAACTCTGTTCATATTTATCCACTGATGTCAGGCCCGTAGCCACGGGGAGGCATTCGGGAGCAATGCCCCCCAAATTTTGTTGTGCCCTGAAAACGTTGATTTGAACATAAACAATCTTTCCCCCCTAACGTAGAGGTGGATTGTAAAAGTGCAATCTCTCAAATCTCTTAGGAAAAGCTTATTTCGTGTAGTTCGGTCTCCTGATCATTTTGGTAAGTTATTACAGCTGCTTTGTGTAGCTTCTGCATCTGGTGAAAGAACCGGTGACTATGTGTGTTTTTTTGCGCTTGCTGTGCAGATTGCGAAAATGAAAGAAAAGCTGGAGAGTTGGTGTGCCGATGTCAATTCTATGGAAGGTACAATCGCTCAGAAAGCGAAGGACATCCTTACTTAACTCCATTCTTGTACGCCGTCTTTTCTTGAATCGTTGGCTGATTGGCTGATTGCAGCGACGTTTGTGAACTGTTGTGTAAAGTAACAGATAAACTTTCTACCGTTGTGAAAAGCAGCCATGTTGTCGTGTAGCACTACAGGTCTAACTTGAGAGCACCACTGTGCAATTTGGCGTCGTCGGTATTTGCTTATGAATTAAACTGGAGGTCGAAAAATAGTTTAGTATGTGGTTCGGTTAACGAACAAGGCGATTGCCTATTTTTGCTGCAGGGCTAATCTTGCTAAACTCACCCACAGGTTTACTTTGAACTGTGAAGCGAAACAACGTGCAGCAGCGATGTTGTGTGCGTTGCTGTGCTTTCTTTTGCCCGATGACGTCCAAGTGGTTTGAAATGTCATTAGGTCACGCGCAAGTTTTCCAGTTTAGATCTTCCGCGCGTGTTTTTCGTAATATTAATGTCAATTCTTGAAATTGGGCTCATTCAAATTCTTTTAAATATATCAAATATTCAGATAACAATCAGTCAAGAAACGGTATTTGAAAATATGATTCGCGTCATGCATAGCAAAGGGTTGAATCCTGCTGTTTGTGCTAACTTAAATTTCCGGCGAATTTTTCATCCGGATTAAATTCTAATGAAATAATAAAACACGCTATGGCTAAAAATAGGAAGAACCGTCTGTAAAGAGAAAATAAAATTAAGAAGCCATTGCTGACGTTGAAGTTAAGAATTGCGTCCAATGGCTACAACCAGGCCCGCAATATTTTATTGAAAGGGTGGTCCATCGGCCAAAAACGATTGAGTACCACTGGTTTACACGTTCGCCAGTGGTGGGTTTGGGGTTGGGGGTGCCCGAGGCAAGACCAAAAAGGGGCCCTCTGATGACGTCATCATACTCAGCCAACCGTGATAAACACTATTGATCAAGCCTAAGACATAGCCACCGAAGGATACGTTCCTGAGACTACGGCATGACTGATATAGCAGAAGGAGAAAATGTAAATGGTGTTCATGATGCACAACTTTGAAAACACAGAGTTTGGAAGACAAGGCTGGCAACACATAAAAGTTAGGCAATAGCATTGACATCGTCCCCACTTTATTTTCGCGCCCCGTTTCTCCGCATTCACCATCAATAAACTACAAAGTTTATCCCTTTGAAAGTTTCACACTTCCCCCTTTTAAAAAATGCTTGGTAGTTGGTATCCTGAATTTGTTCACATTTATGGCTTCATGAGAATCCACGAAACTATAAACAACAACCAAGAAGATTTAAAAAAGTATGTTTGTGTTAAATTTTATCCTTTAACTGCTTTCTATTCTGTGACATTTTTATAAAATTACCAATATACCAAATACTTCAACCTATCGTTTGGTGTAAAAAGTTACCATTTGGTACTTGCTCTTATTTGACATGATCTTTTCAGAAGTTTTTGGAAGAAATTTTTAACCACAATTTTTATAGGTATAGAGGTTGGTTTAAAGCTTTTTTTATTTGCACATTGGAGATGGTGGGGCCCCTTTGAGGGCATAGTACTTACACATTACAGTTGCTGTCAGGGGTCCCTTTGAAAGGAAGGTACACATTGCAGTTGCTGTTGGTGGCCCTTTCAAAAGCAAGGTACTTACACAATGAAGATGGTGTTTGGGTCCCCTTTGAAAGCATAAAACTTTTTACGTTGCTGTTGGTGGCCCCTTTGAAAGCAAGGTACTTATACATTAAAGTTGCAGTTGAGGGCCCTTTGAAAACAAGGTACTTACACATTACAATTCCTGTTGGGGGCCCCTTTGAAAGCAAGGTACTTACTGTACTGATGATCAGCTTTGTAGTACATTATATGAGTGGATAATAAGTTTTTCACAAAAATAAGGAAAATTTACGCGCGTAACGCTTCAAGGGGGTCCCGAGGCAAGTGCCTCGCTCGCCTCCCCTTAAACACACCACTGACATTCGCGTCGCGACATGAAGAGGAGATCTCGGGATACGGCGACTGCCGCGGTGTTAACGCTTCAACGCAGTGCAGCAAAAGAGAGTGGCAGCACTGCTGTTGCTTGCGAATCAAAAGCTAAGGTACAGCAATGCATGAAACTACACGGCTTTCATGGGAATGTGGAATGAATACAATGCAGTAATGTGCATCGACAATTGTGATGGGAAAAAATTGAAAAAGCGCGTAAAAAGTAATGCTTATACAGACTTTACGTTTATGAAGAAGTAATGACATCGATACGACATTCTCCACCCGAAAGTATGAAAGTTGAAGTGAAGGTTCTTTAAAGTGGTCAGAAGACGAAGAAACTTCTGTTTACACATTTGTGATTATTTTTGCCAAGAAAGCAGTAGGGGAAGTGCGGGACCCATGGAACACGGGGACCGAAGAAACATTTAAATTACTCCCCC
>JGI24158J21664_10003154_pt1 | contig 20520 bp, 16 predicted proteins | sample Ectturendosymbi3_FD_21664 | JGI IMG/M metagenome (IMG submission 21664) | reverse complement strand
TTTTGGAAAATTTAAACTTCATTTGAAAGAACATGATGAAAGTACCCGCTCAAAGAAAATGGCTGTAGCCTGGGTCTGCTGCCATGACACGGTTTGAGTAAAATGCTAAGTTTTGTCATATTAACAATAACACCATAGTAGTCGAGCGGAATGTTAGAAGCTTAGTATGCGGGTGGTCGTGGGTTCGACTCTCGCCTTTACAGCTTTGGTGGCACTGGTTATGAATCATACTTTTGATGGAGCCGGTTGGGTTAATTCTTTTGTGTTCGTGTTTACGGTTTGGGTTCGGTTTCATTAAACTGAAGTGAATATTTTCTGTGTATCAATAAGGACAAGTGAAAATTACCAGTTTGATAAGTTTAGGATTGCTGGAGTGGAGTTACTGGAAACGCCATTACAAACAGCCAGGGGCAGGGCGACAATCCTGTATGTTCAACCAGAGATGAAATTTCGCAGCCCTCCCGGCCATTTTCACCACGAGCCGCCACTGCTGAACATAGCTGTAACGGTCATCGCAAAGTGATGCCCCTCACATGTCTCAAACGAAGCCACAATTAAAAGGCACAAATCCTTCCGGAGTAGGCTAACCACGCGAAGTCCAAGTGGTAGTAGTAGAGAGACCTCGGCGAGCGAACTCTACTGTTGTTAGGTGCATCTCACTGAAGCGACCGCTTCATAGCGCTCAAACAATTTGGGTATTTTTGATTACGTTTTCATCGTTGCCAGAAATTAGCGAATTTCTATAATTTCTACTACATCTATCTGGAAAAGAGGACCTTTTGTGATTGTTTGTGTACAGGGGCAGGCACGGACACAAGGGTTCTTTTACTTCCGGTTACAAAAGACATAGAATCAACTCACTCAGTCTATGTTATTATGCAGAATCAAAATTTTCGCAAAGGCAACGATTATGAGACTAAATTACCATGGTATTTGGGGGTAATTTTAAATGATTGTTAAAAACTGTAAGCTTCGAGGTCAGTTTAATTCTGCATCATAACTTTACCTTTAACTATCGCAACACAAGTCAACCTGTCGATGTCGGAACGCTTCACGCGGGATAATTTCTGTAGATATGAATCTTAAACTAAATCTTGAAGAAGCCTAAAGTATATGTTTCTTTCCTGTTCTGCTTGTTAAGATTTAATTCGATCTCGCATCTCATTTCAAAACACATCCATTCGTACCAGTGGCGTAACTGACGGGGGGCAAGGTAAATGTAAAACTGGGCCCCCCTTTTCGTGACATTTTCACATTTAGTGTTCTTCTGTTTTTCAGTAGGTTGTTGTTGTTTTTTTTTGCGTTTTTCGGGGTGGTTTCGTGTTTTTTAAAATCTAGTATAGATTTTCACGTCATTCGGATTCACTATCGTTTTTTCTGAGTGTTGGCTAGTAATCCCTATGATGGCCAGTGGGTCCCTTTCAGCAAAGTTTTTCCCCCCCTGGATCAAACATCTAATTACGCCACTGATTCAAACAATACTTGATGTACTTTACGTAATTTTTTAAAAATTGAACGAGAAGCAAACAAAAAACTAATTTATGGTCTCATAATATAACTGCGGAATTTCAGGTGGCTTAAGCCAAAAGTGCTTAAAACAGCTGATTTAAGGGAAGCTTGGTTGAGAACCAACCAGGCCCGTAGCCACGTTTTTAGGTTTGGGTGGAACATTTTATTGAGGAAAGATTTTTGTTTTTATTACGTGTTTTAATAAAGATTTTTGGGCACAACAAAATTTGGGATCTCAAAAATACTTGGGGGGAGTTGTCCTCGAATCCCCCCATGGTTATGGGTCTGGAACCAACATGAAACAACGAAGAGTATACTTGTGAAAACCTAAAACTTTCGCTCATAACTTTTGGGAGAAATAAAAATTTTTATGCGTTTTCCATTTCTTGTGTAGCGGCCTGTCTGTCAAAAATTTTGTCATAACTCTCTGACTAGTGAAAAGTTCAGGCTACAGCCATTTTTGAAACTACAAGTCAGTGATAATAACAACAATAGAACAATAACTGAAAGATGCGGTACAAGTAAAATAAACTTAATTTTAATCATCAAAATAACAACCAATATACCAGTTGTGCGCATGTAGCCTACATAAACAGTGCAGCAATTGTTTGTTGAGAGACGGTACGCACAAATACAAACGCAAAAATTCCCAAAATGTTTTATGAGAGACATTTGAATAAGCAAAGAAAGCAAGCTGAGTGGTTTTACTTGCAGTGAAACCTTAATAGCTGAATTCACAATGTTGTGATTTCTTATTTTGTGCATAGCCTAGTAGTTTGGAACATTATCACGAAATAAAAGGCTTATCCATAGTCTGCAATGCACAAAAACTAGACGTGTACCTGGTCGCAGGATCTCTGCAGTGATTGAAAATAAAGAACTAATTGTTTGCAATGTATATTACTTTGTGTTTTTCGATGAGCTCTATGTCCCTCTCCAATTGTTTCATCTCAGCTTCCATGCGTTCTTTGCGATTCTTTTTTGGTGTTGTATCAGTTACAACCGACAAACCTTGATATTGATGGTGCAGTTCTTCCCAATTTTGCTTGAGGCCATTTATAATGCCCATTCTTTCTTCTTCAGTCAATTGCTGCATAGCACCCTGCTTCATTCTTTCACGGATATATGCGTCGTATTCTTCCTGAGCTCGCCTTACTTCAGCGTTTCGCTTCTTCAGATATTCTGGAACTTCTCCATAATCTGGTTTCTTGGTGTACTTAGGAAACATGCCAGAAGTTTCAAGTAATTTGGTGTCACCATTTTTTGTGTCCACATACTTGGGCAATGGCTTTTTGGAAACTGACATTATGTTTTCAACAGCGTTGGTGTTAATAAAGTTTTTGTTTGTTCTTATGCCAAGCAAAGGTTTTTCATCATGTTTAGGAACTGGTGGTCGTCTACCAGTATCCACAGGATAGCTAAAATTGGACTTTTCAGGCAATTTCGGTTCCTTGGAGTGCTTTTTCAGATACATTTCCGGAGTGGGAACATCAACCTGGGCTGGCCCCATAGTTTTGTTTGAAGACTTCTTTTCCTTCATTTCATTTTTAACCATACCTTTGAATTTTGAATGGTACCTCGGCGGTTGCGGAGGTTTTTCTACAGCCCTTGGGATAAGGTCATATACACTTTCAATTTCACCATCCATATTTATTGCTTGCCTCGACACACTGGTCTACCAATTACACATTCACAGCTTCCTGGTGTACGTGCTGCTTCAGGCTTTAGCTGAGATTCAGCCAAGGTTAGAAACAGCTCTCTTGATTGACGGTATCTATGGCAATATAGTCTCAAAGCAGCCACTTCAAATTGTTTGCCAAGTTGAAACAAGTTTTTTTTATTTAAGGTTGCTTTCAATCAAAAATTAAATTAAATAATTAATTTTTAAAAATTTTAGTAAAACATATTTTATGCTAAAAAAACTTCGAAGTCACTCTGACTGAAAGCAACTGTTCAAAATGGAGCCCAACTTTAGTTTGGGTGATTCCCCTCACTAGTCGCAGTTATTCGCTACCAACAGCAAGCTTAGGTGCTGCCAAACCTCGGGCTATGTTAGTTGCAGACATATCTGTTTAAAAAGTCGTAGATTTCGTTCAAATGGTTACCGAGACAAGGCCCAAGTTTTTCACTCCAAACGAGGTGTCTTTACATAACACTGTAAAAGACGTTTGGGTATCATATTTAGGAAAAGTTTACAACCTCACTCCATTATGTGAAGAGTATGCAGGCAAGTAAGCTTACTTGAAAGTTTTGCCAAACTGTTTGGTGATTTCAATAATCTGACAAAGGTTGAAAGCATATATAAAACAAAAAGTTCGATTGAAATTCATGCCTGACGTTGGTAGGTTTTAATTGATTCCTGCCATTTTATTTGCAGGCGACCTACTTTTGAAACCTATTGTTGCCAGTGCAGGAAAAGATATCTCACATTGGTTTGATAACAAAACTGGAGATGTAAGTATGCTTGCTGCACCATCTGATCCAGCAAGATTTTCTAGTGCTTATGATGCACCTGGAATTTGTGATCTTGAAATCCTAATCGTTGGTAGCAAGCCAGTACAGCAAACTGTAAGCCAAACTTCTTTCAGATTGATAGGTGGTCTAGCAAAAGTTATTCGTGTTTTAAGACTTTTCGAACCGAAACCTGACTGCTTTGGTTTCATTTTGTCTTGGAAAAACGAGCCTTGGTGTTTAAGCGTTTCATCTGCGAGCAAAACCCACTCTTATCAAAATTTGAATTTATGCTGTAATTTCGGGCTTTGGGATATCAATCATTTATTTTAATGAAGTCGGCTACAACTGGGGAAAACCAAGAAAGTTAAAAATTTTGTTGCAACAACAGAATGTGATCATGATATAATACCACTTCAAGCTTCAAACAAATAGGCCTACATATTTGCAATTTGGTTGAAAGGCACTTTACAATTGAATGCCACCGGTTTCAAAACAATGGACTGACCATTTGGAAATTGGAATAGAATAGCCCACCTGCATACCAGTTTAATGGTAGGCTACTGTTGGTTGAACAGGCAAAACCAACGCTGGTTGGTTGGGTTCGATCCCTGGGCGGGTCATATCAATGACTTAAAAAACGATACTTGCGGCCTGTCTAGCCTCGTGCTCGGCGTTGATGGATAGTTCAGGCGGAGATTTGCCCTCCACATTGAAATGTGAAACACTTTAAATTAGTGAAATTTTTGTCAAATTTGAATGTCAAGCCCCCCTGCACGAACGTAAAGCTACCCCGCACAAGCGTAAAGCCTATTGTCGCATTTCTGGGATGGGTGCAAGAAAAGGTCCCACCATCAGTGCAGCCAGGGGCTGATCTAGGGGCCACAATTCCCCAGGTGGCAAAAAGTCCCAACATTATTGCAAGTAGCCTACCTACTTTCTTCAATACAGTTATTTGCTTTCAAAAGACCCTCGTTTCGAACATGGGGCGTCAAACTTGTTTCTTGCCCCAGGCCCCATCTAACCTTGGTACGCCCCGGAGTGCAGCATTCATGAAAAATAGCCACGTGGCCCCTGGCACACGTAAGTGAACATGGGTGCCGCAGACCACTCGTGACACTCCCAAAAGGAGTATAGAAAGTGAGTATGAATGAAACTGAGTATTATTCAATGCAGTTTTATTGGTCAGCGATTAAGGTGAGATGCCCTAAATCTTTGGTTGACTATCATTTGCATGAATTTTTGCACTAATTGCAATTTAGCAACATGAGATTAACTTTACATGACAGGTTAACATAAGGAATAGCAAAGCTTTTCAACTGCGAAACAGCAGAGATGATCTAAGTAGTTTCTTGCGGTTATAGCTTCGATTTGCAGAAAAATCTGCCGACGTCAATCCTACCAACTTAAGGCTGTTTTGCCAAACTGACGTTATTTCACTTGGGTAGTTATGAGTACCTCATGTGGTCATCAAGACGAATCAACCTTTTTCAGGGTTCCCACACATTTTCTAAAACAATTTTCCAAATTCAAAAGCTTTAATACCATCACCTATCTTCATTTTTGCAAAATTTTATTCATGGAACACAATGCAATAAACACCTGCAAAACTGTCATCAGCGCCATTGAACAAAATTTGAATACAAAAATGGCTGAAATTTGAATTCCCANACTTTTTCAATACTTTATGTACATTTTGGCTAAATTCAACGTCTTGAAAACCGATTTTACNATTCANTACCGAATGGAAACCCTGCTTTTTCAACTTTCAAAGTCCTTTGTAATGTAGTTTTTGCCTGTGATAAGTTTCACTGGTATCTTAACACAAGTCAAACAATCAGCTCATGGTTTCACTGACTCAATCAGCCCTTATNAGAAAATCAGTTGGGTCTAACATGATCTGGTTGATGGCGGNAGTGTACCGAGGTTAGATGGCGCTCGCAGCAACAAACAAGCTTGGCGCCACCATGTCGAACGTAAGGTCTTTCGGGAGCAAACGTGCTGTATTGAAGAAAGTATTTGCGACATTGTACCCCCTCGTTAGTCCCTGGCAGACGTCCTCGGAAAGGACGTAAACTGTACTTTTCGGAAATGGTGACAAGCCTATGCAAATTATTGTGTAGCAAATACCCTTATTCTCGTCCCTGATTTTTGAAACGATTAAGGTTTTACGCCGACAGGACATCTCTACGTGGCAAGCCTACTTGCTGGCAGCTCTCAACGTATTATCGCGCGTCTCCTTTCTGTCAGGTTAATTTAAAGTGGCCTTTCTTTGAAACTACATCCCGCCGCTATACAGATCCGTACGCACATCGACCCCACCACAGCCATCTGCAAGTATTATGCCCCGCACGGACGATTTATCCACGTTCCGCCACCGTGTCCGGCCTCGGACTGGGCCAACGACTTTGGACGGCCGTGGTGGAAGGACGGAAGGTATGAAGTGGGCGTCCTCAGCAAGAAGACAAGGATGATACGTATCATCAACACGCTCACATCGCAGGAACAATCGATCGAGGTATTCGCCAATCTTTTCATTTGTTGCAATGATCGACCACGGTCTGGGCGGGATAGTAGTGACTCTGACATAAACCCAAGGTGCGGGGAAGGCCAGGCCTGCAGCCAGGTTTGAAGGGGGAGCAAAATGCATTTTTAGGGGGGAAATGTTGTTGTTTTATTTTATACTTTAATACAAAATGTTCTGGACACAAAAAAATTTGGGGGAGGATCGACCCCGAATGTCCCCCATGGCTACGGGCCTAGGGAGGGGCCGTACTCTCATTGACTGTAAAGGGGGGGTCAACAACGGCAAATTCTGAACCGACTCTCGTGCCTTCATAAAAACCAAACTTACGTTCAACTGCGCACAGGTTTGTGAAGAGGAAAACATGCACGAAATACTGCAGCGCTACCTCAAGTACAACGCGCACGCGGCCAGCTACACATGGAAATACGACGGACAGCTGCTGGACATGGGCAAGACTCTGACGGAGAATGGCATCGAAGACGAGGATGAAGAGTTCTACCAGCTTGGTATGGACGCCGAAGTGTGGACGTCCGCTCTGCATTTGTATTTTAATGACGACCTGACTGAAGCTTGAAGATCAAAGTCGGGTTTGTGACAAGGTCTTCTTAAACTGTCACTGTCTCCCACGAACTAACGAGCACCTGATGATGCGAGGGAACTTGCTGTGTACATTTTGTTACCGTTTCCTAAAGTTTTCTACCTTTCGCTTTGAAATTGCAGTTGAGCCGCATTTGCATTAAATACAGCACTTACATACTAAAACCGGTGGCGTTCGGCGGCAACAGACCAAAACACAACAACAGCAACCTGTGAAGCGCGCATCGCACGAACACGTCATCGCTGGGTTTCGTGTGGCTTTTTAATCGCTTTAGAGATATTCACCACCATAGCATTGTGGCAACGTCCGCCCAAACGTGAACAAAGGAGTCGTACAAAAATCAGCCTATTCTTTCAACAACAACGCCGCCTCGGGCAGGTCGTGTCTTCGTGACGTCACATCCGCGAACGATCTCACAGCGGGAAGACGACGCGCTTTCTTCTTCTGAGAAGCGCGTTGAAAAATCTAGAACTTGATATTTCGCGTGCAGCAGCAACAAGAGGCTGTCAGTCAATCATGACTCGCCTGCCTCTGCGCATGCGCATCGGGGGGCGCATTCCTGGGGGCGGTCGGCCTCGCGCTGGCCCATCACCAGGGTTCCAAGGGCCGCCGCCACGCCAACCACGGCCACGAAGAGGCATGACTCTGCCCCTGCGCATCGCTCTTGGCCGCCCGCGGGGCATTCCTCGTTCTGGGCCACGAAACGGCAAAGGGTGGTCAACAAGGTCATAGGCCATTGGTTGGTCGTCGGCCATCTCGTCGAAGGCGGGGTCCAGATTGCGATTGTACAGGTCAGCATAGAATTGGTCCTCGCGTAGCAGCGCCTCGCGGTCGATTTCCTTCGTCCAGTTGTTCAAGTTGTTGCCCCTGTCACCCATCCCCGGGTACTCCTTCAACGGGCCAGGATGATCCGACTGCATACGGGGGTAATCGTCTGGTGGCGGACGGTTCCTGACCGGGCCACGCGCATGGTCCCTTTTGTTGACGTGGTTGTCCGGGCCCGGATATTCCACAATCAGGTCGTGTTCTTCGGGGTCGACGGCCATCTCAGGGGGTTCGTGAAATTCGCGTCGTTCTTCGGGAACCCCCCTTGGGGCAGGTTCGGCACCCCGAAGTCCCCTCGGGCCTGGATCGACACCCCGAATACCTCTTGGGCCTGGATCAGGACCCCGATAAGGCACTTCCGACGTGACCCCCGGGACAAATTCGGGTTCTCCCTCTCTGGCAAACGTCCGTGGTTCCATTGCATGGGGGTGAACATCAGGCGGCAGAGCTGGGTCCATGTGGTGCGGAATGTCAGCTGGCCTCATGTCCTCCGGGGGGTAATCTGTTGGATGACGGCCAGGGTCGTGAGGGGGTGGACCAGGATGGAACCTGGGCAATAGCCTGTCTTCCCTTTCCTTGTGCCAAGGCGGGGGCGGTTCGTCAAATCGATCCCTAGGGGGTGAAGGTGTCCTTGATCGAGGTCGTCGAGGCGCCCCCTCTTTATTCGACTCCCACGCGGCGGCGAAGGACCGGGGCACGGGACGCGAATAATGACCTTTCTTTTTGCTGTTCTCCTGCTGGACCAGCATCTGTAAGTGAAACGTTTAGTGCCCGTAAGGTTTTGTTTCTAGCAGAGAAAGAAACGAAAAACACAGCATTTTGTTGGTGAAGGGAAACTCTCGAAAAACTAGAAAGATTTGAGCGAAACACCTGAAACAAGAGAAAAATTACGTTTAAAAACTATCGCAACAAATTAGGTTTGACACAACTGGTATATTGAAACGTAAAAATTGGAAATCAGCGTTCCAATTCGGGCCCTATGAGACGCAGAACAGAGGCGGAACGTCTGAATCACCAAACGACCAAGTTTTAAGACAGCAGCTGAGAGCCTTTAATTCGAAACAAACAACATTCTCCACCAGGAAACGTTCGCACCAACAAGCCTATATCAAAATGGTCACCGGAAGCTCGGCGCCAGGTTTCGTGGCAAGTGTCACTGTCACTTCACGTCATGCGAGCTGACACAGTGACTGACCCACTTCGCATAGAAACACAGTCTTCGAGACAATTCTATATATTTAGAGAACGCAGCGCTCGCGTAAAGTCGCACAGAATCTTAATTCTTTGATCAAACTTTCCCGCGCAGTGACTGGTTCGTTCCAGGAAGTGTAACTGGCAAATACTCACGGAGTGTTTGGAGTTGTGTTGTAGGCGTAGTTTAAGTTTAGGTCTGAGTGGGTTTCCTGAGGCAGATTCGATTGCTGACTGGTAGGCGAGGCTTTTTTCAGTCACAGACCAAATTTTTTTTAAACGACCGAAAAAAACTTAAATAATGTCCGAATATTTAGACTAGTGAATACTGTTACGGCGAATTTTAATACTATTATGGGACACATGACCGAAATGTCTCAGCGGAAAAAAACAGCTGGCAAGTATAGGTTTTCAGTCACAATATTCACGCAGTTATGCAAGTTGTCCAAGCCAGCATTTAACTGGTATTGATTTGGTGCGAAAAGCGTCTGATTTTAGTTGAACCATGTCAGATTTGAAGTCTAGCCCGATATAAAAGTAGAATCACTTCTAAGCCCACATACGAAAGTTTCGAACTACGCAAAGCACAAAAAGATAGCTCAAGTTCCCTCTGGCGAAGAAAGCACGGCAAGTTGCTAAAACCACCTCCAGGTTTCCTACGCAATTTTGAACATAAACTTCCAAACTTTTTCCAGATTTAACTTTTCCGAATGACATACCCAGGTCAAACAGAGGCACTATAATNGTTAACACGATGAAAGTAAAATTATCAATCTTATCATAAGTCAGAATGCTTGTCAAAAGATGAAGTCTGAAAAATTATTTCCTTTTGTCCATACNAACAGAGCCCCCCAATTTTTCGAGGCTTTTCCATAGGAACCCTACTCCTCCTTAAGACGCAATAAACAAAGTGTGCAGGCTGGGTTCGGCACGAAGCTAGTTTCGACAAGCGATGCCGCTTTCTTCGGCGAGTGATTATGTCAGCGATTCGACATCGCTTCGCGCGACACTCACTTTTCGCTGGAATTCACTTTTCTCTTCGAACGACCAATCCAGACCCGGGATGCCGGTCTTCTGCTCCTCCTCCTCCCTCTTGGCGACATCTGCGGCCGCGGCGTCTGCGTCGCCCATTCCTGAACGCACAAAACGCATGACGACGGCGAAAAGGTGCCAAATTTAGAGGGGACAACCCCCCCCACATCAGGGCGCTAGCAGGAAAAGTGCGAAAGCCAATAACGTGTTGAGCATCGAACCAACAACCTTCGGACTGACACGCGGTCAGTTGCCGGGGGTTCCATTTGAAACGCGCCAAAAGCGAAACACAACCCATTTCAAAGGAAACCATGGATTGGTTAGACAGGCGGCAGACGGAGGGGGAGGGACGGATTCTCTATAAGCTGCGTATAAACCAACCAAATGCATGGCATGGAATTTCAACTATTCAACAGGGTTCCTACGTAGTTTTAAATGTAAATTTCCCGGCTTTTTTCAGACAAACTTTTCAGAATGACATACCCAGGTCAAACACAGGCACTAAAATAGCTAACACGATGAAAGTAAAATCATCAATCTTACCATAAGCATCGGAATAAAACATAATCAGAATGCATGTCAAAAGATCAAGCCCGCAAAAATATTCCCTTTTTCCACACTAACAGGCCGAAAAGCTTTTTACCAGACTTTTCCAGGGTGGAAAATGACCAAACTTTTTTCTTGTTTTTTGAGATCCCGTAGGAATCCTGATTTAAGATACCAGAGAAAAACTTTTGACTTTGCTCGAGGCGCAAAAACAAGTGGGTGGCTGCAGAGCTTCCCGTTGCAAATCGTCTATTCGTTCGTTCAATTACCTGGAATGCTCGGAGCTTCCGATGTCGGGGTTTCTGTGTCTGGCTTCGCAGTTGTCTTTTTGGAAGCAAGGTTGTCGTCGGCGTTGGGAAAAAGGTTGTATCTGTCCCGCATTTGGTCGCCAGGCCTGTTCCTTGTCCAGAATTTCCTGTAAAGAATGGGCGCAAGACAAGTTTAAGGAAACATAACGTTTTCTGCGGTATTGGATGGAGNGCCGAGCTTGCGACGCTNCTTCAGGCAAAGCAGACCTTTCAATAAAGCAAAGCATTGGTCGAATGAAGAATATCTTTACTTCCCAGACACACGCGCCGAACGTCGGACATTGACGCAAAAGTATCTCGAAGGACAAAATCAAATCATTAAATTTCCAATCTAATGCTTAGATAGCGTTACCAGCCATGCCAACGTCACAGAAAAGCTACCGCTATCCAGGACGGATGCATCGCTCCAGCGAATATAGCGAGCGGTTTGTCACGGAGGAAGTCTGAGTTTAGGACCTGGGTTCTGAAACTGGGGGGCGTGAAAGGTTCGCAAGTATGGCAGCGACATAGTGTTGAAAAGCAGGATAATGACAAATAAATTCCTGTTCTGTTTTTTTTGTGTTTGCTTGTGAGGTTAGGTGAGGCGCGAATGTCAACGACCAGCGCCACTGCTATAGAAATATCAGCATAACTTGGGGGGACTGGCTACAGCGACAAAGGCACTGCACTTAATATGTAAAAGTTAAGACACTTACGTGCTGTGGTCGTTTGAACCGGAAACAAGTATATGGCCAAGGGGGTGCCAAGCCAGGCTCCAAATCAGGCTATCGTGGGCCCCTTCCAAGCCGCCGACCTCTTTCTCTTCGCTGCAAAGCACCAAGCGTGATTGAAGAGCGCCTGGCATCGTTTAGAAACTTTACTACGAGCGGCTGAACTTTGCCCATAGATAGAAAACAGCATTGTGTTTATTTCCTTTTGTTTTCGGCGGCTTCCGCAACCGGAACCGTTACCTGTTTTTTCTTCCGCTGAGGCATTTCGGTCATTTGTCCCATAATAGTGTTGAAAACTGGCCGTAACAATTTTCACTAGCCTATCTTTTCGGACATTATGACCGAATTGACTAATCTTTTTCCGTCATTTCAAAAAAAAAAATTTATTCTATGACCGAAAAAAGCCTAGACCGTTACAGAAACAATGGGCCAAAGCTGGTTCCTTGTGGTCTGATGCAAAATTCACAACCTGGTCGTAAAACCACAGGTGCCAAACAATCAATGCAAGCANTTTAGAAATGGAGCGAAGTAAAGAGAGAGACACCATCGAAATAAATGTGAGCGCAAGAAACCAACGCAAAGCTATCGGTACGTTAGGCAGACTTTTGACTACGTCACAAAATTTTATTTGTGGACAGTTTATTTGCTGAAAAACGCGGAAAAGCTGAACAGAATATCAAGGACGCAGGCACGACCTTGTTTGGTGCAGCAGTAATGGGTGAAGTCCAAACCACTGACTAAGGTGTTCACACAACCCTGAACCAAAAAAAACGCTGATTCACCACAAGCTGTGAACCAAAAAAAACGCTGATTCACCACAAGCCGTGCACGAATTGCAACGAGCGATGACTCACCCCACTTGCCAGAAGATGATGCTGCCTTCGGAGCCCCCGCTGGCGAACATGTCCTCATGTACCGGGTGCCAGGCGACTGAAAAGGCCTCCTTTTTATGGCCCCGGAAGACCTGGCGAAGTGTGAGGATAGCGTTTGCTGCTTCCGTCATGGAAAGTGCCATTTTGTCGAGACAATCGCAACGAGCAAATGTTAAAAAGCGCACGAAGCAATGCGGGTACGCGACGAACGATAAATGCTCCCGTTTGTTTCTTTAGTGTCTGTCATTGCAACCAACCATGGGCGCCGGGTAGTGGCGTGCGCCGCACTCCCGCTAATTTTTTATTTTTGATTGAGCAGGTCTTTGTTAACAAGTACTAACACATTATTCTGAAATTTTTTGAAACTTTTTCGGATATATACGGAATAGAAGACTTAAAAATCGCAGGTTCTCACGTCATGGATTTCGCACTCCCGTAGAAATTTCAGTCTCAGCGCCTGCGCCACCAACCATTAGCCAAGTAGTTGACTTTCAATAAAATAAAGCATCCGGTTAGTTTTGACAAAAGAACAGGAAAGAACTATGACTTTTTTAAACGCGCACCGTATATCCAACTAGTTGTGCTTTGGCCGCGATTAAAAGGGAGCCTTCCTTGAGACCAACGTTTAACTTGCCTGTATCTCCTCTTTAAGATTTCTGATGTCGTAAAGTTTCACCAGGTGGTCACGCGACGCAGAAAGGAACCAATTGCCGTTGCGGTTGAATTTGACGTCCATCACTGTGCCCTTGTGCGCATGTCTGAAACACAACATACAGCGGGCTTGGCGGGTGGCGACCGAGCTGGGTTAACTGCGAGCCTAACTTTGGTTTTAGTTCTTGAAGCGAGTCGGCAGAAACAGGAAAATAATCGGGCTGAAAAAATATTGAAATAACAGAAATTGAGAACTTTCACGAGGTGTTTTAAGACTTTGAATATGTTTGTGCGTGCACCGTCAAACAGAAGCTACGTTTGAGCTCATCGTGCACCCGCTTGCTTGCAATGTTCATCAGCAAAACGCAGCATTTTCAGCGTACGCTTGTACAGCAGCGCGCGCAAGCTTATTCTCACAACGCCTGACACGCATGACCTTACATTGTAGCAAGGCTCTGGCCAGCCTTCGGGTCCCACAACTTGACAGGGGTGTGGAGGTCTTTGCTGGCGGAGACGATGAGGGACTTCTGAGGGTGCCAGTCGACCTGCGAGGGGAGAAAAGGCGCGCGGCGTTAAAACATAATGCATTGAGTTGGAAGGGGCCTTGAGATGAGAGGCTGAAGAGCAGACCTGCTTGACGTCGGACCCGTGGCCCCTCAGTATGTGCTCTTCGCGACACCGGAGGAAGTCCCAGACGCGAACGGTGCCGTCGTCACTGGCGGTGACGAACTTGGCGTCGGTCGGATTGAAGCTGCAGGCGAGAAATTCAGGATAAATCACCATGGAAACCGACGCGGGGGTCGTCGCGATGGCAACCGACCGGGGGGAGGTTGTCATGAAACCGCAGCTGTGCGAAAATTCATGAACGCTGGAGGGGAGGAGCCACCTCTGGGTCGGACAGACGCAGGGTATTATCTACCTTGTTATTTGACAACGTCTTGTGGCAGAATTTAACTTTATATCATCGGCGTTTTCTAAATGTCGCAAAACTGTTCAAATTTCCAGATGTATTGCTGCACTGCTTTGAAAGAAAAAACGATTCCGAGTTTGACTGAGATGTTAGGCATCTGGAAAGTGCTGTCGTACAAAACAAGCAAGAGCTATCGATTTTGTTTTTGACACAAGCAAACACACTCCAAACGAATGAGATAACTTTTGTGCATATTGTTTCCGTTACAAAGCGGCCCGCATTCATTTTGAAATGAGGCCGACGGCCAACAGCTAAGCTTGTTGTATGTGCGGGTCGCGTCACGTTATTCTACAACTTTCAAAACAAGGTAAGAAATAACTGTTTTTTTTGCGTAACTTCGGAAACGACTTTGTAGAACTCGTAGAATCGAACTGCAAAGGTCTATTTGTCTGCACCAATACTGTGCGCCGCGAACCAAAGAAACACAGCAGATACACTATCAAGCACTCTGCGGTCGAACAGCATATGCAAAGATTCCGACACCTTAACCTGTTGTACGTACCACACAGAACGGCACGCCTGATCTTTGTGCGCTTGATACATCTTGACGTTGTTCATATTTAATTGCCAGTACTTGATATAACCTTGATTGTCGCCCGTGATGAGCCAGGCGTCGAAGTGCGACCAGGTCATCGCTCGGACCGGGCTGTCGTGCGCCTTTCAAACAAAAAAACGGACGTTCTGGACACGTTTTCGGCGCCAAGTCAGCTATGGTAATCACCAGGACGCCGCCACAGCCATGGTACGGCTGAACGTACAGTCAAGCGTTGCAAGAAACTACTGCTTAATATTTCCTCTACACTCTTGCGCGTTTGATACTTTACTATGCACTAAAGTTCAACGTTTTTGTTTCGGACAAAAACTGGCGGTTTTCACGGCGTATGCATAGCGATTCAACGAGGGAGTTTTAAACATGTTTTTCTGAACAATACCGACAAAAACTGCCCCATATACAATGTGAAAAGCGTTACATGGCTCTTATTCTGCAAAATGCTGCACAACAACCGCAAGCGAGGATCATGGCACAGAGGAGAGCTTTACTTCCGGGAGCGCTGATGGCCAAGCGTCGGGATAATTGCCTCGTCGCTGCCACAGAAACACAGAACCAGATGAAGCAAGACCACGAGTCTCCTAAATAAGGCCCACGGGCCTTCGGCCCGCAAAGCCATTTCATCTGGCCGCAAAGACATGTGTTATGTTAAACAAACTGCACATTTTGCTTATTAAAACATACACATATACTTTTGGTCACAGTGAAACGGCTCACTCACTCAAAACTTAGTGACTACGCAAATTCAAAATTCCCAAAGCAGGGCGAATGTTTTGGAGCGAAATTTAAAGTAGCAACTTATCGAAGCTTTTCAAAACTTAAAATAAGGAATACAGAACATTTTAACAGTGGCACAAAAGCTGAATCAACAAGATTTTCAAAAAGTAAATAGAGGGTCCGTGGCCCAATGAACTTCGCCAATGTGACAACTGCTGCACATGTATAAAACAGAAATAAAAACAACTTTTAATAACACAACACGCTCTACAATTAAAGCGACGGCTGAGCCTTTATGTTGTTTGAACGCAAGGATATTCCAGGCTCAATACATGGTAATGCACAGAATAAGTCATCTTCCACATTAAGTCTGCTTCTAGATATCGTTTTCATGGCACTAAGAGCCGACTGTCTGCCTCAAAATGCCTTCGGTAACTGCACATTCTATTGTGCACAGCGTGGTTTGGAAATTTTAATATCGTAATAAATTCTAACGCGATATAATATCTGGCCGTGACCCGTCAAAAATTCTTCCGTGGCCCACAGGTTGAGAAATCCTGAAATGTACCATGCCGCACTTTCATGTAATTATATAAGCACTGCAGGTGCTTATTCAAATACAATTTTCATTGCTCCTTGACACACAAGTCCCCATTCTCTTTTGTTAGTATCAGGCAGTTCCCGTTTCTGACTGTAATTCGTACGACACTAGCTGACCATTGTGCGGAATTGCGTGTCGTAGTTTTTGTTCGTGTTTTATTTTTCTTCTTTCTCTAGCAGGAGACGGCTCCTGCTGCAAATGTGCTGAACAATGCACTTTGCATCATAAACACTTTCTTCCAAAACAGAGATTTGCAGAAGTGCACCTGGTGAAGAGAATCGTTGCGTCAACTAAAAAGGCCTTGGCGGAAAGGAATGTAAGAAAGACTTTTGTAAACAGAATTTCGTCCTTGTTCCGTGAGCTCCCGGAATGCTCAGCGGGTGTAGAAGAAAGTCAGTTGTAGCTTTACCTGCTGCTCGGGTGTACAGACGAAAAAAAACTCGGTGTGGCGAATAATGGCAAAAAGTAACCCCCTTGGTGGAACCAACAGGTGAAAGATGCTATTCGAGCAAAGAAATCAGCCTACAAAGCATGGTTTCAGAGTATACCTGAACCTTCTTTGCATGCCCAGTATGCTGAGGCGCGCAACTCCGTATCTGAAGTGGGAAAAAGCCCAAAATGCAACCTTTTGGGAGATTCGAGCATAAACTAGATTCTAATTATTGGTAAGTCATCTCGCATCTCCACGACAAAAGATGCAGTGCTGCCAGAACCATCGAAGGCTACACCAGTGCTTTACTCTGCAGAGGAGGACATTCTTGGTAGATGGAGAGAGAGAGCATTTCTAAGATCTCGTGAACCCAGTCCCTCTCACAACATCAGACTCACAGGGAATGTATTTGGAGGACACCACCGCTGCGGCCGACGTCTTCCCAGCTTTCAATGTTTTGACAGATTAGTTCTTCGGCTGACTCGTGTGTGTCAAGTGGCCTGGCTTTCTGGAAGGGCACCGACGAATTGGCCAACTGGAATGATCATCTCCACACACAAGAAGGAAGACAGAAAGGAATGCATTAACTACCCGGGAATTTCTTTCCTATGTCTCCCTGTACTTCAAAAGATAACTGAACCAAAGCTGAGGACACGCAGTCCGGTTTCGTCCTAGTTGGAGCACTGCAGACCATAATTTCACTCTCCAACAAATTTTCAAGAAATCTTGAAAGCGAAAAATAGCATGAAGTAGTGTCCCTCTAGAAAAGCTGTCTTGTACTGGCCATGAGACTTCGCGACAAAGTGCGCAGCTGTGGTATTCACAAAGCCTTGAACGTCAAGCCACTTCTCCGAAAAGAGTGAATGCCTCAGGAAAGGTTGGCGGGGCAAGTCGTGCTGGCTACACCCACGGGAAAGCGGCCCAGAAGTCGACCAACGACAAGGTGGTGTGATTATATCTCCGACCTTGCTTGGTGTGAAGCCAACACAACTATCAGAAGTTGCCGAAAACCGTGGGGGTTTCTAGACTTCTTAAAGCTGCTGCTGCCCCTGTTACCCCCAGCGAGAAAAGGAGGTGTGAAAAGTGAGTGAAAAGACCTGAAATTTTAACAGCATGTACAAAACTCAAATTTTAATGGTTTGTGCCAGTGGTTCTTAACCTTTACAAACACGCCGAACCCTTACGTAGTTTGCCAGGCTTTTGTCGAACCCAATTTTTGCCCAATATAACAGAAAGTAAAGATTGTTGTGATATAACCACGCTTTTGGTTGTGTTTCAGACGACCTTCGTCGAACCCCTGGAACGGCTCCGTCAAACCCTAGGGGTTCGATCGAACCCAGGTTAAGAACCACTGTTTTATGCGTTTATCTTTTCAGCTATGAAATGGCAAAGCTTCATAGAAAAGGCACTTTGAGTGTTAGAGTATGCCCAAGCACAGTCGAACAAGAGTGTACAGCGAGCAGTTGTAAGATACTTCCAGAAAGAAGCACTAGCTGTTGTGAAAATTTGGAAGTGGGTACAAAAAGTTCGAGGAAGGATGTTTGCATAGAGGGCTGGACAAGAGCCAGCAAAGGACTTGAGATAGCTGAAAAAGTTCGGGAAGCGTTTTTGCGAAGTCACAGAAATTCTATAAGACAAGCAAGTCTGGAAATACATAAACTTATGAAATCGTTTATCTAACTTGAAAAAATCTTGTTTCACTAAACATTAAGCCTGTTTAATTTCATAAAGCTAGAGTTTGTACTTACTCAGATGTATATATTTCAAATGATAGCAAATGTTTGTGGAACATCCTGCACTGCCCCAATGAGCAATTACCCAATCATATAACGCACAATGCCTGCATTGTTGCAAAGCCTAACCAAAGGGCGATGTGGCTGTTTCTGGTGTATTGGTCACACGGTTTGTGTTTTGAAAACAAAATAATAGTCACGTATATGTTGCCACCAGTTATCGCATTTATCAATTTAAAAGTGCGGATCCAGTACCAAGCGTGTTTTCTCTGTAGTTAGGGTACACCCAAGGCAAACGTAACCAACATTAACGAGATAGTAGGTCACGTCCATTTCATCAAAAAAACGGTTAGGTCACGTAAGAAAAATGTTGGGGATGTTGTTTTGCGTCTAAACGGCAGGGAATCAGTTTTCTGGTCATGACAGAGGAAACCAGATACCAGTTTTTTTTTAAGGAAAATGTTAGGGACCCGATTTCTCTTATTCTAGGGACCTGATTTTCTCTGATTCCAGGGACCCGATGATAATTTTCTCTGATTCTAGGGACCCGAATCGGGTCCATAAAACACCTTAAAAAAACCTGCAGATACCCATCGAACTTCGCAATGCGCAGTGAAATGATGCCATATCACTTTTCACCTGCAAAATTGTTTCGAAGTTAAACGCAGTGCCATTCCACAATGTAAACTCTCCGCTGGCAGATCCTGTAACAAGGCGTCGGCCATCTGGAGTCCACACGACCTGGATATACGAACAGCGCTTTAAGAAATCAGTGGGGCATCCGTTGACGCGAACGAAGCAACAAGAGCAGCAAGCTGTAGCGATGGAAACACGAAGAAGCTTGAAACGTCATGCGAAAACACTAAAACTCACAATTATCAAATAAATTAAGTGCTGAATCGATGACCATTCCAAGAAAACGTGGCAAAAACATTGAGTGCACTGCTAAAAGCTAACTTTCCTTAATGTCTCATTTGCATTTACTGTATTTATAAAGTTTTCAGTAATTTCACCCAACTGAAAAAATTCTGATCATGATGCCATACCTTATACACAGGACATTTCATTTTATTGGTGGCACTGCGTACAAACTTGGTAGCCACACTGTATGCAGAACTTTCTCGGTATGCCATGGGAGCCTGCATTTCTATGGAATAGGATGGATCAGGCAGCAAAGCTGGAATGTCAATAAACTCACGCTGCCATCTTCGTCTCTGCAAGCAAACAACAGTGTGAAACCCTATGACTGATTTGCCAATGTAGTTAGTCAAGTCAAAACCAGGCACCTGTCACCTTTGGAATTTCATGTCTTCAACAAAGCAAACAGTGCAGTAAAATGACAATGTACAATTTTAGTTATGTTGATCATACCTCAACACCGAATTGTGTGAATGCTGCATTTGTGGATGGTGGCAAGTCAACGGCAGCACTGTATGTATATCTCTTCCTAGCATTCACACATTAATGCTGAGAACAAGGCTGGACAAACCACACGTGCAATTTTTCAGGTCTACTGTATGACTCAACAGACAATTGAAAAAAGCATACCAGCCTAAGTAGCACATGCTAAATCCACTGCATCACTTAGTCCTTGGGCGAGAGGGTTCGGACCTCGTTGACCATGAAGTAAATTGATTTAGAAATAATAGACTTGTCAATAAGACTAAATATGTTTCTAGTGTTCCATAAGCACCCAATGACTGATCAGATCATTTATTTTTATCTACAACCACCGCAGATACCACATGCAGTGCTCTGTAATGCAGACAGCTTAATATATTGTAAGTGCACCTGGACAGTGCTTGATGGTAAAGATAACAATTGCAGTGTTTGACCCATGGCCACTAAGTGAATCACCGTAGCACTCCTTGAGCGTTCACCTCAACCGTCCTTGCAAGAAGCAAATTACAAACTTCGGCCTGCCCCCAATTGCCGTCACACAAAATCTTTTTTTGGTTGGGGGGTGCGCATTTTTTGTGACTCACGTCATAAGTAGTTTTGGGGTAACTTTGTCTCATGTTGCCTGGCCTAGGGCCCAACCGCTAGGCCAAAGTGTTTTGCTGAAATTTTCATTGGAAACTAGGCTCGAGTCCGAGTCTTTTGAGCTTTTGATCAACTTTCTAGTGTTTCTGGTTCAAAAGTTATGATCAATAATAAAAAAATTAATTAATCATCTAATTAGCTAATTAATCAAATATTTTTCTAACTCACATCACAACTTTTGAACCCAAAACCCCAGCAGGTCATCCAAAGTATCAAAAGACTCGGATTGTAGCCTAGTTTCCAGTAAAAACTTCAG
>JGI24158J21664_10003153_pt1 | contig 20520 bp, 13 predicted proteins | sample Ectturendosymbi3_FD_21664 | JGI IMG/M metagenome (IMG submission 21664) | reverse complement strand
ACCTTGACCATTACATTCTATTCACTGTCACTACCTTGGAACAAAAATTTAGGTAACTCCCAAGAAGCACAAAATGTCAGTGCTCCCACCAGCAGAACAATGAATAATGCTGACAGCGTTTGTTAATATCTCTATCCATTTACCGTATTTTGTATATCTATATACAGTGTAATCGTATTAAATTCTCATATTACGTTTTTTGTTAGAAAAATCCAAGGCGTGTCACATTTGCATGATTTTATGGGAGTGACCGGACCTCGAAAAATTTTGACATTTTTAACTGGACCCTTTCTTGAAATAATTGAGTAGCCCTGCACTACACAGTTGATTGATCGAGTGTTGGGTCGTTGTTGACGTTTGATCGTAGTCCTTATATGACGTTATAGAACTTACTAGGAATATGGTGGATGTCTGTGGGCAAACGTGTGGCTATGGTGAGCTCTAAGCTTTTGTAAGTGCTCAAGTTTTGTACCTGCGACTAAAAGGGCATTGTTGGGTCTAAAAACATTTCTGTGTAAATCTAATAAATGTGTAGTTGGATTTGTGCTCGTCAAAATAGATTTCCGTGTGTGTGGATAAATATAATCTAGCTCAGTATAGCCTACTTCAACAGGCGTTCCGTGGAACCCTAGTGTTCCACAAAACATGTATTGGGGTTACGTGAGTTTTAAGAGTTCCTCGTTTTTTTAGGGGAAATGATTTCTTGTTTCAGTATGCTGATGCGTCATTATGAAAATTTTTAGATCACCGTGCTGCATTCAGATTCCAAGTAGGCCAGTTACTTGTACAGGAGGTTGAGTGCAGTTAATAGCCCAAAAAGAAATACTGATAGTTGTTGCGTCGCTTGTTGTTCATTGTTGTGCATTTACGATGAACGTTATTGTTGCATCACGGTTATACGATGTTGCCAATGTACAGTTCGCAGTACTAGAGAAAGAAGACCTCCTTACACTTTTGCAGTTTATTCAAAAGTATAACCTTGGAAACTCTGTTCCAAATATAGTAATTAATGCTGCAATTTTCCTTACAATTGCCGTTGGTGTTGCTACCTGTGAGGAGTTTTTCGAAACTAAAACTGATCAAGAATTACTTACGATCTAGTATGAGCACTTTGCGCTCGAGAAATCTTGCCACACTGTCTATAGAGCAATAATTGACAGATATGATGTAAATTTTGACACGGCCATTGAAGAATTTGATAACAAAAAGGCAAGAAAAATTTCTGTGCAGAAACTTGTAGTTTTCATTTCAGAAAAAAAGATAGTCCTAATTTTTTACACTTTTAAACTATTTTTCCCATATGTCATTTTTGCTTTTTGTTTAACTGTTACTTACAATGTTTGTTTACTTAAAACAGAACATATTTGAGCATGTGAGAATACTGTAGTATTATAGTGGCGCACAAACTAGTTCATATATATACAAAGCTTTAAGAGGGATTCAATGTGCAATACCTGTTTTTATGTGCTTCGGGGGCGCCAAACCCAAGGGCCGCCCACACTCTAGCTACGCCACTGCATATTTCACTTACCGCGATGGTCATGGTGAAGTCTTAGCTTATATTTCGGTGTTAAATTTACATTGGTTTTTCGGAGTATATTTTGGTGATTTAGTATAGCCATCCACATCCGAATTCAACAGTACCTCAAGATATTTTTCTGAGCGTTGGCTAGTGGGCCCCCATTCAGCTAAACTTCCCCCTGGCTCAAACCTCAGTTACAGTGGTACACCACCGGCTAGCAGTTTTCCTTCCTCGACTACTTATTCAGTGCAAAGCCGGGTTATCTTCTCTGCTGTGGTCCAGGTCCGTAGCCAGGTTTCAAGGTTTGAGAGGACAAAATACCCCTGTGGCTACCGGCCTGCTGTGGCCTACAGAACAAGTATCGGAAACGTAAACGACTTTCATGCGTTTTTTTGAGCAACAGCCACGAGTTGAAAACCTTGCAGAAGAGTAAATACAAAACCAGTTGAATTGGCTGTTTTGTTTACTGTTTGTGCTTCGTTCAAAGGCGTTTGTACTGAGGTTTTGACGTTGAATTTCGCAGCGTATATTTTTGCAGGTATTTACGCCGGAAATTATGCAAAACTATGGCAACTGATACAAGGGGTATGAGATGCAAAACTAATTGAGAACCACTGCTTTGGACAGAAAAATACGCTCTGTATCAGTATTATCAATACTATTACTTTTTCGCTTCTACTCCAGTGGACTTCATACAATGGAATACCCGAGACCAAACTGAGGTGGACTGAAGTTTTTTAGGAATAGGCCAAAAGTTTGGAAGTCAGGCCACAACCAACTTCATAAATGAAACAAAATTCTTACATTTGTGCCCGAAATCACTAAAATTTGTTTGAAGTTAACCATTCTGACTGTTCATGCGCTAGAAGAAACTCAATTCCGACTGTAAATCCGCGTTCCTGCAGAAATAATCCGCCTGTAACTGCTCCTATGTTGTTGTTCTTCAGCAGATGGAAGAGTTTCGAGAAATGTGCACCTGGCCACTGCCTTCGCAGACTCTACGATGACAAAAACACCTGAAGCAAATACGCACCAGTCATCTTGTTTCACGTCTCAGCACTTGAAACACTTGGCGAATGATGTAAGGGCTCCTGCCAATTGACGGCAACAGTGAAATGTTTTCGCAGGCATTAATGTTCACATGCTGTGTCTGCGGTGCCGGCAGTGGTGAGTTCAGTAAAACGCGCCGACTTCCACGTTTCACTCGCAGCAACGCATCTTCATAAGCGCACACGAAGAAAACTGGATTGGCAACCTTCACATTCTTAATTTTTCCTTTCTGTTCCAAAGACGTACCCGTTCAAGTCAAAAATTTAAGAGACTTGCGACTTGGGAGAATGCAGCCTGCATTAGTATCCAATTTTCCAGCGTAAATCGTCTTCAATAATAGTTTTGTCGCCCAGCAGCAAGAGAAGTCGGCGGTCTCAGTGCGGCTTTCAATCGACGAAAACAAGCAAATTTGCAGCGAGCACAAACTTGTTTAGTACAACCACCAAGATCACAACAACCGCGCCAGTTGGGCAACAATATTTTCAAAAATTTTCTCCAAAACCAGCGGGCTAGATATGATACGAGGAACAATCTACATACAAACGCCCGCGCCCGCGATGCGGTGAAATATATTTCGGCAACGATGCCGTGGTTCTGGCAAACATGTCGCGGCATAACGGGGATAAATCGCGTGGATTTTGATTTTGCTTTTCTCAGACAACATTTATATCGGTAAGTATCTTTCCCTATGTACAAAAGGCCAGCCCAGGCTATAACGGTGGGTGACATTGTCATTCGTCTACACCAATTTCTTTACAAAGCGGCAGCTCTTTGCTTTCCAGCGTTGCCAGCTATTTAAGTGGTAGTTTACGCCAAAAACTACACTTATAGAACATTGCGTGTCTCGAATCAAAATCACGTGACGTTGTCTGACGCAGTCGCCGTAGTGTTGTTTGATGCCAGACCGCTGTCATCCACACTCTTCAGGGATGGTTCGACAAGCGAACCATGACCTACGTCACAGTCGCTCTTCGTTTCTAAGTCTTTTTCTGTGGAACGTGGTTCAGAGGCCTTATCCTCCTTAGCGGAATCTTGTTCGCATGTCAAACTTAGGCGGGCTTTGCCCTGGGATGCGTTTTCGCCGATACCCACAGGTTCTTTTGATGCTACAGCATCCCTTTCGGTGACGGTTGTACAACCAGACACGCTCAACGAAGCGCTTTTTCGGCGTTCTCCATCAACTCGATCCTCAGATGACGATGCGGTCGCTTCTGATGGCTCCAGGCTGGCAGCGTCAGACGGTGCAGGTTTGTCATCAGCATCCGTACGGCCGCCCGGCTTTGGTGGCGACTTGTGCGGCAAATGTTCAGACACGGGAGTGTCGGAAACATGAACAGGCTTTCCTGTGTTAAACTCAGCCGATCCAGAGCCTTGTTCGGCATCCACTGCTTCATCAGGCTTGTCAGCAGCCTTTTCGCTTTTACCTACACTAGTGTCTGCAACGGATAGCGGCAAGGCAGTGACGGCCGTTTCCTGCGACGGCTGTGTGGGAGACGACGACACATTCTTGGTAGGAATGGTCGGAGCTGCCGCCAATTCCGCATCTCCTCCACCAGAGTCAACAGGAGCAGCAGGCGGCTGCTGACGGGCTTTCAACAGCCTGTCGCTGATAGCGCTGATGGCGCTGCCAGAACTGGCGTGCTTCGGTTCGGGCTTGGATATCGCAGCAGTCGTGGGCTGGTCACTGCTGGAGGTTTGCGCAACGGTCTCAGTTCGTTCGGTTGGGGAGTTTTTTGCGTCGCTCCGACTGTCCTTGCTCAGAACTTTGAAGAAAATATCGTCAAGAAGTTTCGACGGTACGACGTTGGCGCTCGCCGCCGCTGCAGCAGAACCATTGTTCGACGGCGCTTTTGAGGACAGCTGCTTCGATTTCACGTCGCCGGACAGATTGGAAGCGGTGGTAGTGGTGGGAAGCGACACGGCTTTTACTTCGGGAAATGAAGACCGGGATATGGCGCTGTGCCCTGCGATATTTGATGACACAGCAACCGTACTAGCAACAGTTGTTGCTGGAGGTGAGATGTCTTTTTTCTCAACATTATTAGCTGCAGTGGACACTTCCGGAGAAGCGGGGGAAGTCAAATCTACAGACTGAATGGAGACAGTCTTTTGATCAGCGTCGTCCTTCAGCGAGCCCTCGTCGATCACCATGTCGTCGTTGTCGCTGTCATCGTCATTGTCGGCAGCTTTCGTTTTTGGTTCGTTTGTCGGCAAGCTCGTTTCCATTGGCGACGAGGGAGTATGGGTACTTTTGAGTTCGTGCGGAATCTCTGGTTGGGTATTATCTTGCTTTGCGTCCGTAGTTTCAGTCGTTGGCGCCAGTTCTCTAGCTTGCGTGCAAGTTGCCATGTGCTTCGGCCAGTGCAGTTGCTGGCAATTGTAGCCACAGTAGCTCGTGTTCCAGCAGCAAAAGAACATGGCCTCCTTCTGGCAGTTGGCGCACCACTGTCTCCGCTTCGTGTCGTCGACCGCCCGCTTCTTGTCGCCCTCTGCCTTCCGCCTGGCCTCCTCCAGCAAGTTCAACTTCTCGTTTTCAAGGCTTTGGCGAATTTCGGCGATGGTCAAATCTGAAGCAACAACGCACGATTTCAGTCACGCTTCAGTAATAACACACACAAGACCTGGAAAAGTCAACCTGGGAAGGCTCAACACGCGGTCGTCGGGACGCGTGCGGTTTTCACGACCAAATGTTGCGGGTCACAATGCTTGCATACAAGCTTAAGATGCTGAAGAGGTCGGTTCACTTGGCCAATCTAGCTAATGTAGTTTACTGCCATGAAGTTCGTCTGCCGACCGATTAATAAATCATTAAACTGCCAACTTGTTGAATTTTTACGTCGCTGAAATGCTCTTCCGCTAAGTCACGTGAACATCATATTTATACTTCATACGGATTTCACAAGCGTGACCAGTCACCACTTTTCCCAAACCAAGATAACTTGTAAATTATATGAGCTTGAACGTAGAACTTCTATTTAAAAGTTTAAGTGCGATTGTTCACCAAACAACTTGTATGGACATATGACCACTAATCACCGTTATGCAGTTGTGCGAAATTCGACGTCACGTCGTGGGTTAACCAGAGCTTGTGTTGAATTTGCTCCCTTATTTAAAACTCCGTAACATTTGGTAGAAAAATTTTATTTTCAGTTCATGGTACTGAAGAAAAAAACAAGAACTTTTTCCTACGTTAAAAACAAACTGGAAAAGTCGATACGTCTAGGCTTCTTCCATATCAGAATGATTTTATGGAGTGTATAATCCACTCCTTCCACTTGACAGTTTTGTACAACCCCTCACCCAAGAAATTAATTGACTTACAGCGCATCAAGACTACCTTTCAACAAACCTTAATGGAAACATCGTTTGTAGTCTTGCTTGAAACGTCTATTAAGATATTTATAATCAATAATTACGCAATATAAAACAGCTATAAACTTCTTTATTAAATGTTAAACAAAAAGTAAATGCCTACGGCTGGTGTGAGCTGACAATTGTGTTGTGCTAACAGTTGCTGATCAACTAATATACGAAAGTCGGTGTTTCCACTTGATTTACCATGGTTATGTTGTAGCTCAGCAATTTCTTGCTGGTGCATCCACTTCAGCCTTTCCAACTCCAAACGCAATTGAGCCACTTGCTGGCTCATGGCGTCGTTCTTTGGCTCCGACTGCTCCCTGCTCGCCTGGCTCCCTTCGAAGACAGTCATCATATCTTCGTACATTTCCATGAGGACTTGTCGCACGCCCTGCATCACTCTGCAAAAAAATCGGAGAGATATTTACGTCTCTTGAAGCAATGAACGACACTGGACCCTTGCGCCGCATAAGGAATTTTTGCATTGGTGACTCCGCGGTCACGTGACAGAAAAACTACCTTGTTAGAACACATCCGCACTGTTTGAAAACTGGTTCCGATAAAGCCATTAAATTTAGGCGTAGCTTCAAAATAAAGTCTTTCCAATTGCGCTAAAAATATCCTGGACTAGCATTGCGAGCAAGCGGGGATTGAAACCAAAATTATATTCCCCAGTTCAATCAATATTTTGTGATGTCAGGTTTCCTTACTTCTCGTTGTATTTTTCAAGCCTCTGAACGGGAAAATTGACGTTTGCTGGTCGCCCTCTGGCGGAACTTCCGGCAGGAGAGAATCTTGGTTGCTCTGTGTTGCATTAAAAAAAGCAAATGGAAATAACCACTAAACAAAACTTAAGCATTTGTTTCAGCAAAAACTCACCAACACAACACTTTTGGGCAACAGAAATAGAAATGCAATCAACGCAATGCTCAAAGAGCTTATAAAAACACAGCTAACATGTAACTTGGTGTGGACCACAAGAATGACCATCACCTGGCTCTGTTGGTCTGCTAATATTGCTTTGAGGATTCTTGTGTTTAGGTATGGTGAAGGACGATAGTTTCTTAGCAGCGTCAATGGGCAGCGGCTTGTCAGAAGCAACCTTGCTTTTCTCCTGAGCGAAAACGAACGCACGTACAAATGAAAGCATCTGGACCAGAAAGACCACAACGCAAAAGTACATGCACGTTGTCGCCAGCACATCACATGGGACGCACAGTGCCAGTTATACGACAGCACAGGCAGCTTGCGCTTGATGAACTCAAAAAATTCAACTCCCGTAATGGTATAAAAATCCTAGATTCGGAGAAGCTGGTCGACAGGTTGTTGCTCAAAGAATTTTTGCTAATCTCTCTAACAACATGTTAACGAGCCGTTGCGGGATTATGGAGACGTGTGCAATCATCGCACACGTGCAGTACTTGTTTCAGTTGCTGAGCCGAACACAAATTTTACAGAAGTGTTGAGCAACGGTTTGTTTTGTTGCTAATAGATGAAAAGCAACGTTGTTGCACCGACGGCAAAACAAATCGGGCGATGCTTCATTGATAAACGCAACACGCAAAACGCGCGACCACTAATCAACGCACAAAAATATATTTCGACAGCCGGCGGGCATAAAACTGTTCTAGCCAGTTGCGTTGCTTCGACGTACTGCGCGTCATCTTCGTTAAATATTAGCGAAAAGTGAACTGTCGTAAAGAACTAACGACGCTCAGCAGCGCCGTTACCCACCACGTTGCCTTTCTCGTGGGCCTTAACCCTCTCCGGACCAAATTTACGACTCATGACTTTCTGAGACAAAATCTTGGCAGCTGACTTCAAGTTTGTCTTATCTGGAAAAAAAGGTTTGAAACAAAAGGATTAACGCTTGTTGATAGCAGGAGTTTTGCATCACCCATTGCAGTGATGCAACAACAGTAGTACACGAAGAACAAGCGGGTCATTGTTACTAAATTAATATTCCTTACCGTCATCCGACTTCGATTTAGCGTCCGAAGGCGGTTGAACGTTTTTCTTGGCACCCTGCATGCACAGGTAAGCATTTTGCCACGGAAAACACAACCTCGCTTCCACAATCAGAAACATATGCACCAAGACTTTAGAGGCCATGTCTTGAATATCGTTCTTATTAGCAGTCAGATTTAGTGTTTACTTTAAAAGTGGTACGGCGCGCGTACAAATATCCACAAATAGAATAACTTCTGCAGAAAAACATATGATTGATAAGGGTCTTGTTACTAACATTATATATTGGTACAGTACTTTAAAGAGCCAAGAGCATAGACAACCGACTTCCGTATCAATAGGTGATGTGAAGCAATGAACACTACAAGATTAGTCATCCAACCTTTGAAAGAGCAACAGCACTGAAATCGAAAATGTTCGGTTGCAGTACGAGTCAAACTGACTTCGGTGTTGCGGCTCGTTCTATCTTCGTATCACAACTGATATCGTGGATGAAATTAATCGGAATTTCAACGTGGAATTTAGACCTATGTCGTTTTACTTTAATGTGTTCATCTGGAGTGGTAATTTAAACTAGATTTATGAAGTGCCAAGGAGTTACTCGGTAATTTCATTTCTACGATAATATCACGACTGATGGCAAATAATGCCACGTACTTTGGGCTAAACGTACAAACTTCAGCAACACACGCCTACCGACGCAGTGACAATTGACTTCTAAGCAAACGCAGTGTAAAAACATCATTGTTTTCATGGGTAGCTGACGGTCCACATCGGATAATTGACAATACTTGCAAAGAATTTCGATTGGAAATTGCCAGAGGGTCACCTGAGTGAACGTTAAGTGTTTAAAACTGCTCTTTTCGAAAGTACTGTCGCAGAATCAGAGAAACACTATTGTTCGTGCCCGTTGTGATTTTACAATGGTGCCGATCCATGGCCCAAACAACTTTGCACAGCTGCAACATTTATACAGGATATAAATACTTCGTGGTTACAAGATACAAAGCCTCCAACCTCAGAAAAACCGGCAGCCTTTGACGAAGTAGTAGATTGAGGCGGCGGTCCATTTGTGTCCTTCTTAGGCTTCGGATATGGATCCGGCGTTTTCCGTTTTTCACTACGCGTGTACAAATACGAATCACGGTGAGTTGCACAACACAGCGCGAAAAAAACGTCACAGATAGACACGTAACAATTGCAGCGAATAGGACGTTTTGACGCAATGTCTCGCGTTTGTTCGCGCTCACTGGCGATGTCGACGCAGACGTGATGTCGCAACTTCCCTTAACACGAATTTATTTATTGAAAACGCATCGAGAGTTTTCGATTGAATTCAAGTGAGCGGAAAGAGACTTATTTAGTCAACATTTCCTCACAACGATGACGAACGATTGCATGATTACATTTCTCCCAACATTCTGCAACACAAGTCTTGTGCAATTTTCGAGAAGCGTCCTTGTCATTGGGAATAGAATCTGGTACCTGTCCGTTTTTCCCCGCTTAATAACGTCAGGAGGATGTTTCTTCTTCTCTTTGCCTGGCACCGTCCTACCAGGACCCTTTGGGTTGCCGTCCGACTTATCGACCCTCCTCGCTTTAACAGCACCGGACGCTGGCGAAGTGTCCTCATCAAGCTTTCTTTTCGTCCCGGTCGAACCGGAGGCCCGGAGAGGAGTTTCCGTTATCTTCGCGCTCCCGCCATCCTTGTTCATCAGAATCGATTTAGGTTTGGATTTGTCGCCGTCGAGCTTCTTCTTAGCCTTGACGATGCCTTTCGGCTGTGACGTCGTCGCCGAAATGCCCTCTTTGGGGTTCTGCGAAGGCATTCGTGAAATAACACCTGATCCGAATAACTCGCTGCCGCTAGGACAAGACAGAAGGGCGAACACGACGTTAAATGACGGTTGCAGAGAACTCGATTTTATTTTGCCTCAGCGGAAGTTCCATGACGTTGACCAGAGGGGGGTCATTCGGAAAAGATGACGACTCTCACAGTTTGTTGTCAGAGCGTCGCCAATAAGTGGAGCTTTGTTTTAAGAGAATATACTTGCCGGTAACGACCGGCTTAAACTGTTTTCTTCTAGATTCGCCATTCCCGCAGTTATACAAGAAACAATCAACACGTGCAACGTTGTCACGATCATTTTTAGCAGACGTAGGATAGGCACGGATGAAAAATAGATCAATTGGTGTGGCCGAAAATCAACAACAGTTCGTGTTTCATCAGCTTTTTTTACGTTAGGTGCATTTCCGCCAATGTATACGAAGTGTCAGCGCTATTGACTGAACTTCACAGTTTGTAACTGGCCACAATTGTTGCAGTTCCCTTGATCACGACAACGTGTCAAAAATCGCAGGTTCTATAAACATCGTTTTCTCGTGTACTTTACTTCTTAAGGCTAAACTGGTCATGTTGCGACACCTACTTAAAAAATTAGAAATGAAACTAAGCTAGTTTAGTGCAAACATCATCGTGCCATTTTAACACCACTGCTATTCGGACACCTTCGTTGAAGGAACAACGTATCATTGGCAAACAGCAATGCATTTCAAACTATTTTTATCAAGTCGCGTGATATGTATCACTGACGGCTATCTTCTATAAGAGGAAGATTTTCCTCAAATGCGGCCAACTGCTGCTAAGCATATTGCGCAAGGGAAACACAGCGAGACAGTTTTTGTTTTCCTTTCACAACGACTTTCAAGTTTTGGAAAAATAAAGGATCAGGTGTCTGATGAGAACGAAACAAATGTTTCACTGTTCACGGAACGTGCATAAGTGAACCATAGAATCACGCAGATGATGAAGACGTGTTTTGAAATATATTTTTGAAAAAGGTTGAACAGTAGATTACCTTTTTTTTGGCTGCCTCTACATCTTCTACGACGTCAATAATTAAATCATTGTCCGAGTCATCTGTCTCGCGACGCCCTTAACAAAAAAAAAGAGAAAAGATTCACTATATAAGCACAACACATATGCGCCGAATTCTTTTTATATTATTAAGAACTAAAACACCAACCTTGCCCCAGTGTCTTTGCAACGCTGCTCGGTTCAGTGCTGGATGAGGGTTCATTTTCACTTTTCTCTTCTACAAAACATGTTTTTGAAAAAAAACCTGCATGTAGCATAGCGATGTTCTGATGCTGCAGAAGGAATTTCGAACTATCAAGCCAATTGACACATACAAAAGAAAAACAAAGATAACATGCGATCAAACAAACTCTTCTACCTTTGCCGGTACTGGATGGAGTAGATTTATTAGAAGAGGCAGCATCAGGGTTGCTTTCTTCAGATGATGTGTCGCTTTCATCTGAAATTAAATCTTCGTCCATTTCCTAAAGCAAAGTTCATTACAGCTCCTCCGTTTGGGCTAAAGGAATCAACGGCTTGCACTGCAATCAAATTAAAACCAGACCGCCTAAACAGCTAAACATTCGCCACAACCACCTTTCTTCATGGAACCGAACAAACACAAGCATTGTCCCGCAAACCGCTTACCAGTGATCAGAAATACGTGAACACATAATATAACAATATATTCATAATCAATACATCATTTTATTTGTAACTCACGTTTATAGAATCCATTAACAACGCTTTGCACGATGCAATAGTTTTATCTAAAAGAGCTGTGGTGGCGCGTTTCTTGGGCGCGAACGATCGATTTCTATTCTGAGCACCACCAGGATGCGCTCCGCTCGTTGTGACCACTTTAGACTTCTTCTTTGCTGTAACGGGATCGGCGCCGAGTGACGCTTCGGCACTCTGAGATTTTTCTGCTGGGAAAAGCCAACGCGCATTGACAAACACAGTGAACTCTGTAGATTGATTTACCACAAATTGATATCAGGCACCGATCTACGGTCAAAAAGTGCAGTGCGATGATATGATGAGTATGCAGAGAACGTTTATTGTATAGCTACATTACCGACAAATAATAGTCGGATAGTGCGTCCAAAAATACAAACAACTAGTTCGCTGAACCGAGAAAGCCGATGGATCCAACTTGGCACTGCAGCCAACAGCGTGAACGTATGAAGTCAACTCTGATCCACACTGGTTGTTCGTACGATCGGAAAAACTCTCATCCGAAATTCTCTGAATGCGAAAAATGCGCCACCAAAAGACTGGTATCCATTTAAGAATATTATTCACCTTTGACCAATATGCCCAGTTCGGGCATATCAACGCTAACGAGTGAAGAATCAAATAAAGCTCGCGTAATGTAACACTTATAAACAACGCACCATTGTTGGCGAGTTTAAAACCAAGCACCGATGATATGGAATGCTTGCTTGTTTCTTCAGTGGCTTCTCTTTTAAGACTTAACTGAAAAAATAGGAAGCAATNATTGTAACAGGGTACCATTTCACCTAAATACAAAAATTAAGTACAGGGTTTAACAGGACAGAAGTGCTATTAGTTTATCTTTTTGNAACAGTTTCAGAGCATGGAATACTGCAAGTGATGGATAGTTCGGAGTTGAGCATTGCGTAGTACACCCACATGCGCCACATTCACTCGGGGTGAAGAAATATGTAAATAAAATATCGCAGCACTCACCGGAACATCGCCAGATGACTGCGCACCACCTGGTCTCCTATAGAGATCCATGTGGGTTAGTGGTGTGCGAAGTGGATGGTATTCGAAAGTGCCAAGCTTGCGCGCAACATTGTCAATATATTGCTGCGCCTCTTGCATAGCGTTGTCTAAACCACCTGTACAATGTAGACGTCGTCAACATCCTCGGGTATGTGACTTGCAAATTGGTAAGTAGACGCTATGTACTTGAAGTTGAATCGTACAAAGCATTTAACTCGGTTGCAATTAAAATCATTGCTTCTGCCGACGCAACAGAATGACTATCATTTACTTCAAACACAAAAAAGCAATGAAAGCCCAAAAGTCCACCGAGTGCTAATATTATATTCTGTTCGTTTTTAAAAGCACTAGTATGAAGCTTATATGGCACAGGCCATGAGAACGATGCATTCATTCAGATGCAACACCAAAGTCGTAACTAAAATATACGCTACCAGTAACTGCATCATATATACGCAGTAATAAAACATGCAATAGGAATAGTCTAGTCTTTGATTAATTTCTTCCCACTGTCTTTCTGAATGTTTTGGTGCAAAGCAGAAATAGGCAGAACAATTGACAAAACAATAACTTTCATTTGTGAAATGTTTGTGTTTTTATGCATGTGACAATGAAGCATCAAACGTCAATGTGTTTTATTAGACATCTACAACAACCTTCTAGATATCTAATGTGCGCCACTGTATCAGCTTCAGAAATAAATGACTGACAGAAACAGCTTTAAAAAAGGGAACACCCGACATTTTCGGCTCTTGGCACTCGGATCTACATTCTTTTACCCGGATTTTAAAACTTTATTCGATTCCCAAGTAGCTCAGTTGTTTTAGAGTTGATTTCCAGTGATACACTGTGGCATCACAGAAGAACTGCAGCTTGGCTTTCAAACTATATAATATATGTTCGAAGGAATCATAGAAAGACAAATGTATGGGTATTTCTACAAATTAGCAACAAGTCTGACGGTGTTTCGTAAGGTAAAAATACGATTAATGCAAGTGTTGCAAGCTAATTGCCAACAGTCATGGGCGTCGGAAGAGGGGAAGGGGGGCAAGGCCCCTGCTGGATTTTGAAATTTGACATTTTCCCATCAAATTTTTAGCAAAAAAGGTTTTCTTAGTTTTGAGTGGGTAAAATGAAATTTTGCCACTTTTGCCCCCCTGCAAGAATCTTTTTGACTATCCCTGGAAAATCCACTATTGGTCCCTACCTGGAAAACATTTTCCGACGCCCATGCCAACAGTGCGTGTGAGTACATTTTCTGCGCAGCGGCTTTCCCTACTATTTTTTGCTACAGGTAACCACGAAAAGACGAAATCAGACCGACTCCAGAAATTGGCGTAAGCATTTGCACACGTAATGAAAAGCTGCGCTGTACTGAAGAAAACAAAACTTGTTACTAACTACTTTCTCAAAAAACCTGCCAACAAATGAAGTGTACATGTCATCACCTAGCGTAAATAAAGCTAGTTTACGTAGTGAAGTATGAAATGTGTATCATTAACTTAATGATTTCACAAGCACATGAAATCTTATTTGTTTCAGTAGTTTATTTACCCTTCCTATTGCTGGTGCTTGCTGACCAATACAAAATGTCTTCCAGTAGTCAGAGAATCTATTTATTGTGTACAAATCAAATTATACAAGAACACGCAACATTATTTATGAAAAAATAATGTTACTCAATGAGTTCAGAAAATTATGAAGCGAAAAAACAGCAAAGGCGCGTCCTACCAACCTTTGGCACCAGGACCCCTGCCTTTTTTCTTGTTTTTGACAGGAAACGGCATTTCTTTCGACATAAGATAGCACCCAGATAGGGGTATCCATGCACGATCATGTTGACCGAAAAAACGACAGTCCACCAAACCTTTGTCGATTCGAAGAGCCTTGCGGTTTCAAAAACAAACTTAATTAGAGTATTGTAGCGGTAAACTTGCTGGGTTTACGTGTATCTATCTATGGTTTTATCGTACATCTAAAAGTGTCATGTCACCTTGGGCAAAAACCAACACCAGGGAATCAGGCCAAGTATAAATACCTTACTTTGCGCAAAAAAATACGTTACATTTTCACAACACGCCCAGCAGTTTAACATTTTACCAAGTCGTTCTACAATGGTGAGAATGACCGATAAAAGCTCTGGTCAACTTCGATGGCACTGGCACATCAACAGTACACAGGATTACTTTAGTGACAAACAGAAGTGATGCATTTTATATACCTTAGCTGGCCAATGAGGGAATCCTTGAAGTTTGGCCCAAACAAGAAGATGTGGCTCTTTGCATGGTTCACAAAACCAGTTTTCACGCTTGCGACATGAGTTTAAATAACATTCAGGACAAACCTCAATCTCACTCATCTGCAACATATATTACGATACAATGAACAAATTTGATCAACGTAAGAATGGCAATACTACGTCAGTATTATAACACATTGCAGAAAAGTACGGTATGCCTGTTTTAGCATACAATGTTGTACATCAAACTTTTGGTTTAACGCACTGTACCTCGTGCTCAGAAATCTTCACTATGGATTTGGCAATGTGTGTCAGCTTTGTCTGCAGTCCATTGTAAATTATGCAATTGTGTAAAATCCATTTCACATCTGCAGTAAATGCCTGCACACCAACAAAAAGTACATCAGAAAACTAAAAGTACAAAAAAGTACACAACTTTTGTACACGAACAGCAATAGCGTCAAAAACAAAGCCATAATCCCACCATAAATGAGGCGAGCGGGCGGGCCAAGTTGAAAATCGCAATGCACATGCACGGTAGTAAGTTCAACCAAAACACTAACAAGTGTTAGTGCGACTTAACTCACATTAGGTCGTAATTTCTTAATTATTGCATGATATCACTGAAATCATCTGAAGAGCACTAAGTTACCACCACTTATGACCATTTTAGAAGTAAGCACAGTACAAGCTAGCAGCTGCTACAGACATGCAAAACCTACTGTTTTTTTTCAGCTTGCTATAGATAGAGGAACAAAAAGTTTACAGAAAAAATTACGTGATTCAAATTAAGCTAAGTTAGCCAAACTAACCTTCACAAACAAACAAACAAAAGTTGTTTACCTCAGTGCAGCCGTATTTCCTCTGTTTGACATTCTTTTCCAAAGTGCTTAAATCCATTGGATGGAAAACATAGTCCAAATAGTCATTAAATTTGTTAGTATCCACAGGCTCAAGAAAAGGTTCACACTGCAAATGAACGTGCAAATTAAGCATTATGAAGTCTTGTTTACTAACGGCAAAAGAAAAGAATTCAAAGTGTTAACAAATGTCAAATCTGCAGCATCCAGCAACAAAATGCGTTGCCCTTTCTGAATTATTTGTGTTCTGTCCTTGTCACTGCTCAAAAATAGTAATTATTTGGACATGCCCCATTTATAAACACAGCATTATGCATGTTATTGAGTTCATCTGCCAGGAAAACAACTCAAACCAAGCATCTACTTCACCCACAACAGGCTTCTTAAGAAATTTTCATTTGGGTTTGACAAAAAATAAAAAGCATCAGACTCTCTGCAGCAGCCATGTTTAAACACTCCACAAAAAATAAAGCAACAAGTATGTGGCAAAAATGCAACCTCATTTCTACAAAAATTTAGTTCACACTTTCAATTAAAAATTATCGTCATATTGCTATATTTTATAAGATTATGGGTAGTTTTACCTCAGCACCAACATATTTTGATGCAAATCTGTATTTTGGAGCAATTTGCAAAATCCTCATAGCCATAATCTACAGAGCTTTGTTCCCAAGCACCCATTACAGAAGTGACGCAAATTCAGATGAGTTTTGATGACACTTACCCCAGTTGTTTTCATTCGCTGAAGAGCGTATCTCAAATGCAATGCCAGTTGGTCAATGCTCAGTTGTGACATAGCTTTTGATTGTGTTTCCTTGCATTCAGCCTCCATCACCTTCTGACATTCTGGACAGAACCAATCACCTTCCGGCTCCTAAAAAGATGGTCTTATCAGTTTTTTTTAAGGAAAATGTTAGGTACCCCATATGGATCTGTAGGGAGCCGATTTCTCTGATTCTAGGGCCCCGATTTTCTCAGACTTTAGGGACCTGATGATAATTTTCTCTGATTCTAGGGTCCTGATTTGAAATTCTAGGGACCCGAATCGGGTCCCTAAAACACCTTTAAAAAACCCTGGTCTTATAAAACTGCAATTTGTGTGAAGGATTTAATCACACACTGCATAACAAACCCCAAAAGTTCAGATGAAAAACAGAATATCGTTTGACTATTTCAACATAATTGAGAAGATATATATTTAAAACTTGATCATGCACATGAGAAACAATGAGGCAATGTGCTGTAGCGTTAAAACTGAACTGAGGTTATAAGACACATATATCAGACTAGAATGAGTCAGTACTAAATAAGACTGGGAAATTCGGGTCCGCTTTTTTGGTGCAAAGTTACTAACAACTTACCACACTTAGTTAAAATAAACAATGTATTACTAGCTATACATTTGAAGAAACACAACTTTAGCAAATGAAAAATAGCCACAATCATGTACAGGGTGACACAAAAAAACGGTCATCACCTAAACTTGAATAACTTTTGAAATAGTTAATTAATTCTTTTTATTTTTAAGATTTACCAAGTAGAATTAATGTTCTAAAGGCGGCTTCACACAGAATCTGGTTACGGCTTACGACATAAAACAATTTTAAATAAGCCGGATTGCCGATGATGGTGTTCTTGCTGCATGTGGGAAGACTGCTGTTGACCACAAGCCGGATCGTAATCCGTAACCGGATTCTGTGTGAAGCCGCCTTAAGAGTCTACCAAATTTGACCTTCGCGATGCCATTGAATACTGAGCAAAAGATATTTATAGTTGAGGCATATTTTCGGCAGATGTCTATCCATGCAGCTCAATTGCAATTCACAGAACGGTTAGGATGTTGTGAATTTCCTGTCCACTCAATGATCTACAGATGGGTCAACAAGTTCACAACCCATTATCTGTGCTCAACAGTAGCATCCAAAATATACACTTTACTATTGCAAAACACGCTGCACATGTGTGTGGTAGTATAAAGGCAATAAAGCACAAGGTGGTGAGGAACACGTTGTGACTTGCAATGGTTGTGAAAATCTCACACACATGCCTTCACCATGAGCAAAAACTGCTGCTCCTTGCAACAAACATCAAGTAAAATGCACCCAAATGATTGCAACTGCTAGATTAATGATTCGTGTGTTTGTTACCCTTTCCAACTACAAATAATCAAATGTAACCAAACCCGCACGTGAAAGGATGAGGTTTAAAACATCCCTTTAAAACTGTCATTATGGAAATATGTATTAAGAAATAAAAAGCTGCAAACACTGAATCTAGTGTTGCAATCTGAAAGCCCAAGCGGCAAGTGCACAAAGCTTCACACTGTGGCAGCAAGCAACTAGAACTCGACCGATGTATCAGCACACCGATATATATCGGCCGATATGACGATGTTGCTGATGTATCGTATCAGCAAAATTCCGGCGATATATATCGGCAATATTTGCTCATAAAAGTGTTGCATTGTTGCTATGCATAGAACGTTCGGAAACCCAAGTTGCTGCTTCGTCTCTGACCTTGATTAATTAACACAAATGCTCTGTCCTGTTCCTAGCGTACAGAGCCTTCATACATACAGACCGCAGTGCAACAGTCCCGACAAAACGCTCTATGACATAACATTCACTCATAGGTTTTGGCGCGGTAAACACATGATTGTCTGCGAACAAACTAGGTCACATGCTGTTGTGTTGCTGGGCAGTTATAACAAAGTCTCTCTAGGCTAGACAGTCTTGCGTTCAGCGTGCATCAAAAAGTGCCTACGTCACAGCGAGCAGGACCCAGGTTTGCACATAATTCAATGTGGTACGGTTCTTCATCACAGTGAAGTGATGGTTTTAATGCGTAGCGCATTTTTTTACTTATAGCATCTGAGCATAGGCACAGATGTCTACATAAGGAGTAAGCCCACTTACACGCAACATGTTTGCTGTTTGTGCATTTTTTGATTTAGAGTTAAACTACTGTGAGTCCTAGAAATTGCTATGGACTGCAGCAGGCACAACGGATTAAACCATCCTTTTAGTCAAACACAGTTGAAATGGTCACGTGACAAGTACAATATGTAAAGAAGCAAGGGTTTAGGTTTGGCCTACAGTTCACACAATGCAAGGAAGAAGCTGCTAACAGCTTGCCAGCACTGAAAGGATAACATTACTTGTCTATCAGACTGACCCATTTACAGATGTCACAGTCAATTGAGACAGTCACGCTGTCCAAACTTGTCATGTGACCAGTTCAGCCAATCATGTTCGGCTGGTGGCAAAATAGCTCCAGGAGTGTATATTTTGCCTCACAAGGCATAACAGGTGTGTATATCTTGCCTCATATGATAATTGTAACTTGTGAAATTATTTTGTTTGTTTATGTGGCCTGAAGAAAAATATGCACTGTAATGTCTTTCAGCTGTAGTTTGAAAATGTTTGGCTGAAGGCAAAATAGCTCTAGGAGTGGTTATTTTACCTCATGAGGCAAAATAGATACTGCTTGAGTATGACAAAAATATCGGTATCAGCATCGGATATCAGCAATGAGAATTGAAAAACATCGGTATCGGCCCAAAATAACCTTATGGGTCGAGCTCTACAAGCAACAATAGAGATTGCTCTATTATTGCTTGTTCACACCACACATGTGCTTGTTCTTCACGCACATCCCGTTCGTGGTGAATCGCACATTCAATGCAACGCCAACCGAGCGGTTGCAACAACATCCCTCCTTTTTATAATGAACCGCACCAATCGCACGTTCTTTTTGTGAAGGTTGCACCTGGCACAATCTTCACATCCTGGTCACAGCACCATTTTGCTGCGACCGGAAAGCCTGAGCGGCAAGTGCACAATGCTTCTCACTGTGGCAGCAACCAACAATAGAGATCACCTGTCAAGATCACTCTATTTGCTTGTTTGCGCAACATATATATGGGTGATATTCTTCGCGCACATTTTATTCGTTGTGAATCGCACATTCAACGCAACGCCAACTGAGAGGTTGCAACACTAATAAGTCTGAACATAACAAACAATTAAGAAGGTTCTGTCCTTCCCTTCATAGCACAATCATCTGGAAATTCATCAAAATCCAAGTTTGTCACTTTCAGAGCGGACAACCTCTCCTGGGACATTGTGACCTATTAATTCTTTTCTAACCTTTTGAATCTTGAAAAAACTCTCCTGAGCAGTTAGTGACCATCAAGCTATGAGATGGGTCCCTGGGGTTGGAAAATTAAGAAACACTGATCTAACGCCTCAGACCCAAATGCGTTTCTGCCATTATCTTGCTGTTTCCTTACTGATTGTCACCTTTTGGTAGTTTTTTAATTACCATTTGGCAAGGTGACTTTTGCTTGTTCAACCTCTCTAAAATCTTCTTTGATTTTGCTAAACATGTCCTGAAGGGAGCAGTATGAACTTGCACATGTAGACCGACTCAACAATAAATCTGGCTTCTGGATGACTGTTGAAAAAGAAAATTAAAATGTTGAAGAAAATATAAAATGGAAAAAATCGAAACTAAAGGTATTAAATACATCTAAAAAACACTAACAAAGCTGCTCTATTGCTCAGAAGAAGAGCACTGTGATATTATCAACACGCTGCTAGTGTACGAGATACTTGTACTTTGAAATCCTGTATTGAGCCACTATTCTGTGCCACTTCGCAACTTCATAACTCATCAGGCGATTAGCTGGACAGCTGTTCAAACCCTTAACACTTTGACAGCCAGCGTACTGTACGATATATTCGTACTTCGATTCTGGCCTAAAAAACAGCAGTTTTTGGTTGCCTTACCAACGCCCTAGCTCCTCCGTCGATTGCGCCCGAGAGTTGTTCAAGGGCTCAAACGGATCGGCCAGTCTTCTAGTCTGCACTCGAAAAAAAATTATTGGTTGGGGGTGTGGATTTTTTGTGAGTGA
>JGI24158J21664_10003152_pt1 | contig 20523 bp, 12 predicted proteins | sample Ectturendosymbi3_FD_21664 | JGI IMG/M metagenome (IMG submission 21664) | reverse complement strand
GTGGTAGTATTTCGCTGAAGTTTTTACTGGAAACTAGGCTACAATCCGAGTCTTTTGATACTTCGGATGACCTTCTGGGGTTTCGGGTTCAAAATCCATGATGTAAGTTCATAAAAATATTTGACTAATTAGGTAATTAGATAATTAATTAATTTGTTTATTTTAGATCATAACTTTTGAACCAGAAACACTAGAAAGTTGATCCAAGGCTCAAAAGACTCGGACTCGAGTCTAGATTCCAATGAAAACTTTAGCGAAACACTTTGGCTTAGCAGTTGGGCCCTAGGCCAGGCAACATGAGCCAAAATGACACAAAATCTACTTCACTTATGACGTCACTCGCAAAAAATCCGCACCCCTCACCAAAAAAATTTGAGTGCAATCTACTAGATTGGCTTATCCGTTTGAGCCCTTGAACAGTTCTCTAGCGCAATCGGCGGAGGAGCTAGGGCGTTGGTAAGGCAACCGAAAACTGCTGTTTTTTAGGCCGAAATCAAAGTACGAATATTTCGTATGCCAGCTCTCAAAGTGTTAATCAAATATGCGCAAACTTTTATGTCATTCTATTCATATCTAGCAGATTAAGTATGTGTGATAGAGTACTCCCTCATATGTAATGATAAAATAAACTCCCAGTGGCTACTCTGGCACTCGGGGTTATTGTGAAAGAGCTTAATGCACTTTGATCTAAGTTCTGTTTCATTTAATGCGCCTTATAATCCTGTCCACCTATGTATGAAAGAACAACAGCTAGCATTCAATTTTTGATACTGCACCTTATAATCTGGTGTGCCTTATGGTCTGAAACATACAGCAGTTCATCGCTCATATCTTAACTCTTGCTTGTTTGTAGAAGTTTTAGACCCACCGCAGACTTCACAATATCTCCTGGTTTACTCCCCATACTCCCAACTACAGACTCTGGTGGATAGCCGCAAAGTATGTGAGCTATATGTTCGGGAACATGCTCTGCTCCTAAATGAACACACTTTGATAAACGTCTTTGTCAGATAAACAATCACTAAGATAATCAGGGCGTCCATAGACATTGACACACATTTTTCTGACCCTTTCCTATGGCCTGGCAATCGACATAATAGCGCAGGTCTAATGATTTCATTTATACAGTAATGGCTGGCAGTCCACACCATGAACAATGTCAGCGCTCTTGCGATGGGGTTAATAATATCCAACATGCATAACTTTTCATTTGTGTGGCACGGGCACAACACCAGTTAAATAATAAATTCTGGAATGAACACCACAAACCACCAAAGGCCATCAGTGATCTAATGAACCTGAGCTTGCATAGCCCCTTCTGATCACACTGCAACTAAACTGCCATTGAATTTCAAAAAAAAATTTTTTTTTACCAAAACCAGCATGTCTTCCACTCAACTGACAAATAGGCTACTTGGCATGACTGCATGCAACAACGTAGGGACAGCACTTGCCGCCATTGTGATTCGTGGAAGGAATACACTTTGAGAATGGCTTGACATTTGATAACCTATTATGAAGGAGGGAGTACGCTTTGAACAAATGACTCAACTTCCAAAAGCTGAGTAATATGACATGTTACACTCGAACCTCTCGGAGTTTGCAAACTCGTTGTGTAGAATGGGTGATTCACCACAAGCAGAATGTGCACGCAGAATAAAACCCATATATAAGTGGCGCGAACAAGCAATAACGGAGTGATCTAGTCAGGTGATCTCTACTGTTGCTTGCTGGCACAGTGTAAAACTTTGCGCACTTGCTGCTCAAGCTTTCCAATAGCAACACTATACACTTATGACTAGGGCAACCAAAACTCTGTAAGTCAAAATTTGTCTGCCTTTTCAAAAGTTCATGAAACATCCACAAACCAAATTTCAAGTTTGATGTCATGAGCAATTCCAAAGTTATTAGGTCAAAAAAAGTCAAAATTTATCGCTAGGTCAAAATTTCTTGAAACACAGATTTCCTTCTCTTTATCAATATTTTATTAAAGCTACAACAACAGATATTGATACGCTTTTGCCAGTTTAGTTGAAATTTTGACATAATACTAGATTTTTTGTGACTTCTGACATAATAATGTTGTTTTGCCCACTACTGGACCAATGAAAGTACACACGAGGTAATTAGAGGTGTTTTGAGCCTCATTCATTATTACCATTTTATAATATTGATAGCAGTATCCATTCAGATATTTCCCTTGGTAATTTTCTCTGATTCTAGGAACCCAATTTTCAATTCTAGGAACTCGAATTGGGTCCCTATAACACCTTAAAAAAACTGCCCAACTCACCAGTCGATTGTGCTAAAGAGTTGTTAAAACGTTCAAACAACTCAGCAAGTTGTCTAGTTTACAATGAAAAAAGTTTTAAGTTTTAGGTTTTTTTGTGGGTGACATCATAAGTGAGGTAGGATTATGCCATTTCGGCCAAGGTTAATGGGCCCTAGGCTTCAACCACATGAGGGAAATACTTAGCTCAAGTTTTCAGTGGAAACTTGGTAAAAACCTGAGTCTTTTTAAGCCCTTGATTAGCTTTCTAAGGTTTCTGGTTCAAAATTTATGGCCAAAAAAACTAAATTTTGATAAAAATTAAATTGCCCAAGAAGATTTTTACCTAAATTTTAGTTATTTTACCCTAACTTTTGAACCAGACCTTAGAAAGCCAATCATAGGCTCAAAAGACCTGGGATTTTAGCCTAGTTTCCACTAAAAATATGAGCGAAATACTTCCTTCTTGCGGTTGGGGCCCAGGGTGAGGCAACCTGAGCCAAAATGGCCTAAAACCTATCTAACTTATGACGTCACCCACAAAAATTCGAAACCCAATAGTGAAATTTTTTTTCTTTGCAAACTAGAAGACTCATCAACTCTTTTGAAAGTTTGAATAGCTCTTTAGCACAATTGACTAGCAAGTTATGAAGTTGCAAAGTGGTGTGAAAATAGCAGCTCAATACATGATTTCAAAGTACGATATATTCTTACCCCAGCAGCGAATGTGTTAATATTAATATTTTTTATATGACCTAAAGATACTCTTTAGAACTGTGGAGAAAAATTTAATAAAGTCACAAATATAAGATTATTATAAAATCATAACCCCACAAACTAAAAAAGAAATTGAACATTAAAAATATGAAAACATTGTACAGACATAACGGGCAACAGTCTCTATATGCAACAAAAACAGAGAAACAACAATAAGGCTGCGAAGTATCTGCCAGAAGTCAAAACGTTTATACAATTTCCACAACCATCTATAACAATATTCTTGCAACATCTGCAACACTATTTTGGTGGTAGACCAATGCATTAACAGCCATTATCAATAACTATTCAATAATGGAACGGAACTGTATACAAAAAGATTAACGTCACTTATCAGAAACTAAAAATGTTCCCTTAGTTACACATGCTTTATAGCTTTGTCATGGTGTCATGAACCCTATGCAGTAGTACAAAAGTTAGCTGTGCCAATATTTGTGTAACTGAATACTGCCCGAGAAACAAGTCATTCATAAAAATGTAATTGAACATTTTGTTTTCATCCACTTACTAATGCCAAGCCTAATGATAAAAAAGTCACAAGTACACTTTTTCAAATCTTAAGTATAGCCCAATGACTGTTAAACCCAGAACAGCATATTTTTTCATGGTACAATAAACTACCAAGAAACAAAAAAAATTTACTCTATTCTTAAACGGTCATTAACCCGGATTCATCTCCCATTTGGATTGACAAGTGACAGAAAAACATTTAGATGTATTGACTTTGGCCCCTAGGTACAGAGATCTAACCTTAATATGGAACACGGCAGTTGTGAACAGTTGAACACCTTTGCTTAGTGCCACTATAATAACAGCGCCATTCAGGTAAGCGTCGTAGCAACAAAGGCTGACGCTGTAAAACAAAATGCCAAAAATAGCCTATAATGATGAGTAACTCTGAAGATTTTCATCAAAAGTAGTGTGTTTCAAAATTCTGAAGGTGATGCACATAGAGATGTGTGTATATATACAAAACATATTTTCAGAAATTTTTTGCAAAAACACAAATACAAAAAAAGTAATCCTGTTATTTGCAACAACTGTTAAAACCTAAATGTTTTGCAAAAGGTGTTGCAGCTTACATCTAGCAAAATATTGCTAGATACCACAAACTGCATTTAACTAAAGAAGTTCTTGCTCATATTACCTGAAATTTTTACAGGTTATGCAGATAGTGCTATGGAGAACAAGGAACATTATTGCAATATTTTTATGCAAATAAACAAGTACAAAAAAGATATTTTGCACAATAGCTATTAGCACCTAACTTTTTTAAAAGGTCTTACAGCATAGGCCTAGCAAGGTGGCTTGATACAAACTTCATAACTCAATACGTTTTTGGTCAATTTGCATGAATTTTTCAGGATTATTGTATCTAGGCATGAAAAAACTTTGTGGAAATTTTCATTGCAAGAAAAACTAGTTAGAAAAAAGCTGTCGTTTTAATTTCTGTGACACATATACATGTCAATACATACCTAACACATTTGAATGAATAACACACACGTCAATCTGCACTGAAAGTGTTAATAATTACTGATTGCTTTCAACTATGTTTGTCAAAATTGAAACCAATGGTGTGTAGCCTATGGCGAGTTCACAGCCCAACAGCCATTGTTTTGAGCAGCCTTGCAAAGAAACTTGTTAGGTGATTCAAGGGACAAGAGAGCGACAGTACTTCCACCACCAGTGCCTGTCCTCGCTGTGCTCATAGAGAATGCTGCTTGCATTACTAGCCTGTGTGCGAGTTTCATATGGTTTTAGCTATATTCCCAATAGCAAGGCAATGTCTATTTCGCCGCCAAGATGGCGGCAGCAACAGGCTTGGCAGAAATTAAGTAAACATAAAAGATAAATCTTAACCTTAACCCTAACCGTAGCCCTAACCCAGGAGTGTACAACCTTTTTGCTATTGCCGGCCACATTGCTTTTAGTTATATGAAGTACGCCACCAATGAGTTCGAGTTATATTTATGAGATACTGCCTAGTGCCAGCCAGTGTTACCAACTGTTCTTACAACAAATATACCAAATCTAGTCTAAAAATATACTGTTGCAACCTTTCCGGTGGTGTTGCGTTGATTGTGTGATTCACCACAAACGGGATGTGCGGGAAGAATAACACCATCATATGTGTAGCGTGAGCAAGCAATAGTAAGAGAGATTGCGACGTGGTAGCTCTGCCGATATTAACGTGTTAACGATTGAACACAACGACTAGCATACGGAAAGAGAGATTGCGAGCATGATCTTTATTGTTGCTTGCTGCCACGGTGCGAAGCTTTGCGCACATGCCGTTCGGGATTTCCGATCGCAACAATACCAAATAGATACCAAATTCATATCTGTAACAAAAAATTAACAATTTATTTTTATTTTTTCAATGCCTTTTGATTGTTATACGTGGATGATTAACAGTTGCTATTGAGCAGTGCCATCATAGAGATGCCGTAAGCTCAATTTCTACTTTCTTTACTTTAGCAGTGACAGATTAAGTAACCAATGGAAAATTAAACCTTCTGACACTTCCAACTACCTTCTCATTTCCTTTGTGGTCCAGGACATTATTATGCTCTGTAATAGCTAGCAATTTTCTTTTTGCACTATTAGCAAAAGGGATACACAGCACCAGCAGAATACTGCTTTACAACCCATGTGATCTCTGTCAGTCACCCTTTGCTAAATCTTCTGGCACTCCCATCTGCAGCTTTCCCAAATTTGGATGCAGTGGCTGACTAAAAGCCCATACTTAGAGGTAAGTTCAGTTTTTTCAGAACTTCTCAGCTTTCCTCAAATCTTGCTTTCCGCTCACCCAAAGTGCATGGTCACTTCCATGTTAAGCAAAATCACTAAACTTTTTTATATAGCTTTAACACCACTATAGGTTTATCTGTTTCCGCTTTGTAATAAACCAAATAAATTTGTTTAAAATCTCAAATAAAACCTCCAACAAAAATATACCAAAATTTTCATATGTTCCAAATCAAAAATTTATATACCAAGCTCTTTGAAAAAATACCAAATTTGAAAAATTTGATAGATATATATATATATATATAAATATATATACCAGTTGGCAACACTGGTGCCAACCAACAGACAACACATTTAAACATACATTGCGTATTCATTCTATAACTCTTTGTGACATCACCATCCAGATTGTTACGCATCGTGTGAACTGATTTTCTTGCCATGCGTTTCGTTTGCTTCAATATATGCCAGCACGGCCACCAAATCTTATATTCTAAATTGCATGTGGATGGCCGCAAATTTCATTATCGAAGGCCGCATGCTGCCGTAGTTTGTGCATCGTTACCCTTGTTTAACCTAACGCTAACACTAACCCTAAACCCTAACGCTAACCCTACAGTTTTGAAAAAAGAAAAAGAAAAGTCACCAAGGTAAGAGTCGAACCGAAAAAAGCAATGGCATACCAGACGTTAAGCATAACCGCTACTCTACGAGCAGTATGGCGATTTTGTGACAAACTGACCTTTTTATTCATCATGCATCATGCCACGAAACCGAATGTTCGACTGGCGGCACAATAGCTCCAGCCGATCTATTGCTTCCAGCATCTTGGTGGTAAAATAGACAGACAGTACCTTCCCAATATATGCTAACCAGTATTACAGTACTGCCCGCCACTTGCCTTTGTTTCAATAATGCATAGCTACAATTGCTCTCCGAATGTTTGTGTTTTCAGTAAGTTTTGCTGTCTCCTTGTGCAGTGTAATTTTGCTAAATTGTCAGCTACTGTATTTTCACTACTGCATAGCCTATGATCTGTAGCTTCATCATAGTATGATCATGATGAAACTAAGGCGTTGTCTTGTGATATAGCAAATGGCTTAGGCTTCTATGCAGAATGTTCCACTTCGCTTGAAACATCTCTTCTGAGGTAGGCCTATTTATTACACTCTTACAGTATAACTTATAAGGATAACCTCTTCCGTTGACTAACCAGGGCTCCCATTCTATAATTTCTAAGAAACCCAGATTGCTCATGAAAAAAAAAACATTTGTCTACCAAAAAAATACAGAAATGCAAAAAGACATATGAATGCAAATACATTCTGAGGTAAAACTGTGATTAAAATACTGATTTACTTATGGTTCCTTTTCAAAATTGTGTGTCTGCAGCATTAAAATCAACATTTGGATCATTTTTCTGTTACTCAACCCCTTACTCTTCTACTTCATGATGACACCATTGATCTGGTTGGGAACAACTTATCCATGCAACCCACCCCACTATGGTCTGTGGGTAAAATTACATTTCTTCACGATTTGTATGTATAAACATTGTTTTCTGCCCGTGCTACTTGTTTTTGTAATGAAATGTTGTATCATGATGCCTTGCTCTAGTCTCTGCCTCAAAACCATTATTGCTGCTCGCTTCCTTCACCTGTATGCCTGCCTCACCTGCTCATCTGTACATGCCTCAATTCTTCACCCATTGCTTGCCCACCATCACCTGTGTTACTGTCATGTTGATGTTTATTGTGTTTTTTTCTATCTGCATATTTTTTTTCTCAACTGTAAATATCATGTGTTTTTGTTTTCTAATCACCTTGTCTTTTTCTCCTTTTATAACAAATAAAGCTGATAACATACTCTGTTATCCACATGTCTCATTTTTCAGGCTTAGGTATATAGTAGACATTTTGCTAGCTTCTAACAGTCTTGGTTTTAGCAAGTTTGTTTTTGTTTTAACATGATTAACAAGTAAAAATATTTTTTCAGTAATGCTGTAAAATGTGACAAACTACAAATAATGGCCATTAAATCATGAAGTTTTACAAACATGAAGTTATCTAAGCCATCTTTTTTGATGTTCATGTTACACCGATGATACCAGAATTCAAGGATATTTACTAGACAAGGAGTAAGACACATCCCTAAACTATTGCTATAGCCTCCAGCCTGTTTTTTTCTGAGAAGTTTTGGTCATTTGTCTCATATTAGTATTAAAATCAGCCATAACAGCATTCACTAGTTTATGTTTTCGAACATTATGATCGAATTGACTTTAAAATAGTTTGGTCTACGACAGAAAAATGACTGTAAATAACCTGGCTTCCAGCCTGACCTTCAGGCACACGATAGGCAAAATGTAGGGCCACATTTGCCATTGAACTTGGATCTTTTGTGAGATCTTGAGCTGTAAAAGAATCTAAAATTCCTAAGCTTCAGATACTTCCTCCAATGCAAACTGTGTTCTAATTTGCATGAATTTAAAATAGGGCACCCAAAGAATTCAAACATTCAATCATTCTGTTGTAATTTTGTTTCATCTAATTCTTCAGCTGGCGTCTGTGATAACAACCATTCACCCAAATGCTAATCTTCCACTGTTTATACATTACAAGCATTTGTTATTCATTGAGGTTACTTCTGCTGTACACGCAACTGGCGAACTGCATGGCTGTCTTTACTGAATGGCAAGCAACCTAGCCAACAAGAACAAGCAACCCAGTATTTGATAATGATCATATTGACATGGGTACAAAACCGACTGAAGACATTTTGTTTCACCGATTTAAGTACTTTTTTCACCAGATGAACGCACGTGAACACTCATTCACACTGACTGTAATGACCAGAAGATATGTTTATTTTACTATTATATTTACTATAGCTCGTTGCCAAATTTTATCTTAAAAAAAACTAGATTTAATAAGGTTTTTCAAAATTGAACCTAGAAGACACCCAAATGGACTAGAAAAAACAGATCTGGGTGGAAAAAACAGCAATGGGAGCCCTGTGAATACCCAACAGAGGCGCTGTGTAAAAGAATTAGGATACCCTATAAAAATCCAATTTAAAGGAAGACGTCCGTTTCATAATAAATCAGATTAGTTACGATTTTCATCATTATTGGGCTAGCTCAGAGGTGGGAAAACTATGGCCTGCGGGCCGCATGCAGCCTACGAGCGCATTTTGTGCAGCCTGCAGAGCAGTCACACATACATATAGATATTATTATTTGGAGTCTATGTTAAAGTAATTTTTATTATTTTACCGATTAGATTAGAATTATCAAGTTTTTTTTCCGCGCATTTCATGCGAAACCGCAGTTTTACTCAACCGGAAGTGACTATTCAGACAAGTCAATTGTTACCTTCATTTTGTGATAGCTCATGTAAAACTTTTTTAAAGTTTTCAAAGCGGTTATAGATGTAATAGGCCTATATGTAACACGAGCATGCGGCCCTCGGTAGCAACAAAATCTTCGATGTGGCCCTCCGTAGAAATGTTTGCCCACTCCTGGGTAGTTGTACAGCAGCTGATACAACAGTCAAGTGAAACACAACAACGCAAAAAAGCGCCAATGGAAATGGTCTTTCTTGGTCCTAAAAAAAGGACCAAGATTGATCAAAAAATTCCAATGGTCAAAACATTCCTCCTGCATTCAAAACACATCAATAGAAGTGCAAATCTCAAAAGTTCAGTCGCAATCTACTGCATTTCATAAATTAGCGAGTGGCAACTTTTTCAAGCATATTTCAATTGTTCATGCTCACCATCACCTTTCATAGTTTACGATTCAAAAGTGTTACCTGGTCGTTTTCTTAACAATGTAGAAGACATAGAGGGATTTAGCAAAAAATAAATTCATCAAGAAACATGAACAAACATTTATGAAAATCTTTTTGAACATACATAACAACAAAGTCAAGGACTACAGTTTGTGAATAAAATCAACGCGCAAATAAAATCAACGCGAATCTATTGTTTAAAAAATAGTAATTTTCTATGCGATGGGAAACAACATCACAAGTTTCTATTTTGGGAACGCAACATCAAACCAGTGCTGCCATGCAAATTCTTAAAATATAAAATGCGAGACAACATGGCAATTGGATTGGACCAAGGATAAGCTGAACAAAGACGGTGGAGGAAAACTGAGCATCATTTTTTAACTTCAAATCTTCTCCAATCACCAGAATATTTGCTCTACATTCGTTCCCACACACGAGAAACGAAAGTTTCAAAGTTGATTCCGCACAGATTCCACAAAATTCTAAATCCCACAGAAAATCTTGGCATGTTGCCTGAAAAATGAAACTCATACTTTGCTTCGTCTCAACACAAAAACGAAGTATTAAGGACTACGCCTCAACCTACAACCGAATGTGTTCTGCCGAGCGGAATCTACAATTTTCCTTTTTCTCAAATCTACCAAACGCTAGATTATTTGTGGTTTCGGGCTATTGCTTTTGGCTGTTTGTTTCTTTGAATAGATCAAAACCATAGTGCACGATGTAGGATACTCAGTTCAGCATGTTGTTCTAGAATCTCCAGATATACCTGATATGTTTTCCACAGTGGATATTGGTAGATAGTGGATTTTGTGTTGAATAAGAATATCGTCTCAAAAGCCGCAATTCCAGAAACAAGAAGGATCAACTGAATGGTGTTGGGACAAGATTTTTATGCCAACAAGATTTTTTCAAGATTCAAGGACGGATTTATATTACAACCCGAAAATATAACAAGGAACTGTGCGTGAGTGTATTACAAGCATTTCTGAAACAATTTTAAACGGTAAAGAACAGACATATCTGAGATCTGAATGACTGAATGTCTTTGTTACAGATTGTGGAATGAGAAGACCCTTCAGTTGCAGAATGCAAGATTTGGAATGAGCTGCCCGCGCAAAAAACGTAAGCTCGAAACGTTTTTAAATACAAATAAAATATTTTTTCAAATCATGCTCTTATGCACATGATTATTGCACAGCGATTGATCGAATTGTTGTGTATCTGCGAGCAAATAAATACTTCTTGTCAAAAACATATTCTCGTAAATGATTGTGTGCGTCGCAAATGTCCAAGTAAACCGCAACCTTGGTTTGGATTGAGTGATTCCGGTTTAGAAAAGCTCTGCTGCTAAGCCTGCGAAAACTGCAGTAGTCTGACAGTTGCAGTTCTGAATCTTGTCGGTAATTTCAAGCATTTTGACAGAATGCTGCACACGCAGGAAAACTTATCCACTTGAGGGATGTGCTCCTCAATCCCGGTAAGTTATGCTCAGTGTGAAGGGATAGTGGCGAAGGTTTGCCCATGACTAAATTCATGTCACCTCTGCTGCGTAAATCATTCATGGTGCTTAGGTTGTGCTGCAGGCGAACGCCTGCTCACTGGATGTGGAACTGAAGCGTGTGCGACCCGGTTGTGTTCTCGCACCTTCAGTGTGGGCTTGCAACCAGAAACCTCGATGGTGTTAACTAGGCAGTTGCTGGTGCTGTCAGCGTGCTAGACGTTTCGGCCAAAGAGAGCTCTTACTTCCATATGCATGGAAGTCACTTTTAGGTGTCGATTGCTTGGTCTTTCCCTTTCTCCTTGCTTGGGCCAGTCTTGCTTGCATGTAGCGGTCGCGCTAGCGTAACTGCTACATCACTTTCCTTCCTCGAAGTCTTTGGATTGCCCACTCTCTTCTCTTTGACCTATCTTGCCAAGTAATACCAAGAGTCCAGCCAGGTACGATAACGTGCATTTGATGCTTGATTTGGCTTCGGTACGTTGAGCCTTAGCTGCGGTGCGTTGAGCCTTTGTCTTCTTTTTATTGCTTCCTTTTGGTTGCTTTTTCCACGCGACGCACGTTGTCCATCCCAACCCCTCACGATTTCACCCAACTGGATGGAGGTTTTTGGGTCCCCTTGGGACTTTTGGAGGTGTTCGTTATCGGGAGCCATTGAAGCGTGTGCGATCCGGTTGTGTTCGCACACCTCCAGGGTGGGCTTGCAACCAGAAACCTCGGTGGTGCTAATTTAGGCAGTTGTTGGTGCCGTTAGCGCGCTAGGCGTTTCGGCCAAAAAGAGCTCTTACTTCCATATGCATGGAAGTCACTTTTACGTGTCGCTTGCTTGGTCTTTCTCTTTTCTTCGGCCGTTCTCGCTTGCATGCAGCGGTCGCGCTAGCATGATTGTTACAGAACACTGTAGTGGTGCTAGACTTAGCGAGAAGTTTGGGGAATTTAAAACACGGTGCCATTCAGACTGTAGTTGATGGGAATTCCACCGGTTGTTTCAAGCTTAGGCTATGCCTTAGATGAGGGTAAAGGTTGAGAAAAAAACGCCTTAGGTGAGGGTAAAGGCTGTGAAAAATGACAGGACCGCAGACTTCTTTGACACCCACTTTGACAGGTACAACGGTCATCTCCAAGCGATGCCTGTTCCATGACAGAGGCAGCAAGCAAGGAAAAGACAAAGTTTAAGCAAAACATCCCCAGTGACGCAGAACAGATTGGAACGTTCCTTTTGCTGAGTTTGGAATTGCGGTAGAAGTTCACACTTCACATTGCATTTCTTCGTTCAAAGCCCAAATATTTTCGAGTTCGGATCAGCGAAGCGACTGACTCACAGGAAAGGGCTCAGAGGCCAAGTCTCCAGCAACAATGAGAGCAGACACGTCCGTATAAAATTATTTTAGGTTGACAGTGAATTTGGGGGGACTGCCACATTTTGAGAGGATTAACTACACAAGATCTCTGTTGACGGTGTCAAAAGTTTTGGTATAATCAATGAATTATGAATAAATGTTGTTTTTGCTCCCTGCACTTTGTTTGGGGGAGACGGGCGACGAAACACATGATAGTGGTGCGGCTATTTCTTCAAAGTCTGGTTTGTCACTCAAGGGGATAACTTCTGTGACAGCATCCAGTTTGCAAGAAAGACTTGCAAGGCGGATCGCTAGCAAGGATTTTCCCGGCTCCAGCAAGTAGGGAGATACCATTACGACGGTCATTGCAACAGACTGTTTTGTTGCCTTTCTTTTTGTGCACCACGACGAGGCTGGCGTCATTCCACTCTTGAAGTAAGGTCACTTTTCAATTAGGGGAAAGCAGCGCATATTGCATTGGACACCAATCGTGACAGTCAGTTGCATGCTTTTACTTTGATATTTTGTGGGAGTGGGATGTAGGACAAAGAGATATATTTGTAGCAGTAGGGTTAGCCTAGACTTGTGGAATTGACTGAGAGTGTAGGAGAAAATTGAAATGAAAGCAAAACGAACTGCTTCCACCAAATGTTCAATTCTACGTAGCCTGGTAACAAAAGTACTGAAGCAACATTGGGCACCACTTGTAGCTCGTTGGGAACGACTTTGTAGCTAAAAAAAACATAGGGGAAAGTGTAAATATTATTTGACTCGACATTCACTCAAGCCTGCTAGCCAATGATGCCAAGTGACTGGCTAGTTCTTGTGACTCGGCTCGACTAAGTCATCACGACTCGACTCTGACACAACTCGAAAAATGTTAGATGATTCTGACGCGACCCTGACACGAAGGACTAGTACAATACAATGGTTCCCAACCGGGGGTCCATGGGGCATGGACCAACAGGGATCCACAGAAAGATTTTAAGGGGTCCACGACATTTGTTTTGAAAGGATGAAAGCAAAACAGCGAAAGCCAAACTTTCCACGGTGGGTGATCTAGCTTGCAAACGACGACAAATAGAATGCAGCTGCAGGGTAACGCAAGATCTGGCCCATATGAAAGAACATGTTTGTGCATTTTGACAATGGTATGTAAGTTGTCATTTAATGAAATTCAATAGGAAGTTTGATACTGTTTGTTCTTGAGTGGCTTATCCGTACAAAAAGTTTCTAACAGAGCACATCTTAGAATTATCCTCTGATTCAGGGGTAGCGAAACGTTTTGACCCGAGGGCTGAATTCGCGACTGCCTGGCCTCTGGAGGGATGGATACAGTGAGATTTATGTGACAGGTAGCAGCCAATGCTGTTGCACTGCTGTCCACAGTCGGAAACGTGGTGCTTGAAAAAATTGTGCAAGGTATTTGGTGGGCCGCATGCGGCCTGCGGACTGTAGTTTGGCCACCCTGCTCTGATTCAAGACCATTTCTGTGCGTAGTTTTGATAAAATGCATTGTTGAGATGCCAGACTTGCATAAATATGTGGAAACAAAAGACAAAAGCGAGTGGAGTTCAACTTAGCATCATTAAGAATTTAGTCGATCACATGAATCCAAAATTCCTCAACTGTCTTGTCGTCTAAAAGATTATTGCCTTGCGGATCAATCAACTCATCCTTCTGCTCATTAGGTAGGCTATGCTATGTTGTGGCTGCTCGGTCGGCGCGGCGTCGTATGCGCGATGCACCACGAACGGAATTTGCGCTATGCCTATGTGGCACGAACAAACAGTTTGGAATGAGCACGGCATTTGATCTCAAATGTTGCTTGCTGTCACACCGTGAAGTTTGCGTGCTTGCCACTTAGGCCAGTGGTTCCCAACCTTTTTTATCCCATGCACCCCTTTAACTGTTATTCACAGATAAAATCCCCCCTTAGAAACTTAGTTTGTAAAGAACACTTTTACATCAGTACACNAAGAAGAGAAACTAAACTCTTCACAATTGATAAGCTAAACTATATTACATTTTAAACAAAATCCTAATACAAAATTCCCCCCTGGTGGGGAATCCCCCCGGTTGAGAACCCCTGGCTTAGGCCCTCCGATTGCAATACTGATGAGAAGATGGCTAAGTTGATTTGAAAAATCAAAATTTCAAATCTAACCATTAATTGAGCATTATTTTTAACCTTTATCACTAACTCTACTCAAACCTCAAGCTGTCAACCCTAACTCTCACACTGACTAAACACGCCGCAAAGAGACCATAAACTGCGAGCTGGCGGGGCTAACCAAACTGTAGCGACTCGCGACGCCTGAGGAGCAGGATTGTGCAGCCAAAACTCAAATTTTAGGCTCCGGCTTTGGCTCCAGCTCAAGGCATAAAAAATGTTTGGTTCCGGCTCCGCAGTCCTGCGTGAGAAGGCGAGTTATGGAAACAGTGTTGCCGAATTTCACGCTGAAAAAAAGAAAAAGTTAGGAAAAAACGGCGTTCCCACACCTTTTTGCACTAGTAACGTTATTAAAGATTTAGTTTTTTTTTATTTCAGTTTCTACGTGTAGCACCTGGAGTAGCATAAAGTACCGTAGCATGGATTTGCAATTACTGTTTGTGACATCGCCAATGGTATTTGCGTCTGATTGTTTGCATTTATCGAATTCTGCAATCTTCTTTTCAGAGGAGTAATTAGTCTTGAAGTTTTCAGCCCGTTGCGGAGTAGGTTATAGCTTGCCTTAGTGGATTACGAAAACTAAAGCAGCGTTTTGCCTGTGAGGTCATCTGAGTATTATTTGGTGTTAGAGTTCGAATTTAACCTATATCAGGGGTGCAGTGGTGTGGGAACGGCGTATCTACACCTCGTTTTCTAAAACTACACCCCTGGATAAGTTCTATGGAACATTCATGATTTTTGGCACGCAAAGCAAATAACCTTTTCTGGTAAAGACCACTTATTGTAACTAACAGGAATGACTGGCTGACTTGTTTTACGAAAGGGGTCCACAGCTTTCAGCCAATTCGTCAAAAGGGTCCATGATGCTGAAACGGTTGGGAACCCCTGGACTAGTAATTCGACACGTGGCTCGACCAGGGGCGTAACGAAGGGGGTAAGGGGAGGACAATTCCCCGGGCGCCGAAAAGTCCCATGTCACAAGTACTTTCTTCAATGCACTTGCTACCGAAAGACCTTATGCTCGAATATGGCGGCGCCAAACTTGTTTCTTGCCCCGGGCGTCGTCTAACCTTGGTACGCCGCTGGAATCGATAGTGCCGAATGAGTGAAGAAACTAGATAATTCTCGTTGTCTAATTTGACGAATTAGAGCGAAATGCAAATAGCTATAAATCTACTCTAATTTGTGAAAAATTTATGTGCTCAAATTTTAGTTCTAATTTAATTTCAGGTTTTACCGAAAATACCGCTTTGTCCAACGACGTTTTTCAGCAAGCGATTGCATGAAGAAAAAAGCAATAAAAATATCAAAGTGCCATGTAAACCCTGAAGCCTGTCATGGGCTGAGGCTGGACATTATCGCGAACAGTAGCTGTACGACCTAGTTGGAGCACGTTAGGTACTATATTTATTCGATTCTTAGCCGCCCTTGATTGCAAGCCGTATGAAGTGGTGTTGAAAAAGTTAATGTAAGCAGCCCTTGATTCTAAGCCGCCGCGCTTGAATGTAGGTTACCTTATCCTCTGACATTCTTTAGCGTACTAGCACGTTTCGCGTTTTTGACAACCCTGGTGATGATGTTTACACCACTACCACTACTTGCTGTTCAACAATTATTCCTCCCGTGACGGATATGCACGTGACACTGAAGATAATAGAATATGAAAAGAGAGTTCGGTCGACAAAACGTATTTAAGGAAAGACAGAGCGTCATCTATAACTTTCTAAAAGGTAAATGAAAAAAATGCGAGCCGCCCCTGATTGTAAACCGCGCTTGATTTTAAGCCGCATGAAATGACGAAAACAACTTTATAAGCGCGACTTACAATCGAATAAATATGTTATAATAATGTTGTCTGGAAATGGAAAGAAAACAATTAGACTGGCAATTGTATATGTTTTGAAAACTGGCATGCGTTATTAGGCTATCCGTTTGTGATGACGATAACTGGAGATTTAATTTAAAGTTTGGATTAAAGTTAAGAGAAATTGATTCATAAATTCTTTACAGCAGTACAAAGTAGAATGATATCTGCAGTCTAGCCACATATAAGCAGACTACGAGGGTCAGTCAATAAAAATTAATGATACTTTTTTGATAGCTCGTCTTTGTGTTGGCTAGCAATAAAAAAATGCTTTTTTACTTTATAGCAGTGATGTGTCCGAGTCATATTTGTTGAGTCAAAGTCACAAGCACTTCGAGTGAGAGCGAGTCAGATTCCTTAAAAATTTCATTGAGTCACAAGAACTGTCGAGTCACTTCGTGTCATGGTTTGCAAGCTCGAGTCAATGTCAAGTCAAATGAATTTAAAAATCAAACAGATTGCTACGAAATAACACCATGAGTAGCAAAAATAAATTAAACATTTTTCCTATTTCTTTTTTTGCTACAAACTTGAGCTCAAACGAGCTACAAAATGGCGTAAACAAGCTAAAAATGATGCTCAATGTTGTTTTAGCAAATTTGATTCCAGGTTGTTTAAATCTACGTTTTTTTGTGAAAGCAGTTTCCATTTCACTTCTCTCTTTCACTCTAAGTCATTTCTGCAAGTCTAGCCCAACTTCTTGCAAGAAATGTCTTTCACATGTCCATAAAATGACCAGAGATGAACATGGACTTCATTGAAATCTTGTCGCGTTCTAGTATTTTGATAGATTTGGATTTTACCATTTCTGCTTAGCCAGATTTGGACTGGATTTGATAATATTTTTATGAACTTCTTCGCAAGTTCAAAACTTTCTGTTCAGTTTTGGGACAGCAGATCACTGTATTGAAAAGTTTTTTTCAGTGGAGTTTCTCAAATCCGTCGGGATTGTATATTGTGTTTGTTAAAATGTTGAGACTTGTCTATGATCAGCGAAAAAAAAGTCGATATTTTGATTTTTTTCAAGAATACATTTTCCTGTCAATATTTTGGCTTGAAATTTGGTGGGATGTTGTAAACGCACCAAATACACATTTACTGCAAGTTTGGTGGGGCCCGTGAGTGGTGGCTGGCAGAAACGTGGCTTGAACCTCAAAAATCACCCGAAATCCGTGTTTTTTGCCCCCCCCCCGGTTTTCTTGGATCCCCCACCTAACATTTTAAACTTTTATGATCATCATTGCAAAGGTAAGGTCTTTACAGACATTTTTCATGTAGAAAGTTTGTGTCGAACGTATTTGCTTTGAGCTGTATGGCTGTTTGAATAGACGCAACTGATTTTCCTAGCCTGCTCGAAAAACAGTTTTTCCCCTAAATCGACGACTTCACAGTGACATCACAGGTGGGCGCGACCTACCTCGTAATGTGCGGTGCTGTCGTACGGATCCAATGATACCTCCACTGACTATCTAGCTCAATCCGTTCGGAAGTTATGGCCGCGCAAATGTTTACAGGGTACTATAGTGTCCGGCGCGAGCGTTAGAGGGAGTTGGTCTAACTTTCATTGATCAAGTCCTCTTTCATGACTCATCATTGTTATACATACCTTAATACCTATGGGCCTACCTCATAAGTCAAAACATTTATATCAGCTCCTCATTGTTTATGTGTGTAGCCCAGTTCTCATGAGTTGTTTGTGTTGTATACCTGTTTGTCTTCTGCTTTGATGTCTTACACTCTATTTCTGAACTTAACAGAGCTTTTCATTGCATTGCTGCTAGCAATGATTATTTTGAAGTCTCTGCAGTTTTAATTTTTATGATGCTATGAGCCAAAGATAGAGCATAAGTTAACTTGAATTAGTTCCCAATCTGTTTATTTGTCGTCGAATCTCTGAGTTGGATTACGTATGGGCCTAGCTAGCCTAATGACAGTGATAGGAATTTGGATTTAAACAAGATTTAGTTTTCGGATTTGCACTGGATTTTGAAATATAATTTTTGGACTGGATTTGGATTTGAAAAACATAAATCCGTTTATCTCTGGAAAAGACTCAAAGTAAAAGCATGAGGCCGACTGCCATGATCACAATATGTAAATATTATATTAAACCGCGATAATGTGTTTAATGTAGGTCTATTGTGCCCTTCTGGCCCGTCAGTGAAAAGCAAATCTCAGCTATACCTCCGTGTTAGGTGGAACACTTGATACTTAAAATTTATCAGCATCAGAACACCACTAGGAGACACAACTAAGACAGAAAATTTGCGCCAATGTTGATCATCACTGAAGCAAAAAAGCCATCTTTTGTGTGAAAACGATCCGGTATTGTGAATCAGATGTTTGGAAGCTTTGTAAAAATGACTCTGATTCGAGACTAGAATCACTGATTGTGATTCGAGTCGAGTCATTCGGTGAAAAACATGACAAGAGTCGAGTAACCAAAGATCGTGACTCGAGTCACGCTATCACTGCTTTATAGCCATAGAGACTATACGCAGATAACATACTATTATAAAATTAAATATTAGTGTGGATGAGTCTACACAATAAATGGAATTTCGCATAGATTTGATTTGAATATGTAATTCATGTTCGGAGTTTAGTTTATTTTCTAGTTTTCGTGAATTCAGTAATTTTAATTCCAATCTTTGGAGCACAAAATTGGGATAGACTTAACAGTTTCATCACCACTAAAAAAGCCTTCAAAAGAATATACATGCTTTCCTTTGAGACGTTTCGGATTATTCTTAATCCATCTTCGGTCAATAAATAAAGCAACACTTGGCAATGCTATCATTTCAAAACCAAAAGACTGTGACGCAAGAAATAACAGTGTGATGCATAAGACGTCAAAAGCAAAACCAAGACAGCCAACCCTGTCAAATTCGCTAAAAGTAAAAGCAGGACCGATAGCTATGGAGAAAATGTTAAAACAGAACCTACGTAAGGTCGTAATCTACGAAAACAAACCAAGACCAGCAGCAAGAGGCCGTTCACAGAACACTGCAAGCGAAGGATGCAAATATTTTAACAATTACCAGTATTACAACCAGGCGCGTAGCCAGGGGCGGAATGGGGGCAATTGCCTCCCCCCCAATTCCGAAAGTTGCACCAAAAATGTTTAGGTCAATCAAGCTTTTGATATGTAAGCCAAAGAAATTTTTCAGCGTAAATCACCGAAAATGCTTGCTGTTGCATAATTTAGTCGAACCTGATCAAAGCACTGTGGTTCATCAATTGTCCGTAGTTAATCAAACGTTGTGTACCAAGGGGGGAAATAGAAGAATTTTCCAGATGAAGCCAAGGATTTTCGTCGGGTTGGCAAAAATGTTGAAATTTCATTTTTTCCTCTCGAAACTAAGTAAACAACCTTTTGTGCTAGAAATATAATAGAAAAATGTCGAATTTCAAAACGTATGGAGGGGCCAAGGCCCCCTTCTACCCCTCCCCTTTCGACGCTTATGGTTGTGTATATAATGTAAATGTTGGAGAATTCATGTCATGGCTGACATTTTCCTGANGTTTAATCTCCGTGTAGAAGTTAGTGATAATGAAGTACGACATTGTATCTAACNGCTTGTAACCACTAACCAAAGTAAAACAAGGAGTAACACTTTTCCCAGCTGTTTCTGATGCACCAGCTTGTTGAATCTCACGTAATAGTGATGTGAACTTATAATTTCAAGCCCATCGCAAAAATTTCTCTCCTCTGATAACTCCGGNGTGCTACAAATGCTGTGCATCTTACCCTTGTCTCNAGCATAAGCCATAGCCTTAAATGTAAATCGTATATCTTTTGTACTGTTTCAAAACTAAATAGNGATGATGTACGTTTTATATGCCTTGAAGNTCAAACTTTGGTTGAGAAGAAATCCAGTTTCAAAGTCTTTTTATTGCGCAAATAAGCCATACACCAAGGGTCTCAAACTCAAATTGCTTCGAGGGCGNAAGGACGACTTTAAAATAAACCAGGGCCGCATTATGACGCTGACGCAACAAAGGCGGTACCTGAGCCTTACTAGAAACAGCTTTTACATCTTTTTTACGG
>JGI24158J21664_10003148_pt1 | contig 20528 bp, 14 predicted proteins | sample Ectturendosymbi3_FD_21664 | JGI IMG/M metagenome (IMG submission 21664) | reverse complement strand
TGTTGCTTTGCATAATGAAGGGCTATCAGAACGTAAAATTGCTGCTAAATTAAAGGTCAGCAAAACTGCTGTGCATCAATCAATCAAGAAATTCAAGCAGTATGGCTCCTATAAGGATTTGCATAGGAGCGGAAGACCAAGAAAAACAACTATCAGAGATGACCACCTCATGAAAAGGATAGTTGCGAGGTCACCACTGAGTTCTATTAACAAAGTTCGAGCTGCTTTGCTGGAAAAAGGGGTTACTGTTGGCTGCATGACTATTTCCCGACGCCTTTCACGGGAATTTGGCCTAAAATCCCACAAGCCTGGAAGAAAACCTCGCCATACATCTGCAATGAAGGCTAAACGGTTAGCCTTTGCCAAGAAAATCAGGACTGGACGCCAGCACAGTGGGGCAAAATCATGTTCTCTGATGATTCTACGCCGCAACATTTCTTAGTTAGGAAAAGACACGTTCGACGGCCACGTGGAACGCGATTCAATGAGAAATACACGATTTCTACGATGAAGCATCCACCAAGTCGATTTCTGAACATGGTGTGGCTGGGATCTCCTTTTTGCCACCTGGAACAACCATGAACGGCTCTCATTACGTTGAATTGCTGGCAGAAAAGCTGAAAATTCACATGGCAGTGCATAACTGTACTATCTTCATGCAACATGGCGCTCCTTGCCATCGATCGAAAGTTGCCAAGACTTTTCTGGCTGAGAACAGAATCAAGGTTCTAGATTGGCTGGGCAACGGCCCTGACCTCAACACTATCGAGAATCTGTGGACTAATATGAAAAATAAAGTTGCCGAGAAACATCCATCAAGTGCTAAGGACCTTGTGAAAGTGATCAAAGAAGTGTGGGTGAAAGAAATCTCCCAACAATTCTGCAGAAATCTTGTGCACAGTATGCCACGGCGCCCGCAAGAAGTGATAAAAAACGGAGGGGGATCCATAAAATGCTGTCTTTGGCTCAAAATACTGTAAATTTGGTGGATACAGCATTAAAAGGACAATTGCAATGTGAATTTTGCGTGAAAATAAAAAATTATTGAGAATAAATCAGCTTTTGTGGAGTTTTGAATTAAGTTTTGTCAATTTTCTTTCAAAATTAAGGGTGGTCTTAAACTTTTTGTAGTGACTATATAAGCTGAACTTGTTTGAAACCTACGAGGAATACGAGATAGCAAAAGACACGTGTCTTCATCACTGAGGGTATAGGCGTCCACAGCGGCGTTGCAAATCGTGAACCTGCTCCCCTCGCCAGCGTTAACCAATAACGTTTAATTTAGAAGTTTAGCACTGCGACTCGGCGTTGCTCCTTAGCATACACACTGTTTATCGCAACAAATCGCAAAACGTTCGGCAACCGTGAAAAGCGAGAGGCTCCACCTACGCTATTTTCCGAGGGGGAAAATACAATTCGGTATCGAACTTCTCTGAATGACTTGAACTCAACACACGCACCTGTTTTAACAAATTGCGCCGCTTCTACTTTTACGACGGGCTTGTAGCTGGAAAAGTGTGGCAACCGCCTCCGCAAACAGAGCAATAAGGATGATGTGGCAGACCAGGAAAACACTGACTGTAACGCCGATGATCCGACAAAAGACTGACATAGACTGCCACAGCACTGAACGACAATAACATTAAACCGAATGCTGATTGTGATCGTCTGGTCATTACAAGAGAAACCGCCAGTTAATCATTTCATTTCGTCACAAGATTGGGTGTTGACTATTGGTTTACCAAAATGTAATTTCGGTAAACCTAATATGTCCTTGTCGCGGAGACTAATAAAACAAACGACAAACGTCACGGTTGTAAAAGAATAAACTAAGAGAAAAATTGTGCCGCAAAGTACCTACTAAAAAAGAAAGCCTACTGGAAAGCACCATATGTGCGATATAAATACATACAGTTCTTTAAGGTGTTTTGAGGGATCGAAACGGTCTCTTAAATCTTTCCAATGGTCTCTCAAAATACAGCAGAACTTCGCTTCATATCAAAATACACCAAAACCTTGCTTTGCGACCAGTGTTTCCTCTAAGAAAATTATATACTGTGGAAATGTTTGCTTCAGTGAGATGTCGTTGCGCAGTCATGAAGACACACAACCAGTGAAGCGTTTCAAGCGTTAAAAGGGCTATGCGTATATATATATGTATATATACACGATTAAATTTGGAATGTTGCAAGTGCGTGAGAATGAGATTTCACTGCGCAATGGTCTGGTGGTGCTGCGCATTTGCGCACCGTAGGGAGAACATTGTTTACGTTTCCTCAAAATGTCTTAGTGGTCACCAAGGTCAAACCTTAAAAACCCCTGAATGCACATGATTTTTGCGCTTATCGTTTACAATGAGGTTTGTAATCGATCGAGAACGCAAGACTCCGCCGCAACGTTCCACAATTTTTCTGGCAAAAACTCTGTTGACATGAGATAACAATGCATCTGTGGTAAGGTTTATGGCAGCTGATACCTACGGGAACACGAAGCCATTCCAGTTCATTAACTGAAGTTCTCGTGCCAGTTACAATTGTTCAGTGTCGTTTGCTGGCTTTTGCTCTCAATTCACTGCTGACTTCGATGTTTATCTGCAACAGCGTATATCTGCGCAACGCAGACCATTAATTGCAGTATGAGAAAAATTTGTCTTTCATTCCATGATCACGTCACTCCTTTACCTTTTTGCAATGATTGCTGTCGCCTAATGCTTTTTTGTGGGGAGAGAGAAGTAAAAACGGAAATCTTACCTAACATTTTCTTGTGCTGTAGTTTACATTTCAGCAACGTGAGTTTGGCTATAATGGTGCTTCCCTTTGGTTGAATGTGTCTGATAAATTGTCAGTAATATGACACAGGTCGGTTTCATGACAATTAAAAGCTCTAGGTTTTCTGTATATAGGCTTTCTAGGAATCAGCCGACTGGGCTCTACTTTTATATTTTTGAGATGATTCAAACTTGCACATACCTCTATTCAAGTAACTTTACTCCACAGGAAATCGATTTCCTATTAAAATTTTGCGATTGATTCTTTGTTTGTTTCACTTGTGGAGTGAAGTTGCTTGAGGTCGGTTCCATTTGCCTTGTTTGTTGCTGCTTGTGGGGAATTGTTGGAAAGACCTCAATTTTCTTGAATATGATTCAAAGCACCACCAATTATAGCTCCTCACTGTGATTTCGATTCACAATGGCGATTAGCAGGTGGAATATATAATTGGGTTAACTTGTGCACATGTGCTAACGGTCTATATTTCTTATGCCGATGGTACTTAGAGAATTCCCATGTTTCAAATAAAAATTGGCAGTTGCGTAGTTGAAGCAAAAACAAACAGACGGACAAAATTTGACCTCAAATTCACTAAACGATGATAAATTGGCTGGTCCATCTTCATTCATTAGCGATACAAATATGCTTATCTTTTGCCCGTGTTCATCGATTGTTAACGCAGCTGGACTATATTAATTAGCTACTAATTTGACATATTGCAAATATTCGAAACTCATCACCAGTTCTAACGAACGTGCTTGTAGGAAGTCAAAAGGTAGAACAGATTAGGGATCATTCCGCCGCTATGACTTTTTTCAGAAATTTTTTGATTTTCGAGAAAATGTGGTATATTCGCATAATTTTATTACAAAATATCATCTTGCAGGATATACACTGCGTAAGTGCATTACCCATGGAAAGAATTTTTTCAGACTGCTTTGGATTTTTTCCAACTTTTGAAATCTTCTGATGCAAGAGTTTGAGTAAGTGGAAATTTTCTTTTTTGTATCAGTTCAGTTTGTTTCGTACGATTTCTGCTAGTTGAATTCTCACCGTGCCTGGTGTCCCATTATGTTGGGAAATTACTGCGTTTTTAGAGCCCAAAAATCTACATGTTTTGCATCTGGTATATTTTTTTGTTTGTTTCACATTAAAGTCAGTCATGGATATGACCAATTGACGCATGTGTTTGAAAACTCATATAGACGATTTTTTTTAAATTTATGTCCTCTTCCATTACTCGAGCATTCGGTAATAAATTAATGTCACATAACCTTTCAACGGACAAAGAACGTTTGAAAAATATTTGCACATATTTCATCTTTGCGAAGCTTCTCTCTCAAGAAACGTTTATTAAAGAAAGGGTCACAACAAACAGTCCTACTGCTGATCGCACCAAAACTTTGTACAAGAACAACACAGTTCCTTTTCATGTCCTTGTGTTCGGTCCACCGGTGATTGAATCGATTCTGATCACAACGTTGCTAGATAGAAACTAGCCAGCTTGCAACAAATGAAAGACAGGATGTGACGTACCAATTTCCGACTGTTTTCTCCTTTGCGTTGAACTTTGCTGTCTCAGCAGGTTGCAGCCATCTACCAAAGTCCAAACGTTGACCCCTAGCCTGTCATTGTTTACGGAATTGGCCAGTGGTGTTGGTTGTCCTGAGTTTCATAACCATCAAGTCCATTGCCTGAACCAGGCATTAGGACCAATGTGCAGGCGGTCTTCCAACTTTTCTGTCATAGGGAATTTGCAGGATGCGTGGAGTATTTAAATTAATCCAGTCCTTTTCTTGGACGTCTAAAGTCTAAAATTACGTGGTTTATCGCTACGGAATTAGCGAGTGCCATTTTATTGGACAACGTACAAAATTTCGCAAAAGTCGTACCGTTCTTGGTCGTGTTGAAACATTTAAGGACCGCAAAGCCACTATAGTGGCTCGGACTTTGTTCATTCATAACTTGCCACCCGTTAGAGCTGGAGAGCTGTTCAACCCTCTAAGAAAGCAGAAAGTCTCCTAGCTTCGATTTTAAAAAGTCCAGGCGCTTTTGGGTTTGAAAGTTTTTTAGAGGTGATGGCATGAGTGGGTGGGGATCAAAATATTTTTGGGTGACGTCATTGGGACCTGATAAAGCATTCAAAATGCAATTTTCCGTGTTTTCTTTTACAAAAACTAGGCGAAAATCCGCATCTTTAGAGTCCTCGATTGACCTATAGCAATAGTGGTTGGCAAAAAATGGCCAAAAACGATAATTAATTAATTAATACTCTAACGAATTTTTAAGTCTAAGGGATCAGCTAAGCAATTTGTGGTTTTTGCCAACCACTATTGCTAGAAGGACAATCGAGGACTCTAAAGATGCAGACTTTCGCCTAGTTTTTTTAAAAGATAAAACAAAGAAATTGCCCCTTGAATGTTTTTCTCAGGCCCCGATGACATCATTAAAAATCTCTTGAAGCCCACCCACTCATGACATCATCTCCAAAAATTTCAAGCCCAAACGTGCCAGGATATTTTAAAATCGAAGTTAGGAGACTTTCTGCTTTTATAAAGGGTTAAACAGCTCTCTAGCTTTATCAGACAGCAAGTTATGACTAAACAAGGTCCGAGCCACTAAAGTGGCTTTGCGGTTCTTGAAGGGTTAAGCTCAGTACTAAATAAAACACAAGGCCAAGTAAGCGAAGTGCCAATTTAGCCTTTAATTTTCCGTACACAGTGCTTCAAAAGACAAGAAATAACATACTTTACATATGATTGACGTAATCGGTGAAAACTACAGCGGCCAAACGGGATCGAATAAATAAAAATAGAAGCATAGCTTTCTTTGCCCTCCTAGAATCACCACTGACCGCTGCAAATCATTATAATATATAACATTTTCTCTGATTTACACCAACATTGAAAAATGTGATTCCTTTTGATAACCACTGTGGGACGCCTTTCCAAACATTGTGCACGGATTGAAAAGTGAATTGTTTTTAACGTTTTGCATATCATCGTCTCCAAAAAAGATTAATCTTGGGGAATCGTTTACCTAAATTGCTGTATTTTCATTAATTTATTATGACGGGAAAAACTTTTCAATTGGTTCATTTGCAAAAGAACTCATACCCTACATCGATGAACTTAACAAATCTTGCTGTGAGAAGGATCAGCGCAAAAAGACGGAAAATAACACAAGGATTTAAAGGTAACTTTTTCAGAAACTCTTTGCTTGCCTTTCAAACACAAATTAAACATTGAACCAGCAAGCACCTGCAAAACCACAGAGGCCAAACCTTTGGTGTGACACAAGGGTTTTACCCGTCACGGTGGTGTAACTCACGAGAGAAAGGAAATCACCCGATTTGGCTTCACAAGTTCACGATTAAGATATTAAGATGAAACGGACCTACGGTGTTAAATAACAATCAGCTAAAGGAATCAACCAAGACTCCGGTTGATTTTCATTGAGGCTTTTTTATCAGGCATCAATAAAGCAACAACGCCAACAGTAAAAATGTGCGCATGTTCTACCCGCTTGACAAACTTCCTGTGGAGAAGGGTACGCAAAAACTTGTATACATTTCTGAATTGCTTATTTATCGTGTAGGTCATATCCAACAGTCGCTGGTTTTTGAAATGGAAACTAATTTTATAAACGCGCTGCTTGACGTTTGTACGACTTTTACCACCGAGGTAGAAAGCATTGTACCTCAATCGCAGAGCGACGATTTTTGTAATTGCATTTTTGGATTACAAAAACAATAAGCATGTTAGAGAAGTGAACCAACGTTTGAAGTGCAACGTCAAGCGGGTAAAACCAACTAAGTTGCAGTTGTAACACAGCGCTCTTCAGCCGGTGTGCACGGTGCACCCTAGGGTGCATCAAAATATGCGTGGGTTGCCCCATTATTCACCACTACACATCGATTCATTGATTAGGGGAGCAATGGAAAAGATTGTTCTTCGGTTTGAATTATTAGTTAATAAAATGCAACAACAAAAGAGCCATTAAATAATATTTCCTCGATTTTGTTGTGCTTTATGTAATATTGTAGTGTAATAGTCTTATTGCAGGATAAGTTTCTTATCACTTTTCACCTCTGTATACCTTTCAAGTAAATAGGGTGCATGAGTTCGTTAAAACATCTTCAAGGGTGCGCCATAACAAAAAAGGTTGAAGAGCACTGTTGTAACCAAATGGTGCTCTAGTAAACACGAAATGTTTTTTAGTTTTTTTAAACACAAAAATTTCATAAAATGTAGGATATGTTTCGTCGACGTTTGAGAAGTGGACGAGTTGTATTTCGTACTTTTTCTATCATTTTCGATCATTTAAGCTTTCAAAATTCCGCAGGTAAAGGTAGTAACAGTTTTTTATTGTTTTCAATAACGTTTGTTTATCTGCATATAAAAAACATTGTGCCATTTTTTTGACAAATATACGTTACTTACTTGCTTAGGGCAAAATGTGGAAAAAAACAAGACTCGTATGAAAATAGCTGAGTTGAATTCTTCTTGCATCAAACCCAGTCCAAACTAAAACATTTGAGCCACTTGTGATTCACTGCTCACAGTTGCTGTTGTCAAAGGGGCTTCATAGGCTTTTCAGCAGAGATGGTCTATTTTCGTTTGTTTACGCTTTCAGCCTGCACGTGAGCAAATGCGCTTCGAATCGTATTCACTGTTTTTTAATGAATGTAGACCACATACTTTTCTTTCAGCGAATGGTGCAGCTATTGCTAATTTTGGAAATTAAATTGTTATCACAAGCAGTTGGGATCTTCACTATCCGCACCTCGTAAATCGCATGTTACGATCTGCCATTTACGAGGCTTGGGTTTGTTGCCAGCTGTAATGCGCGGAAAAGTACTACGATCGCTTTTTACGCAGCAAGCAGCGCGCTGTCGACATCTGTGTTGACGAAGCAACTTTCCGCTGCATTACAAGGTATGCTGAGAGCGAGCTTTGACTCACTTCATGCTCTGCGGAGCGGTGAGCAAACATACCTGACAGACGCTCACTGTATCCAAGAGCACTGATGCGTTAAGCTGCAAACGAGCGATTCAAAACAACGGAGCTGACCAACCTCGGTACGTATGATTGCAGCGAACAAAAGCTGCAAACGAGCGATTCAAAACAACGGAGCTGACCAACCTCGGTACGGATGATTGCAGCGAACAAAACACTTGCAAGAACAACAGAACCCATTGTCCGCGTCATTTAGCCTTTCGCCATCTTGTAACCAGTTGTGAGTAAAAACTTCAAAAACCTTTTGAAAAATATTGTTTTACTTGAATTCGTAGCAGGACTAAATATTGTTTTAATTTGCTGCACGCAATATTCCGACAGTTAGAATATCTCTAAAGCGCTGCGTAAGTTTGGACAGTGGTTGACATTAAATGTCCTCAACAAGATATCAATGTCATTAAAGCTGAGGCGCTATTGAAGGCTTTGTGGAAAGCTAATGCTAGTGTTTCTCTATCATTGCGGGTGCTTCCTTAAGTTTTCTGTTTGTTATGCACAGTATATACCTTTTTATGTCATGTTGATCAAGCAGCAGAAACAATCCCACTGCTACATATTTTTCCAGGAAATACATGCATGTTCACTGACAACGCCGATATGGTTGCCGCGGAAGTTGAACAAAAATTCCAACTACACGCAAAGCATTTTGAAATGGGTCAACAGCACCCACTTACGAAGGTCCTTGTTACGGTATGGCATGGTTTATTCATGCATTTTTCAGATTCAAATCACGAAATAGCACGAATGCAACAAGAGGAAAAATAGCATCAAAGATCACAAATTAATTTTATTTTGATGAGAATATAAAAACATTAGAAATTTCAGGTTTCACAGTTTAATGATCGTGTTCTAACATGTTGAATCACAATTGGGTTGGCGAAAGACGACTTGGGTCAAGTTCTCAGCCAGCCCTGCACGGAAGAACGATTTCTTGAAAACCTCTACGACGAAAACTGTTTTTTCAAAATGTCGGTAACTTTTCCAACGCCACTGTAGTTTTCACATGGAATGAAATTATACTTGATTGAAGGTGGCATCAGTGCGATGAATAGCGGCGCCATCAAAGCCAGTGGTTGGACGTAGATTTATTTATTTTTTGCAGATGCGAAAGACAGAATTTGTAAACATTAGCAAGTGCCGCGGGATTTGCATCACCACCAACAACAGGCATGATGTTCAGCAAGAAGCTTTTATCTATCCAGAAAACTGAGCGACGATCACGGTTTACCTCTGTGATGCACATGTTACATGAATTGCACAATCACTTCTGTGGATGGTTGGCAGCGAGCATGTCTGCAAAATATATTTGCAAATAATGCTGCAAATGTAAAATTTAATATTGGCGTTGCTTTATAAAGCTACGCAAGCATTTTGAAACAATTATAGAAATTGGTGATAGCTTCACGCACACGAGCTTAATTCTACAGTACTTCAACAGATTTTGTGGCGAAAGCCTGTAATTAAATGAGTACGTTTTCCACTTGCTTCAAACGAGAAATGCGCAATGCCTCTGCTGAACACGTGTGAAAACCATTTATCTGTATAATAATCAAGCATGCACTTCAGATCGAATTGCTCTGTACGCTGCTACGGTCTAAAATTAACCTTTTGGCTGCTTACATGATGGCACGCCCGGAAAATGTTCGAAAGATGCTTTCTTTACTATTTAAGTACATGCTGCTGAACTCCGTAATTGAACGTAATGAGCGATGGATGAGAAAAACGAAAGGACGCAACTTGTTTACAAATAGTTTACATTGTAGTTTTTATCCTCTATACAAGATTACATTTTGTTACTTGCAATCTTTTATTAATGTGACATTTCTTTACAGTTGCACACAATCAAAGCAAGAAGCCATGAAGCAATGTCGACGCAGGATTTCGCAGCCAACTTAAGTAAGTGTTTGTGATCACAAGCTCTTGCTTAAGCAAGGGTCAAGAAAGACTTTTTCCTTGGAAAAGTATTGTGTCTCAAACTCTGGATCATACGAGCAAAATAATTTGTCGGATTTTAACTTCTTTTTCATTATAATTTTTGGGAAGAAAATTTCCAAAAAAAGTTGCAATTTTTTTGCAACGTAAATTATGGACTTCATTTGAGACTGTCTTCACGAATTTTTAATTCCGTTTTCTCATAGGACTTGCTTTCTGTTTTTCGCATTTTAACTTCAAGTCTAACATGTGCTACCTTGCACAATTAGTCTATGCTCTACAGAGACCTCTAGCGGATCATTCTGGTAAGCCCAAAGTAGTCGTGGGGTGGCAACCTAATATCGTTCAATTAATGGTCGTTGCAAATACTAAGACACATTAACAGTGTTGCCAGATGCTGATTAAAAAACCAGCCCAATGTCCTCCTAAAAAAAGCCCGAAACCAGCCCAAATTACAGCCCAAAATTTGCGATGAAACTAGCAGTTTGCAGTGAAAATAACCACCATTAACTCACTGCAGTTGCAATCTTTGTGCAACACACTACTAATCTTTCTTGCAAAGCAAACTCAAAGATACACAATAACAACAGCTAGTAGCATCGTAACGACAATCAAATTGTCATTAATATCACCACACTTAGCAGACGAAATAAAATGCTAATATCAAACCCAGATGCACACTATACAATATTAAGCATGTGCTTTAGGGAATAAAGAGAAAGTTTCCTGTTTTCTTTATCTTGTGCATATTGAAAATACAACTTCGATTCGTCAAACTAAAATAGAATATGTTTGATCTGATATACTGCCTAATAATTGTTCAGGGTGATGTAGGCTTGCATCATTTATATTAGAATGGTAAGCAATATGCGCAGCGATTTGTAGATTTAACACTATCACATAGGCTATTACGGCCCTGCTATAAGCTAGCCAGCATGAAACAGACTGCGCCTAGATGGAAATGGAGTGCATTTTTTAATGCGTTTAGCAGTTGTAAAATGATTCTTTAAAATTTAAGTTATTGTAATGTGTTCTTATTTCGCATCAGCAGTATTTAAAATAAGTTTTTTTTATCTGTAAGTGTTTTGTGCATCCAACCATTCAATTTGACTTCCTTTTCTCATTTTCTCAATAGGCGAATCGATTGTTTAGTGGGCCCATTTACCCGAAAAAGCTCAGTGGTTCTTAACTGGCGGGTGCTCCCTCCACGGGGGCGTCAATAAATTTCCAGGGGTGTGCAAGCCCTTATGCGCTCTACAATATGGAAAGTTTGATCAATAAATATACTAATACTTACATAAGTTTTACAGCCTATTTAAAGTCAAGAGCTTGAATTGAAGCAAAAGGTCAATTACTAAAGGGAGACCTGGCAGAAAAAAGGATAAGAAACGCTGCTTACATCAAATCCTTCATCACACTCCGATACTTGTACACTGCTGTTTAACAAAATTAACAGTGGCGCGCACTCTTGTCAACAGCAAAAGCATTTGTAATGCCGTCGCTCTCTCCGCACAAACGAACATAGCGAGTTGTGCTGTGGCTATTTTTCCTCTGGTAATTGACTATTGTGACTACGTCTTGCATGCGTATAAGCGTTACTCGTAGTATCGATTACCAACCACAATAATGGACTGTATGATGCAGGGACGGATCTAGGGGGGGCGATAGTCCCCCTAAAACATAAAAAAGTAACTTTATTCACCATGATTTTGTACAATTCGGAAAACAACATTCGCGATGTAAGGCTATTTGTCGTTCGTTGTTTAAATTGTTTTGTCACAGCAGTTTTGCAAAGTATACTTCATCTCTCTTACAGCAGCGAAGCTGTTATGAGACTTGACTGCCAAATATTACTGATCGCCCGCCCCAAACTTTCTGGCTGGATCCGCTCCTGGTATGATGTGACCACAGCAAACCACCTCTTTGTCCAGTCAGAATGCGATCAACACTGTTGCCCATGCGATCACACACAAACGATCACGTGATCTCGAGGCTTGGTATATTGGTTCTTACATCAAGAGAACAGAAACTAACTAAAAGCCAGCGTCACATTGCTCAAGTCAAAACAGTTCTCACTACCTCAGCAAAATCGACAAAAACTATGCTCTATGATAGAAAAATTGTTTAGTAAAAACAGCACAAAAACCACATGAACTTTGATAAATTAGCCCAAAAAAACGCAACCCGCAACAGCAAAAAATTTCCCGCAACGCAACGAAAAAACCAGGCCCAATTGTGCGGGAAAACTGCCCAACTGGCAACACTGGTAGGTGACGACCGAAACACGCAAAGGTAATGTTTACCAATATCAACTTGCAATGGTAGCACAAATGAATGATAGCGAACAAAAGAAACGAGGCTTTTGGTCACACTTATTGTTTCGCATCATGAGGCAAGTACCACTATTTCCGCTTGTTTAAACCAACAATTAATACCTTATTTTTTGAAACAATGGCCACTGATGCACTATTTCTTACGCTGTAATCACGCTGCTAGAGAAACAAGATTACTGGTTTGTTTTGCCACACAATTGAAAATTTCGCTTGCAGTTGTGAGTACTTCCAGGTTTTGAAGAAATAACCAGTTTTAGGAGTGTTTTAGAGCCTTAGCTATAATCAGAGTATTTGCTGCGATCCACCTGTCTTCTGCAATTAGAAACATTTTATTGACACCAACTCGGTTAGAGCAAACTTATATAGACACTGTTTCTATTACAATATGTGTAAAAATCTTGTGCCACCCTGTTAATAGATTGTATTGGAGCATAAAATTAGGATAGACTTAACAGTTTCATCAACACTGAAAAAGCCTTCAAAAATCTATACATGTTTTATTTTGAGACGTTTCAGATTATTCTTAATCCATCTTCAGTCGGTTCTCCCATAGTGGCTCTCGATAAACTTTGATATTGCTTTTTTGGTTCTCGTGCAAAGTTTGCTAGTTTATTGAAAATTTTCTGCAAACGCCTTTGGTATGAATATGGGCCAGTATCGCCACATTTACCAGCATTTTGTATTAGGTTATTAGTTGGCTTCGGAACGTGTCGGAAGTTTCCGCTCCTGGCTACACAAATGGGGTGTTTCCTTCTGCTGTTTTGTGAGTGTGGCGCAGAGGAACAGACCGTTGACCATGTTGTCCTTCCCCATACAATCCATCCACCTCCCTGTGGAGTGCATGGCCTGACGGTTCTGATTGAAGGGATAATCGAATGGCTGCTCAACACCTGCCCCGAGATCTAGTGCGGCTGACCAGAGGATTACAAGAACTTGTTCAAACGCTGAAGAATGTCGCCAATGTAAGGAAAAGAGCAGTGCTTGCGACAAGCGTATTGACGAAAAAGAGTTGCAAAGTCTCACGCCTTCTGGATAGAAGCAGGTTGATCGCCAGATCAACAGCACTGGGGGTGGCAATAAGCTAGTTTGGGGGGCCTTCGTAGTAGCATATAAAGAATTGGGAAATGACTTTATCGTGGAGACAAGAGGTTGAGTTTTGAGATATTGATAGTTAATTTGGGGGGTCAGCTCGCCTGCTCCCACTCCTGTTGAACAGTGTCACAACATTTTTACGTAACCTGTACTGGTGGGATTGATGCTTTTTTTCTTCACATCAATAGCCCAATGTCCAAACATGTGAAACGGTATTAAATACTTCATCGAAATTCTACCTTTATTAGTGACGTTAAATAATGTTTTTAGGGCAATATGCTTTTCGGCCCAATATGAATCTATCATGCGATTATGCGATCGTTTTTCGCGATAGGCAGCAAAGCTACCTAAAATGGGAGTAATGCCATAGTAAACACCTTTCGTCCATTAATTGTTTTTGAATTCTAACGTCAGCAATAAATTTGTTTTCCATGTACATGTAACTGCACCTGCTTCGTCTTGGAACGTGATCGTCATTTAGCTATTTATTGGACTCCTATCGTGGTTTTTGAGTTGTCACTTCTAAGTGTAGGAAGAACCATTCTAATTCTAAGCAGGACGGGAATTCGTGTCAGTCATCATTTTTTCTAATCTAAGGATAGCCAAAACAGTGGCTATGTTTTTTTGGCTATCCTTAGATTTACGTTTTTAAGGTGTATCTTTAATATACTTTTTGCAGATATAAGAGATTGTTTGGGACACCAGCAGTGCTATCAGCTATGTGTACCTTGTGGAAACTGAAGTCCATCTTTTGGAACCTGCTTAAACCGTTTATAAAGAATGATATAAAGCACTTTCAAACTGTAGTTATTTTCTAAAAGATCGCATAGTTAGACCAAAAAAAATGGCTACTTTCTTGGCCTGCAAAAGGTAACCGCTTTTGTGTGATACGCAACGATTGTCGCAGACAACCTTGGGCATTCAAACAAGTGAAGACTTTTTTGGCACCCCTCTACTTGGCTACCTTCCCATACACCTGGTCTAGATCCGCTACTGCCACAGATCGAATGCTATCGGTTTTGAACTGTCAAGATGAGTGACGGCCAATGGCTATAGTTGCTATAGAACCAAACAGAACCAAACTTAGATTACAGGTTATAAAATTAATAAAATAGTTAATCTCAAATCAAAAGCACCATTTCTTGTTTATAGAAAATGCTAACTAAAAAGACCTATACAGGTTTGAAAAAATAAAGTACAGGTTAGTAAAAAAAGGCGCACTATACCACAGACTTTTTAATCTCATGCACAAGCGTCTGGTATGTTAGATATGTCAAATTTCCACAACATCTATTACAAAGTGCAATTACAGAAATCCCACAGAAAAGCTATTATGTTTTCCAGGTTCAGATGCAACAACTACACAAACCGTTTGTCAAAATGTGCAATATAGCTTCAATGAATGCCAAACAGGCCTAGAAAAAATCTTAAAAGCTTGAGCTAAAGCAGTCAGGTTTTTTACAATTCCATACGATGTTTGCTTTCTGCCAACACTATTTTGAAAAAGGCTAAGAACGTGACAAACTGTGACATACATTGCAAACATCATTTTCTCATGTCAAACCACTTTGAAAAAGCTGAATTTCAGGAATTTTGACATTAAAAATGTCAACCTGGCAACTATGCTTGATAAAGTAGCAAGTCGCTGATGCAGAGCAGCACAGGTCCGCTTACTTTTGGTTCAATCAGCGCTTTGGAAAGGACGCAATTATGCCGCAAGTGAAGAAATTCCTGCCTGGAATGTTTGTTGTCTCGTCTATATGAAGCGATTGCAAGGTGGATATGCGTTTCTTTCAGTTGCAATTTCGTTCAGTTACGTTCGATTTTTCTTTGCATTTCATTTCACGGTTCTTGGTGTAATAAGAATGAAGCATTGGCAAGTATTGTGAGCAGTGTTTGCATTACGTTAGCTTAGGTTATGCAATAAGTTATTTTTAACGAAACTAATATTTTTCAGGTGTTTTATTTTGACATTCCAATACGTCGTGGCTTCCAGTGTTATATCTCAAGGTGGATGTTGGGTTTGCTTTTTTCTGTGTTTCCGACCTTGTTTCGCGTTGAACAAAAATTGGAGATCATATTTTTGTGCAGGCGATCCACCTGCTTATCTAGCTTCCGCTGACGAACGCAACGCCACCTATGACGACGAAGATCAGATGTTGCTCACTGGAGGACAAGCAGCTGGATCAATGACTTGCAACCCGAAAATCAAAATTTTGTGTGAAACGCGGGGAGAGAACTGCACGAAACATTTGTGAGTTGATCGCTTTTAAGAGCCTAATTTCAGAACCTCTATCGAACCCACTACCTGTTATTACAGAGGCTTCCACCACTGCTTCGTTCCCAGTCTTAGGTGTTCTGAGCCGTGTCAGAATGGTGGGCTCTGCTACGATGGGCAGTGAGTTTTGTGACCTTTATGTGTATCCTTTCGCTTCACTTTGGTTAATTTTTTCCCTTTTATCTTCAGATGCATTTGTCCGGATTGTTTCACTGGTGATTTTTGTCAGTTTACCATTCCGTGCTGTAACGTCAGTTGCCTGAACGGTGGAATATGCGTAACCGACCGGTTAGTGCTTGTATGGTTCTTCACCGCGTTTAGTGTACTTTTATGCAAGCATTTTTCACAATTTTATAGTTAGGGCTTCCATGTCTGAGCCGATAATGCCCACTCAGTTGTTTACGGAGTTTACGCACGTTTTACGCTGTTGTTTTTCGTTCAGCTGCATATGTTCCGTCGAGTTCACAGGTGCGCGTTGCGAGACTAAACTCACTTGCGGTGGGTTGCAATGCATTAACGGGGGAAATTGCACCAACAACAGGTGCGCTTAATTTAATGTTTCAGACATATGCTCGCTTTTCCCGTTTGTCGATTCTGCTCTTTCATTTAGGTGCGATTGTCCGAGTGGTTATGTCGTTGATGGTTGCGAGATTGACCTACACAGTTGTAATGAAGCCGTCTGCACCAATGGGCAATGTGTGCATGGAAAGTGAGTTTGTGACTCTTATCAACAACGCCTGCCTATGGCATTGTTTACATGCTAGATGCGAATGCTACGCGGGGTGGATGGGCGTCCGGTGTGAGATACGCACAAAGACTATCTTCATCCCTTGTCTTCCCGATCCCTGCTTGGGAGACTGCCATTGTGTAGAATCCTGTCGCCACAGCAACGGCTACCAGTGTGTCAGTGAAGGAGGTTATATTGGAAGAAACTGCTCTATTCGTAAGCTATATCGTAATAGTATTGCAAAGGGTTTCCCAGATAATTGCAATGTTTTTTCTTCAGCTGTTCCGGCCGTTTCATGTCGCAGTAGTTCTATGGTAGTAACGATTTCCAAACGTTTCTATGATGAGTTTGATCAAGGTGCGAAAAACAGCTACATTTACATCTCCCCATCTCTTGCCAACCCAGAGAGCTTCAGCAAGGCTTGTAGAGGTACGCACGCTTTTCCTCATTTTTAACAACATCATCTCATCCTTGTATTTAGGCAGTGTTTCTTCGCAGCTCGCCCGAGTTTTGACGACGGAAATTACGTTATCAGCATCAATCAGCCGTGGAGTGAGTGCGGTATGGAATTGACTTCATCCAGCGAAGGCGACTTGGTCATTAAAAACAAAATTTGGATCAACAAGGACTTCAGTTCCGACATCTACGATTCACCGCTTGGTGTTGCTTCCATCCAGTGTACCTACAAGTCAAAATATAATATCTCAACATCAATTACACCCAGGTATATTGACCAGTCCCTTATTCTCTCTTGCTGACGTTGTTTTCTGCTAACAAATTGTTATACTGTTATTTCCAGTATCCAATTACCTCGTCCAACGGTCACCGGCGTTTATCAGTACAGCGCAGAAATAACCTTGTGTAAGGTCTCTACCTGCTCACAAGCTTGTCCAGATTTGTATAAATTAACCGGCACTGCCGTTTACACCGTAGGGCAGTTGCTACATGTTGGGATTGATGTACTCACTCCATTGGTAAGAAGTACTTTGCACTGCTAAATTTCAAAACGCAATATAAGACACTTTAGCTTTCATTACAGCTATCCCATCAGTTACCAAGCTCAAACGCGGCTGTTTTGCGATCAGCTTTCATCTCCTGTTCACCAATATCAGTTTCTTCCACTACAGCCGTGACAATATTCCAAAATAGGTAAACACTGTTCCCAAATGGTAACATTGTATGTTTCTCTGAAATTCTCCGTCACAACGACTTATTTTCAGTTGTCCTACTCTCACTGGACTTTTGTTACAAGCTGCTCACGGTCACCCTTCATTCAGCCGTCATCATGTTTGTCTGTCATTTCGTTTACCACGAAACGTTCAGTGCGCCCAAATCTACATCCACGCCGGTTTGCGCGTTTGCCATACGGGAACAAACCAAACGGTAAGGCTGACTGCTGATCTTCCGCTTATACCGTTTTAAATAGTTTTTTCAATAGACCGTTTCTTCTAAAGATGTGTGCAAACGGAGGAAGTGCTACACGATGCACGGATTCGCGTAGAGAGAAGAGAGATTCCGATGATTACTTACGTCCTGTCGTTGGTCCGATTTACCTTATCGATAGGGATGGAGCCACCGAACACGTGACGTACTTGGGCGCCGATCAACCAGTAGCCATGCGCAGAGGAAGACTGCCCACGCCTTCAGTCCGAAACTCAGGTATGGTCAGTCGATGACATTTAAATCTTTCGAAAGTACTTTTACTACATTTTTACCTGCTTTCAGAATCCTTCCTTATCACTGCCGTTGGATCAGGTCTCCTTATCATCATTGCATCAGCAGTCGTTACTTTAGTGTGCCTAAAACGTAAAGGCTACTCCAAACAAGTTGTTGAACCTTACGAATAATAACATGACTTTCATTTGTTTACCTCAGAACTGGTACCTTGGATATGATGAGTAAAGGAAGGGTAGCCTAAATAATTGAACGAACAAATATTGTTTAATGGGGTTAGATTTGCCAGAAAGCTTAAGCAAATTTTATAAAAGTAGCCAAAATTGCAAGTTCTTCAGTTGGTCAGTTCCGTGGACTAACAGTTACCTCTCTGGCGCATGAAGGAACAATGAAAACTTTACCAAACCAATTTGCAAGGCAGTGGCTGTTCACGGTGTACATATCGTCGCACCTTACGTAACGTGTCTAAGTATAACAAGTCACCATGCTGCCTCATGGTATTAATGGGGAACGGCGTTACGATGGTGTTTTTAGAAGCATAATGCCTAAAATCTGATCGATGTGCTCTGATTTCAAAGCCACGAAGCTTGCACTAGGCTTTCTCGGGATTATTTTGCACTTTTCGAATCCGTAGTTTAAAACCGTCAGCCGTTCTTCGAAACCTGGTCGTTTCTTTATCAATGATAACATTAGCACCCGAAGCAACTTAGAACATCTGAGTCTTTTAGAACAAACAAGCTGGAGACTGGCATCAATTCCAATTAAATTGAACATTTCACAAAGCAACCTGTACAAATACTGGTTTTATCTCAGTCTATAGTGTCCTTTTCTTTTCTAATCGAAACTGGGCTCAAGCGTCTCATGCTTCCACTTAGCTTCTCATAAAACATCCTAAAGCTGAATCTAATAGGACCGATTATAACCATGGCAGAAAGAATCTTATTAGTATTTATGCAACTTAGGACTTCCACAACGTCTATTTGAGTAGGTATGGATTCAATGCAGTCCAGCACGCTTCTATTATATCGACCTGTCATGGGACGAGCTGATCACTGAAGCTTAGCCAAACACATGGTTTTCATTTGGACTAAAGCAGCCGGCCCTGGAACAAACGGTCTTACACATTCAGAAACAAATCAATTTGGCGACAGCATACAATATTAAGTGGATCTTTACAACTTTACGAACCAAACACTGGTCTAAATCTTGTACAAAAACAAATTTTCTGCTGAATTATTTCGAAAATAACCAAAAAGCCGCCACCCGCCAAAGTTAAACTCTGGAGAAGCTGATGCGAAAATCAATTGATCAAATACCATAAGTCCAAACTGCATTGATGCAAAATTCTGATCAAACACAAAGCGTCCACGGCAAGGTTAAATTAATTGGATAAACAAAGCTTGAATTGACTTAAATGACGCAAATACCCAACCTGCCGGACATGTATTGACAAACGCAATTTGTGGCGTGTCACGTCCGCTGCAGAAACTCGAAACAGTTAAATAGTATCAAGCTCATACAAAGTTTGTGCTTGCAATTTTCCGGACGAAAAATGCGTAATTGATTCGAAATGGATTTCCTAGTGATACACTTTGTGAGCAGATTCAGCTGCTTTGCTCATGTTTATATTATTTTAATGTTTGACACAGGCACGAAGTTCATAGAGCACAAGCACACGCAACAGGTGAAGTAGGACGAATGCGTTGTGACCTGCACACTTCATCAAACTAGCACTGAAAACGTTCAGGCACTTAGTCAAAAAGTAAAATGCGGTTGTAATGTGCAAAGAATAAGGACGAATATAAACAATCTGACTGCATCAAAGCGCGCAGCCATACGTTTTTTGACTTTTTGCATCGTTCAAGAAACGGGTACATCTTTTTCAATAAGGCCTCAAAGGTAGGAATGTTACATTGAACTAACACATGCGCACCACGGCAGGTGGTATGGAGCCCTGCAACCAAAAGTATAGGCCACACGCAATCTCTGCGTGTATGCCTTCTTGAAAACACACCATAATTGTGATGCATACATGGATGTAGGCTACAGACGGAACGAAAACGCGCACTTTTCACTGCGTTCGAACATCGGGAAAAAGAAGCTCACAGCTTGTTTGCTGCACAATACTGATATCGCAACTGTCTCTGAATTGTCTTTTTCATCTGAAAGCTCAGTATCATGTCGGCAACGGGATGACCGTGCTGTTTACGCTCTTTAGTCTTAAACGTCATACAAACAGTTTTGTTGTAGTTGAAATAATTCCATGCGATTCTGCATAAGCCTGACACACATCTACTTTGCAAACCACGTTCACTTGGACAAAACACACAAATATCACCAGCAAACATCAAGTGTCTCAATAGGACTTCACCAATATAACACCCAGTTATAATGTTGTTTAGTTCAATGGATAAGTCATCTAAATATGCACCAAACAAGTATGGACTCAATATTCCACCTTGTCTTACCCCATTAGTAACATGAAACGGTTCAGACAAATGCTTGCTCCATTTTAATTGCATCGTTTGTTCAATGTACCGATGTTTCAGTAGCCCCACAAAACACATTGGCACATTCCGCCCAATTAATTTCTCAAATAATTTCATGTGTATGTGGTGAATGTATGATTACCTTGTCCTTGCCACGTAGTGGCGCCTGCAATCTTGCAATCCTTAATTGTGCCCCTGTGTTCGCCCCGCGGCTGTTGCG
>JGI24158J21664_10003147_pt1 | contig 20528 bp, 12 predicted proteins | sample Ectturendosymbi3_FD_21664 | JGI IMG/M metagenome (IMG submission 21664) | reverse complement strand
TTGAAATTGCAATTTGAATGTAACTTCAAAATGAACTAGTTTATTCATTATCTTTGCGATTTATGGGAAAATGGTGTAAAAAGCAGTTTTTCAGTTATAACTTTTTCAGAATGAAGTAAGGCAAAATTTTTCTCTTATCACTACTTGTGTTTTCCGCATCTTTTGAACCCAAAATCAGTTTTCTATCTCACCTAGAAGTTGCGTTATGACAAATTCATGAAATTTGACCCCGAGGGTGAGGTAGCAAGCAGATTTTTGGGATCAACCACCTAATATCAATTTCAAAATTAGTTTCGGCCATGTTTCCAACTTTTTAGACCACCCCAAAGTTTGCATTGCACAATTAGAAAACTCACTCCACGCTACTGAAAACTGTTCAAAAGCAGGATAAGTTTTTGATAAATAAATTGCTTTTTACAAATAGTGTAAAATAAAGTGAGTATACTTTTTGTAAGTACTGTGATTTTGTTTCAAGGATCGGTGCTGTACCTAAATCAAGTGAAACCAAAGCATCACAGTGCTTTAATTTACATTAAGGTGGTGCTGTGGCACTGACACAGTTATGATATATTTATATATACTGTCCATCCAATTTATGCTTTTAGAAATTATCACAAATAATATTGCTACATTGTTTAGCCAGAAAGCACATCTTGCCTTGTGTAGCTTGTTTTACGTATCCGACCATACCTTTTATTGTGCAAAGCCATGGAGAAATACTGGTCCTCAGTTTTATTCTTTTATCTGTTATAAAGTTGTTTTTTTTTTTGTTTAGATCCTTATGCGATTTTACCAGGCAGCCATGCAAAATTGTAGAAGAAGAATACGGCTGGCCAAAGTTTTTGCAGTGCGATAACGATGAAGTTTATCAAGATGCTTGCCAGGTGGTTTCAGTGATTGAGGGTGAAACATGCATTGCTGAATGTTGCATTTGCTAACGGTCCAAGCTGTTTTATGACATTTGCAATGCACTTTCCTAATATCTCCTCAACTGACCTAACCTACAGTCCCGTGACATTTAATGTAATCACATATTTACGTTACATATTACAAGGAGTACAATCGCCAGCTGTTTAAATGATAAACTCACAACAAAAAGAACCATCCTCAGAATTTATTTCTGGTGTTGTCTTCAGTCTGCGAATTTCAGTTTTACACATTTGCTGTGTTCAGTCACTGCGGAACAGCACCTGATGCTCTCTGGTGGTTGTATCTTAATTCATTGTGGAAAATCTGAGCAAGGATCTTTTTCGTATTGTGATGATTATTATTTTTTATCTATTAGCATAAGCATGATCTGAAGTTTAACAAATCGGACTGCAAGGCGCCACTGATAGCCACCAGCAACAAGGCGTCTTACTACGAAGGTGTTGAAGGCTGCGGGTTGCAGTGCATGAACCCGTTGTTTGATGCGGAGCAGCACAATGAAATACATGCTTTCATAGGCGTTTGGGCGTCGTTGGCATGCATCTGCACGTTCTTCGCTATGGTAAGTGCGTGGAGCTACATTTACTCGTTGCCAACATCACAAGGAAACAATTGTTTGCAAGTTGCGGCCGCGCGCTTTCAAAACGAGATTGCCGAGTTTTAAGTGTCGTTCCGGTTACATGAATTAACAAAAAAAGCGACGAATACCACTGACGCTGTTGCATGTTTATTGAAAGTAAACTGGTCGCTGCAAGCGGTTAACACAGCGCTAAGGACAGTTGCTGTGACATAATACGGTTTCATTTTGTCAAATATGGCCAGTCCTGTTGCATTTGTGTTATGTCGTGATGTGAGTCACAAAAAATGCATGAATGAACCATGCCAGTAATGGCAAGCTCCACCGCGAGAATTTGTGTCACTCTTTGGACACGCTCTCAGGACAATGGTGAATTCTAGCTAAATGCGTTTGGCAGTGAACCTTGGATCGCTTATCCAAGCTTGAAAGCGGTTGCTTTATCCAGCGCGGTTAAGGTGGTCGCTCATTGCTGTTGCTTTGAAAACTTCTACGCTCGTCTTAATTTCGTCCCGGACGGTCATGTGCAGTCAAGCGCCACCTACCCTCTTGTATTGTAGTCGTTGTAGCGTGTCATTAAGATAGATAACTTAGCCGGTTGAAGGGCAGCTGTGTGACTTCTTCGTGGCTTCCGAATGATTGCGTCTGATTTCGCCCAAGGTTGCGCTGTGCTGATGACCGCTGCGCTGTGCTGATGATTCGCCCAAGGCTGCGCTGTGTTGATGACCGCGCTGAATTTTACGCTTTGGGCGATATCGACCTGACGCAAAATTGCTCGCGTTCGCGCAGGCAACGTAGCTGCTATCCCGTTTTCGATATTTTCCCTTCTGGTCTTCGCCGCGCTCACGTCACTGATTTCATCTTCCGCCCTGCGCTGCAATCGAAGGTCATGCTTGACATAGGACCGATGCACATCCGGCCGGATGCGGACCATACGTCCTCGTATTTAGTTCGCGGCGACGTGCACTTTTCAGCAACTTAGCAATCTTAATTAATCTGTGAACGGGTAAAAAGGGTCGCAACCCAGTTCATGCGATCACGCAGTTCTTGGCTGCACGTATATTACAGCCACGCACCTTGCGTTTTTTAATGTTATTCCGTAGCCGTGCCACATCTGTCGTTTATTGAAAACTTTGCGACCACCTGTCGTTTACTGAAAACCTTTCCAGCATTTGCACATAGCCAATGCCGTTTAACATAATATGGCGACGAAAGGGTTTCAAAAACTGCCGCGGATGGCCAGTGGAAATTGCTTGATGTGATATGACTGTGCACGCACATGTTTTCCAAAGTGCCACGGATCAAGAAAACGCCAATTGTTGTTCCCCTTCGCGAAATTGTTAGAAACCACTACTCTTGTTGCGTTTCGTTCGTTTCGCATCACGCGCGGCTTGCGTGTGTTTTGGTTTCCTTGCTGCAGACGTGTGAGCAGGCTGGCCGGCAGCCCTGAGATGATGCGCTTAGTCGGAATCTGGCTCTTTGAATGATTAACCGTCCCCGGAGTGAAATTACTTTGCCGGTTTCCACACCGCCGCACTGAAACGACTGACTCTTGTGTTACTCAAAAAGTGGCGGAGTTCGTTTCATTCACAACAAAACTGTCACAAAAACTGCACCATGGTAATTAGCTTTTAACGGGCGGTAATTTTACGCTACCTGTCAAGCTTTGTTACACCAAAGTTATGGCAGTCGCTTCTCAGTTGGCACATTTTGTAACAATTGAAATGAAGCGGAAAATTCGTAATAAAAAAAAAAATCGTGTCGCAGCCGATTCATATAAAATAGCTAGAGCTTGGCTTCAGGCTGTTACAAACGTGTGCACGTGCACTTGAACGAATAACAAAAAAGCGTGGAGCGTAACTTGTAACTAACTGGGCTACTTCGAACCAAACTTTTCCAGGTAAAATAACCGCTAAATATTCTTTAGTCGCTTTAAAAAGCTTGGGGGCTGTTTTGTGAAAATATCTTCCATTACTTATTAAATAAAAAGAGGCGAATCCACACCGTGCTGTTAATAACCAGGCAAAACTTTGAATTGACATGTTTAAAAGGTCAACGTGAAGTAGTTCAGTTTTGTAGTAGCATTGTGAGCTTAATTTTATTCAATCATATGCAAGTGTGCAACACTTCACGGCTGTGACGCCTGCAGGCTCTGTGGACTCTCCTTTTCAATGTTAGTGTGATGAGGTAGTAACAAAGCTGTAAACGGAGTACACTGCATGGGGCGGCTGAGAAACAACACAAAATTTTAGAGATAACAGTTTTCTTTGTTTTAGCTCCGCTCCATTCAATGATTGAAAATTATCGCTGAATTCATCTTATCAGAAATTTATTTTGAGAAACTGGCTGCGAATCTTGAACCACAGGAGCTTCAGAAGGAAACAAGAACCACACCTAAAATAGGAAAAAGAGTTAATTCGACAAAGAAAAAAATAAAACTCGAAAATCTGCTCATAACGCAACAGATACTTGGTTAAGTTGATGGCGTGAATTTTTAGATGTAAAAAGAAACCGAACGAAAATATTGAAAGAACCACTGCTTGGAAGTATCAGCTGATGCAAAAACAGTGTGAATAAAAACGTTAAGTTTTCATGGAACTACCAATATTGCAGTGGCGCAAGAGACAAATTCGCGCTGTTATCGTATTAGGCACACGTTTCAGTTCAACACAGACGATTTTTGTTTACCTGAGTTGAAAGCAACTTAAGGAAATGGTGGTTTGGTGTTGGTCGTACTGGTCACTGTCTGGTTCGCACGGGGTTTGCACGCGTGTTGATGGCCCATCTTGGCAAGCGTGCCAACGTCTGTTGATGGATGTTGTTATTGTACGTCACAATCGCTCTATTTCGTGTCGTGCAGCTTTCGTTTTTCATCGACTGGAAGAACTCGAGCAAATATCCTGCGCGCATCATCTTCTACATCAACGCTTGCTTCTTCGTCGGAGGCATTGGTTGGCTATCGCAATTTTTCCCCGGAGCTCGCGACGAAATTGTGTGCAGAAAGGATGGTACAATGAGACTCGCAGAGCCAGGGTGAGAACTGAAAAGTCTTGATCAAGGGCTGGGGAACCTGCGGCTCGCGACCGAAATGCGTTCCGTGTGAACATTTTCTACGGCCCGCCGCAGCGCCACATTTTTTGTTACACTCAATAGAACACAGCACGAAACTCCATGACAAGCAAAGAGAAGTCGCTCCTGCTCCTATTCTTATTTTCAGTATGAACTTAACGGTAGAATTTTTGAAGGTAAAAGTAGGTAGTATTTGCGACCCACCAGCGACAGTCCACAGTTCATGCAGCCCGTGATAGATAGTAGGATACCCGCCCACGGTCTGGATTGTATCACTAAAAAATTTTCTTCCGCCCAGTGTCATTACAACTCATGGTGTTGTCTTTTGTTTGTTCGGTCGTGTGCTGTAACTCCGTGTACGTGTAATTCTACAGGTAGTTTTGTTTTTCAGCAACAGAGTTTTAACCAACCGACATTCTACCCGTTAAAACAAAATATCGATGTTGCTGCAAACGTGCTAGTCTTGTTTGTTTTGTTTTTTTTTATCCAAGTTTTGCTTGCGCCTGCTTTGTATCAAACTTCATGTAAATGTGGCGCGAGCAGCGCTCCCACCAGTTAAATGGTCGCCTTCACCAAATTTTTCTTGAATACAATTTTCGCAAAACCTTTTTTAATGCAGAAAACGTAACTCGTGGTTTGTACAGAGTGTTCTAAAACTCTTTAAAACCCAATGATTAACGTTTTACAACCGCCCATAAAAATATTTACAGGATAGGTTCAAGATGGAAATATTTTAACGATAAGCCAAATATTTTCTGAACCCGTCAGTTGCTTTATTTAATTATACTGTCGCAATGTTTAATTATCGAACTCTCTCGTTGAAGTTGATTTAAATATTAGGCGAGTGTTTGTGCAGCAACCAGTCTTCCACCTGGGTAAAACTAACATTTTGCCGTTTGATCGTCATACTTTCCAAGGAGCATTCAGTCATGTTGCTCTGTGTATGCCTTGATATCTAACGTCAGAGTGACACAGCGTTAAAATAAACTTCCCAACACACACATACACATTTGTCGTTTCAAAAATATTTTCACACCACCTCAAAAGTCCACCTTGTTTCCTCAGTGTGTGAAGCATTGTCGTAATCCCTGTGCCCCATGCAAACGCGCTATCGTTTTTCCAGTTTTATTTTTGTTTATCGCGCTTAACAATGGCATTATAGCTTTTCTCTCAGCCAAGTGCAAGAAGTCGTACCGCTCGAAGCTGCAGCGCGTGTGTGGTCCTGTCTGCTGAGTCTCTTGCCCTGTCCGCTTTGTGCACGGATCACTTCCATCAGTGAAATCTTGTTTCCCGAAACAAGCCCCGGCGCATTGTTTCGCGGCCTGGCGGCGAGCGATCGGGTCCACAGCTCTGCTGTGGCTGTAATCGATCGTGTTGCTGTATGGCACTTTGTTAAGGAGGTTGTTTTTTTCGTTCGTTACGTGAGCAGCGTGCTAACTGCTAAGTGTAACTTCACCGCAATGCAATTACATTTGTTTTATGGGGTCGTGATTTTCGCAGACGTCTTTACGATCTGTTGACACAGGGAACAACATCGTAACATGATGCTTGCAGTCATCGTTTAAAACCTGTCTGTTATGTCTGGCTTGTACTTCAGATTCATTATTTCCCCCATCTGTAACATTTGGATCTGATGCGCATGGTCGTTGTTGTCTGACCGAACCGGTATTTTTCTTCCAGAAACACTGGAGAATCACCGTCTTGTGTAATAATCTTTGTCGTCGTCTACTATTCGCTCATGGCAGGCGTGACGTGGTTTGATATTTTGTCCTATTCTTGGTTCCTGATGTTCAAGGCGTTGGGAACCAACAAAGATCCGTTGAAAGGAAAGGTAAGAGAGGGTCTACGTTTTCAAAACTGCCTGAAAGTTTTACTTTGAAGGATGTTTTTGATGGTGGTAGATGCAGTTTTTGTGCTGCTGCTGCTACTCATATATAAAAAGGCTTTCAGACACAAGAGTTCGGACAAAAATTTTCTGTTTTTTATGTTGTCTTCAATTAATGCAGAAAAAATAACACAAACCAAATAACAAGCAACACCACTGTCCTGTACCCCTTAATTATATTTAAGTTGGTTTTCCTTGGGATCTTTGGTCGGTTAAAAATTCAATGAAAGATTGAATCAAGCTTTGAAACGCGGTTGAGCTACTGGCGTGAATAGTTATTGTGAGACTTTCAACCGACCATAAAGTAATGGTTCTCGAGTTGTTTTATTTTTTCGGAGCATGGTCACGTTCAGTGCTCCCAGTGACCTTTCTCTCAGAAAAGCTGCCTTGCCGTTAAGTTCAGTTAAGTCTTTGCTGCAATGCATTTCATTTTTTAAGTTAAATGGGTCTTGTTGAACGCTTTCCAGGAGCACAGGTTTCATTTGATTGCGTGGTCAGCGCCGTTCATGCTGATGGTCGGTTGCTTGGCGGCGTCGCAGATCGACGGAGATTCCATGAGCGGCATCTGTTTCGTTGGCTACAAAAACCACATGTGAGTTCTGCGGTTTCTGCTCTTCAAGCGCACCTTTTCACCCATGCCTCCAGATGTGCTGACAGCGAATAATAATGTGATTGATATGCGCGTAACTTTCACACCATCAAACAGCAATTCCTAGCAAAACGTATTTGCTCTCATTCAAATCACTATTGACTGATCTGTGCCGCGAAAGTCATCCCTTCAGTGGAGGATGCTTGTCCGGGACCTTGGCGAAAGTGATGTTTTACAGTGAAAGAGCAACTGACAAGTAGTCCGGCGACAAAGAACAAAGCCTAGGACCACGTTGACCTAAATTTCGAAATATTTGGATTTTTGCCGAAAAAGTGTTTTTTAGCTACAACTTCCAAATCAATAACGCTAGGAAGCCAGCCAACAGCTCTGAAGATGCGGATTTTGCCAAGTTCATTATAAAAGAATAAACGGGTAAATTACCGCTTGAACCTTTTTCTCTGGCCCTGATAACGTGACCCAAAAAGTGTTTTCCCCAGTCGTGACGTTTCACCATTAAATGGTTAAACCCCAAAATGCCCGATTTTGTTCAAAATCGAACCTAGGGACTTTCTGCTTCTTTATAGGGTTGGAACAGCTCTCTAATTCTATCGGTTGGCAAGTTATGAGTGGACAAAGTCCAAGGATTTGCGGTCGTTAAAGGGTCAAAGCTTGGAATTGTTAAAATAACACACAGTGGTGTAGGAGGGGGGTCCAGGCGTAAAGTTTTGATTAGTCGAAAATCCGGGGAAAATCACTTACATTCCAACCAAAATCCCTAAATATCTAGGCACAATCCCGGAAATCTGGGCAAAAATGGCGCCCAAGGTTTGCAGAAAAACAATTGAAGACCATTTTTTGGAGGTCACACCACAAAAACGGTCGGCAAAAGTTGCACGACAACTTTTTGGGCAAGTTTGGGAAACTTAGGGCAAAAACCCTTTGCACCCCCAAAATTTGTTTGCTCCCACACCTAATGATAACACACACCAGTTGCTGGTATGAAATCGCCGTGTAGTGGAATATTTTGCTTGGCACTAAGAATTGATGCTTTTTGCGAGCAACTTAGTGTCGAAAAACCCTGAAGAACCGGGAAGCGTTAGTCAGCTGAGTGTGTGCTGGAGTGCAGCGAACGAAAGTCGATAAAGCTTGCGGCCGTTTGAGATTAAGAAAACCGCCCGCTGTGGAACGTTTGAAAGCGATGTCTGCTTCATCGCTGGGTGAAGCCAAGAGTTCAGCACAAAGGCTGTCCCTTGCACAGTCGACAAACATCTTGGCGCAAAACAAACATTTCATACCCGACCTCGCCAGGGACTGATTTCCGGAAGAGGGCAGGAAGTCCAGACAACGTTTTACCAAAACACGTGTTTCTTACCTGTTCGTTCGAGACGAGAGGCTTCGCCGGCGTCGACGTGAAGCTGAAAATAGATAAACATAAAAGTTAAAACTCCGGACGGAGCTCAAACGCGGCTTAAACTTCGCCGATGCGAACTTTTTCGGAGAAAAACCCGTGCTTCTGTTGTGACTCCGCGCAGCTGCCAATCAAAACTAATGCATTTCGCTATCAGCAATTGCTTAACGTTCAACATGACCAACTGGCATTTCGTTTTCGGCTTTTTGACCGAATTGAACAAAGTATTTCGGTGCGTCACTCATATACGTAGAGTAGGGGTTCTCAACCTGGGATACATGTACGCCTAAGGGTACATTTGCCTGTCTGAAGGGGTACATTTATTGTACAAGCGCAACGAATCAACTTTGAGACATAAAAACGGAGTCAAACCTTTACTTTACCGCGCAAACCATTGTATCTCAGGCGAGTGCTTAACCGGCATGGAAGTAAAGTAAAAAAAAAATTGCTGTTTGATCACGCACAAGGTATCGAACATTGTTGGACCATCCACCCATATTGCTTGTTTTCGTTTTGTATCATTTTGCGCGAGCGTTCGAGCACCTGTGAATTGCGAGCCTGCCAACGACGCGCGGTCTGAAACTTCTTGACGATGAAAATCGAATTTTGGTTCTGGTTGCACTGAACAGGACCAGCAACCAGCCTCTCGTGAGCATTGCTGCCCTTCTAGACCTGCGTAAGCGGTGTTCGGGCTTTGCTTCGCAGTGCAGCGCTGAACTCTCGACCCGCGACAGTGAGTGCCTTTGCGGCAAACTGTTCCAGCTTGAACAAGTACATTCGCGTCTCTTGCCGCTAAGAACAAATTGACTTGCTGGGAATTACTTTTGAGCCAAATATGTTCACAACTTCCAAAAGAACAAATACTCTTTAGAAGTTTGTCAAGATGCGGTTTGGTACTGTTTGAGTTTTACCAGAGACAGCTAAACCTTCCTTGGTTAATTTCAGACGGACTAAGTCTTAAGGAACTTAACCGAAATTTATTGTTTGGCATCCCATCTATAACAACCGTCTCTTCACTGAAACCGGATTTCACATGTAGGAAATATACTGCAGCTTAGGTGATCAATTCTTTTGCTGTTAAGGTATCGGTTGGGATTTCTTCTAATACCTGTGGGCATTGTCCTCTTTGTCGGAAGCTTTTTCCTTTGCAAAGGCCTGGTGGAGCTGTTCAGCATTCGAAACGGACATCCGGGGCTTTTGAGCGATAGCGCTATTGCAAAAATAAACTGGACTATGATACGAATCGGTAAGCGCTCGATTTGGTTTTTCGAGATTTATTGACGAATAGGGTTTTATGGTCAAAAGGAACAAATCAGGTTGGGAGCGTCTTTTAAAATAAAGTTTGGGATTTGGGATATTTTCACTGGTGTTCAATATTCGATTTAGTTTCAATATGCTATTTCGTTTTTTGTTTTTTTATGCGCAACGGGACGCTTTCAATCGAGTGTCGCTTTCCTCTGTTTCGTTGCATTCTTGTTTTATCACCCATACGCGAAAAAATGCTTCGTTGCAAAGTTTCCTGTTCAGTTACTTTGGTTTTAGCCCAATGCCCATTTATGTTGCATAGCTACACGTACTCGCAGTTATTTTCGCGTTTTTTGTGTCAAAAGGTTTTTCTCGGAAAGTTGTAGGAACGTTTGGGTATGTGGAAGTACTTTGTATTACTTGACTTTCAAATGCTATGTTTTTCAAACAGGGATATTCACTGTGTTGGCCTTGGTCTTCGTGTTGGTCACTTTCGCTGTACACGTTTACGACTACACCAATCAAACCACGTGGGAAAGTAGTTTTCGAGAGTACATAAAGTAAGTAGTTTTGACGCAAGGTGACGGCAGTCAGTGTGCGTCGTGCAGCCAAAAATTTCACTGTTTCCTTAGTGAATTTTCGTTGCTGCGCCTCTTTTAACTGCTTGATATAGACGTAAGTTTTGGTTGTTGTACTTCAACTGATGTCGTTCTGACGCCATTGCTCATTCACTTCCCACCTTCATCCGGATGTCTTCTGTCGACCAAGCGTGATGCGAGCGGTGTCGTTGGCATTGACAATATTCTCACCTGGCTGGTAGTCAATGTTCCCTTCAAGGTGCGCAACTACGCAGTACCACCAAACCATTTGCGCAGTAAAATCTCATTCTCCCGCACTTGCAACATTCCAAGTTTAATATCATATATACATAGTGACATAGCGCTTGAAACGCTTCACTGGTTGTGCGTCTACATGGTTGCGCAGTTACATGCTCCCTAAAGGACACATTTGCTCAGTTTAAAATTCTCTTAGAGGGAACACTGCTGGTAGTCTTTAGAGCAGGGGTCACCAACGCGGTGCCCGCAAGGACCAAGTAGGTCACTCGCGGGCCTGTTCTAAAAATAACATCAGCATGATCAATGTCTTCACATTAACGAATATCAATACTTAAATAATTGAAAGTAAATTGAGCAAAATTTTTATTTCAAAAGTGTGTATCAAACTAGCAGCCCTTCACATTAATCGGCACACAAGAAGTAGCTCGCAGTTACAAAAAGGTTGGTGCCCCCTGGCCTAGAGTATGTGCGTAACTGCCAAAGTATAGCGAAAGTGCCGATGGGAGTTCATTTGTCAGTTGCGTCAAAACTATGTTGTGGTCACACGCGCGCGAATTTCTGTGATCGCCTATACAGCCAGTTAGCGTTTCCAAGTGCTGGCGTGTGTGAGGTTGTTTAGGCAGCGAATAAAAAAAAATACGAAAAGCTAAATGGCAACTTTTTCCGGACCACATCACGCAACAATACAGGTACGACTGTGAGTGAGCGCGTCGCTTCCAACATTAAAACTTTGAACTCTCGATCTCGTTTTTCCTGTTCAACGTTCGGCGTGGCTTGGCGCGCGCGCAGATGTTCTGCGACCGTTCGCTGCAACATTTGAACTCTTCAGGTGCAAAGCCAACGTGACCATCCTGGAGACTCTGAGCGGGTCGCCCCCAACCGAATGCCATCTGCACAACCAGCCCAGCTTGGGGGTGATCAAAGTCCACCTTGTCGCTCTGTTCGGCACCGGCATTGTGATGAGCACTTGGGTCTGGACCAAGGCGTCCGCAGCCAACTGGCGAAGAGCGTGGTTCAAGTGAGTTCCTCGTTTCGTCTTCAACAAAAAACGTTCGACGCCGAAGCGCAGGAATGTTCGGTCAGGCCCGCAACCATGGGGGCAATTGACCCCCAAATTTTTAATAACGTGTTTAGTTGTTATATACAGCAACAGGTTACAATCATTTTGCCCCCTCCCGAAAATATCAATTGGTTGTGGCCGTGGGTTTGGTTGAAATTTATGATCGTACTTCCGGTTCCACTCTGGTTTCTGGGCTTGATTAAGTGACTGCTTTAACCGTCTGTGCTGTTTGTTTCAAGCTTTGTCGATTCAATTGTGTTTTGTTGCTGAGTACTTACAGCGCAAACATGATTTGACTTGGTTTCCTTGCTTTTATTTAATGCGCTTCTTCAAACTGGAGTAGTCTGTCGTAGGTTTTCCTATCATAAGAGATGCTCAAAATTTCCTCTTTCTTAACCGGTGTCCGGCAGTTTCGGTTTCGAGCAAGTCTTGATTTCGCTCCGCAGGTTGATCGGCCGCAGCGACAATGAGACGAAGCGCATACGTCATCGCAGCAAAATGATCGCTAAAGCATTCGCTCTGAGAAACATGTTTCGAAACGCCAATGCCAAGTAAGTTAATGCATGTAATCGGCAAATGCCTGGGTCTGTCAGTGCTTGCGGGTAAAAGCGTTTTGTCCAGTTGTTCTGGTAACTAAGTGCTGACTATCAGATAGTTGCGAAAGCTATTACTTCCTAGGTTTTGCTTTAGTTTCAGAATCGATATTGTTTTATTTACAAGCAATCAGCTCGTGGATGACTAGCTTTTGGGTAATGTGTCCATTGTTTTTAATGTTTCGTAGAAGATAAATTGAAATCTACCCACTTGTTAAAGCCGTACACCTACAGACGTCATCAATCGTAACGAACACACATGTAGTCTTTGTGTTGATTTTGTAAAGAAATCTCGATGATACATTTCAAGATCAAGACATAGATGGACCTGATATAGAGTACAGTGAACATACCATGACCCACCAAGACCCTATCGGCATGGACTTCGACCTCCACAGCCTGTCGCAGGTGAATTTTTAGTGTTGCTTGTCCGTGATCTGCTGTGTATTCAATAACGGAAATCCTGGTCAGGTCTCCATTATGTTTTTCGATCTGTTTCATTCTTACCTTCAAGTTTAAGTGAGAGAAAGATGACGCTACACCAGTGAGATTGATCGTTGTTAGAAAATGCTCTGTTGCGTTTCTTAGGATAAGTTCAACACCACTTGGCTGCGGCAGTCATTCACCAGCGTAACGACTGGTGATCAGTCTTTACTTCTGCCTCGTTTCTACAGTTGGTACTAAGAAACGACGCCGCTAGTAAAACCACTGCTTGCGCCCAAAGAATTTTCAATATCTGCGAAAGGTTCTCAAACTTGTTTGATAACATCAGCGCTTGTGTCCGCGAGTCTGCCTCATGTTTTTATAGTCCCTTGATGAGGGTGTGGCCATGGGCGTCGGACAGGGGTGGCAAGAAGGGGTTTTCTCCCTGGATGTGGAAGTTTGACATTTTCCTATTCAATTTTTAGCAAAAAAAGGTTGTATTCTTAGTTTCGGTTGGGTAAAAAGAAATTTCACCACTTTTGGCCTCTTCCCCTGGAAAAATCGTTTTGGCTACCCCTAGAAAAATCCATTGCGGACCCCCTTGGAAAAAATCCTTCCGACCCCCATGGCTGGGTTCAGCGCAGAGAAAAACTTATGTTCGTAAACAGAAGCTCTGACATCCTGTTGATATTCAGCAATCGTGTGCAGTAGCTTCAAACTGCTGTCATCACAAATCCGCCAGTCACGGGGGAGGACGGGTGTATTTTTGCAGGAAATGTCTTCGACTTGGCTGCGGCAGGTACCGAAAATGGTCTTCAGGCGCGATGCTATTCTTCCCGAGGACAGGGCCCGAAACGAACCTCATTATCACATGCACTGGCCCCCCGCGACAAATTGCGTCCACATGCGGACACCCCTGACAACGGAGTGGAGCCTGGACTGTGGGCCGTTTCACAATACGTAAGTTTTTTTCCATGGAGTTAACGGGTAGTAGGACGCAGTAACAAGCAGGGTGGTTCGATTGAACATTTCTCATGACCGCGCGGTGACTTTGCATGCAGTTCCCAAAATGACGGTCGAAAAAACAAATCGTGTGCTTGTGTTTTTGCAGCTTCGCATTGTATGTTGTTGGTTCTGGCAAGAGTGAAATCAGTTTTCTGTTGTGTGCGTTGGTTACAGTTGTTCATGCAACGACTCGACGGTCGACCGTTGCTATGGAAAGACGGTGAGAGCACAAGCAATTACTTTTCCTCCAACATATCACAGTGAATGCTTGTGCTGAGGCACAAGCATTTACTGTGATATGTTGGAGGAAATGTCAGATTTGAAGATTTTTTCCTGAATGTTTCCGCGGCCCGCTGATTACCCACCCCTGATCTAGGGCAGCAAATCGAAGGAGTTATGCGCGCCGTGGTAAACGCCGATTAAAAGAAACAGGAAAGGTTTATCACCGTCTATCTCACTCTTGGTTCGAAGCATGTGCTGTTTTCACAGATCGACGGAAGAAACCTGAAAACGCGAAAAGAGGAAAAATGTAAAAGGAACAGGACCGCGCCGACTAAAGTAAGCGCTATTGCTTTTTCTTCGCTCAGTTAGTGGTTGTGCACTTGCCTTTGTCGCAGTAAATGGTGTGCTTCACTGTGTCGCAATTTGCCACGAGGTCATTACACCTTAACGCGCGATGACGGTTACTTTTCTGTCATCGGCTGCGCTTGCTTACCTTGCAGAATTGTGACGACATGTTCATCGGCACTTCTCCGTACAAAGCGGCGGGAAACATGATGTGTCGTCACCATGACAACCACGCTTTTCATCACATGACGCCGCACGGTGAGCAGCGCTGTGTAAATGCTGCTGGGTTCTGAGCCACCAACAGTAGCTTTCTCTGGAACATGTGAAAAAACTGAACATTTTCTGCCGTTCACTTTTTGACCGATTGCTACAAACGAGCACGCGCAGCACTTGCCAAATTAACCTTACTTGATTTTCATCATCTTATTACTGTGTATGTCAGTGTCGCGAACCCTCTTCTTTTTTTCAGATCAAAGAATTTACGAGGAGCGGAACGTCAGCTCGCAACATGATCCCCATATCGCCTTACCCCGTGCAAACGGTTGGTTCCTTGTGCGGTTTTGCTTAGGAGATCGTCGTTGCCAAAGAACGGGTCTCTCTCTAGTTGTAGCGCTCGTCTTGGCCGTTCGCTTGTAGATTTTAAGTCCGTATTTCTTGCTTGTCATTGCGTTAATGTGCAGCTGCCTATATTGGTAAGCTACAATCACAGATCATCTTTTTTCAAACGATAGTACAGCTGCTACATTCCGAGTGCTCCACGATCGCTTAAACAGCCTTGCTGCAGTTATCTTGTAATTTTATGCATCGCGTTTCGAATTAGCGCACCACGCTGCTAAACCGCGTGTAAATCCAACGGCCTCGGCAGGGGAAATTTGTTATTTTCCTATCAAGTTTTTAGTAAAAAACGGTTCTCCTGCTTTCGAGTTGTGAAAATTTAAATTTCACCACTGTTGCCGCCCCTGGAAAATTTATTTTGGCCACCCCTAGAAATACCCTTTTGCCTCCCCTGGATAAATCCGTCCGACGCCCATGGCAACGGCTAGTTCTCGATTTTGTTTTTATTTGATCTGCAAGTTGATACGCGGACCTATTAAAGGGTTACTCAACAACCTTTCAGCGCGCTACTGTCACGGACTCCACGCCAGCAACCTTCCCTTCCAAGATGCAGTGCCAGGCCAGGTGGGGGCCGATCAGGCGCCGAGAGCCTCCGCTGCGCCGTGCGTCACGGAAGACGTGATGTCTTCGGGACTGGAACTGGGCGATCTTGACCAGGAGCTTCATCGCGTTTACGCCAAGCAGGAGGACACCACCTCGCCGCCCGGGCGTCTACCCCCTCTGCGCGCTGCCAACTTCACAGCGTCGTCGGCCGCGATCTTCGCACGAAAGGCCCAAAACGTAAGGCCCGGGCGGCCCGGCCAGGACCGGACGGACGGCACCACCTGCGCCGTTCTCGATTCGGGAAACTTGAAAAGCGTCGGGTCCGTTTTTTCTGCCCACCTGCGTTAGAGGCTCTGGAAACCTACGCTGTCGTTGGATGCGACGAACGTGCGCGTGCGCGAGATCTGTCAATCACCGTATTGTCTGATACTTCTGCCTGTTTCCTTCCCAGAAATATTCGCCGCCTATCTCAAAAGCATTGCCAGTCCACCGTTTACACCTTGACGTCGGTGCGCGTGTAACCATTATCCGATACCTTTTTCCGACTCATATCGTGTTTCTCTTTTATTTGAACCCTGCTTTTTTGAGTGTTTGAGACAAAAAGTGAAACATGCAGTCCTTGCGCACATGAACCCGAGTTTTGTTATTGATTGTGACGTGCTCGTACGCAAAATTATTATCTTTTGCTTCAAGTCTACGCCAGCCCCAAACAAGCCTTAAGTTTGGTGCGGACACCCCCGGGTTGTGTTATATGCGCCTGGGTTGGCCGATGCCCTTGAGACTCATTACCTGCCACGTGCTCGCTGCGTTTTTTGCGAAAAGGTGAACTGTATTTGCAGCACACGGAAACGAATCCTATTAGGAGAGTCAAAAGTCGTCAGTTCAGGACCGCAACCGACTTATATTTTCGGGGAGGGCAAAATGGCTGTACTTGTTGTGTCGAGTAACTAAACATAATTTTGAAAATTTTGGGGGAGTACTTGCCCCCCCTCTGGTTGCGGGCCTGCCTCAACTGGTCGCTTGAAAATGTGCAGTTGACAAAACCTAATCTTGAACAGCATCCTTGCTACATAACACATAACTCTGCTTTTGCTACAAATATTTATGCTTCGAGAAACGGCTTCAATGGGCGTGCAACCGGTTCCGAGCGATATTGGCGTGGCCAAAAGCACGGTTTCAAAGCCTTGCGCCCTATTAGAAGCGCATGCACGCCGCATACCGGGGTTTTCCGGAAAGCCGCCCAGTCTTTAGTCCGCCCAAGGGCGCTTTGTTTAGGTGGGAGTTTATATGGTGCTAATATTTGAGTCGAATACTACCGTACCGGTGTTTGTACCTGTCACCTTACGCGGTACGTCCAACGTTGTACCGTACTGAGTTTGAATACTATTTGTAGTTGTCACCTCACACCAGTGGTCGGCAAACTTTTTTATCGCGGCCCAGATCACGTTTTCAATAGCTATTGAAGGCCCACTACATTTGGCACCATTAGAACAAAACGTGTGCATGTGTGGTTGTTCAGACACAGGCAATATGCAACTGCCGTATAACAGCCCGGGCGGAATTTTTGGTTCACGTCTTATTTTCCCAGTTTGTCTTTTTTCCAATTAATGGCCCAGGACGGACTTACGGAAAACTCCAGTATGTTATTTAATAGATGAGATACGTCACTTTTCAGAAGCGTGTGTACAGGTATTCGTTTTGTGCGTGCACTGTCGCACGTGATATGCCTGAAGACGACAGGAAGAGCCTCAACCAATGTTTTTATACCTTTTTTTTTTACCTTAAACGCAAGCCATTTCGTACGCCTGCCAGCAGTTCGATCAAGTGCTTTGCTTTATGCAATGACCGTTGCAACTGATCATAAAATTTCCTACACTGACGCTTACGTCACAGTGCCATTCAGTGCCCATTTACCTGATTGTTGTTGCAGTTTGTCTTTTCGCCGGCATGCCCGCCACCGCATTAACTGCAGTACAAATATTTCGCAACCACCAGAAGAAAAACGCTATTTGTCGATTGGCTGCCGGCGTTGCAACGAGGCATCGCTCCGGCAGATTTCGATGTGTTCGTGCGTCCCAACGCGAAATTGCCGTCCGTCATGTACGCTGTCCAGTTCTTCTTGTATTGCAACCGTTCCACATGTACCGTCCGCGTTTTACCTGCCAGCTATGGTTTCTTATTTTTATGTTTTGATTGCGTTTTGATGCGTCGTTGATGTCTTGTGCTGCTCCTTTGCTGTTTTTGTTGTGCGTGCCCGGGTGCTGACAGGTTTGGTTTCGCGGTCAGCGCCTTGAGCAAATCCACTGCCACATTTTCAAAGGTTGCTAAACTATTCATATATTCACAGTTCTTTTTCCACAGATTGACCTGGATGTTACAAAAATTTCAGGTTAGCGCTTTCATTTGCTGGCTGACTGGGCGTAATTATATGCATCGGACCTCTTGTTTGTTTTTCTTCATGCGCTCGCACGCCTTAACAATAGCGAAAAAAGCTGTTTCTCGTGCGCGACAGAGCGTGGGTGCTTGTTCGGCTTCGTCGCTCAGCGAAGCGTCAGCAACGACCAATTGCAGCGTGCAGTTGAACCGCTTCGACCAATCACAGCGCGCATTTGAACCGCTTCGACCAATCACAGCGCGCAGTGGAACCGCTTCAGTGAAACGTCGCCCGAGTCGAGTCGGGTGGTGAAGCGAATGTTTGCGGCGGTTTGAGTTGGATTGCGAAACTGAAAACAGCAATAAATTAAATCAAAGCGATGTGGAACGAGTCGCTGGGTCACGTGAACAAACACGTGGAAGTTGCGTTCCGTGTGCTCGAGTCAACAGGCGGTAGCTGGTTGAGACCTGGGCGGGGCAGTGTCCCAACGCAAAAAGTTTTTTCTTAGGACGAAATAATTTGCAGCGAGTGCTTTAATTCCTGTCCATTACAGCCCATTTTGGTGATGGAAAGTCGTTTTCCCATTCCCTTTGGACTTCCACACCGTAGGCGACATTCCGCGGAGCCATTGCAAATACCTGATCTATATTTCCTGTACTAGAGCCCAACTAATGGGCTGATCTCACCGTGCCCAACAACCCACCACCATCATCGTACTATTCTGATCAAGCCAATCTGCCTGAATTCAGCAATTGCGTTCAGGAAATAAACTGAAGATTTGAAATTCGGTCGATTGACTGCAGTAACAATGATCACTATGCATCGTTACTATTCCCATTCGCTGGGTCTGGAAAGTTAAAATGCGTAATTGGATCTGACAGGAAGGGAAGCGTGCTTGTGAGAGTGTACATTTTTTCATGGGAGGAGAAAGTTTCTCCAGAGGGGTGAAGTCCTTCCCTTAGTTACGGGCCTGGTCACCAGATGATTAGGTATGCAGACATCACATTGTAGGCTAGATTGGTATATGGGTATGTATTCAGAAAGACGTCTGGTTCGTTTTCTTTTGGATATCTTGAAATCTACTCTAGTTGGCTTGGATAATTCTGCTTGGAAGTTTGATTGATGTAATGCTTGGAAAAACTATTAGACAAACGATGTTTGGACAATCGAAAGGGTACCCAACAGCATGCAGGAGCTGACACGGGGAGATTGAAAGGACAGATCCTCCACCCATCAGCAGTAAAATAAATCGTAAATCATTTTTTGAAGTAGCCTACGCTAATTTTGGCCAAACATTTTTTGCTACTGCAAGAGGATATCAATAGAGATTTGGCTAGGGGTGGGGCTGCATGCACGATGCCCAGTAGCTAAAAATTTGTAGCATTTTTAAAGAGCAGAAATATGCAAGAAAAATATTAGCTACCATACCTTGCAATTTATCGTCTTTTTAACGTTAACCCTGCTCAGGTAACCTCTAAACACAAACACTTTTGTTGTCCTTGCCCAAAATGGGCAGATTTTGTTTATTCGCCTATACTGGACTAACTAACAGGTTTAGATGCGCGTGCGGGTTTTTGCACAACCTAGTAAGTCTTCTCAAGCTCATCCGATGAGAAAAAAACAACGTGTTGATTTTGGAGAATTTTTATATGATGAAGAACAAAAGCAATTTTTCAAACAAAAATGTGGGAAGTGCTCTTAACAAATGAACAAAAAAGTAAAAAAAAAATCCAAAAATTCCGCCAGCAGACGTCATTGGTGGTCGGTTTGAGGTTTAAACAGAACCTCATTTCAAGGATGTGGTTCTATGTGCAATAAAAGTAAAATAGGTTGAGACATGAAATTCGTATATTTTCATTGCAATTTTCAGCCACATTAATCAACCTTGCCCAAAATGGGCAAATTTTTTACGAAAATCGCGCACATAGGGAAAACTTGCCCAAAATGGGCAAATGCTTTACGACAATTGTTGGGCAATCAGAGTGATCGCGGCACTGCTATTGACTTTCATGTCTCACATACGGCTAGTCCCGTCGTCACAGGAGGGATTTGCTGGGCTAACCCCCCCCCAAACAATGCTCCAAGCTCCCCCAAATTGAAATATGAAGACGATAAATAAGTACAGTTTTGTCAATTTTTACAATGTCAAGGCATCAACAGGGAAACAAAAAACTCACTCTAACCATAACGTCGGGTGATTTTCACCTAGGTACCACATGGCCACCACTCCTGTCCGGGAGGAAATCACCGGGGGTTGGTATTCCAGGGGTGTAAGTAATCTTTGCAGAAAACTTGAAAGCGATCAATGCCGGCAAGTTTTCCCATCGTTGGCACTGGCAGTTGGCACGTGAATCTCGTTTTGTTCTGTTTTGATGGTGGACAGGTTCCACAGCGTTGTTTGGTCTCAAAGTTCATGTCCTCAATAAATTGCTTTGAGCTTTTACCACAAGTGCACGCATAACAAGCAGCAAGCCTTTTTTGGCTAAGCCAAAGTTCTAGAAACTTCAATTAAGAAAAGAGAAGCACAAGGTTCATCATGTCTTGACCTTTCACCACAAGCGCACACACAACAAGGTGCAGCCTCTTTCTGGCTCCAATTTCTTTCGTTTGGCGGAGAAGGCGTCATACATTCTCCTGCCTGTTTCTCAATGAAAGCCACGAGCTGAGCAGGAGCCATTCGCGCCAAATTGATTTGCATCGTCAGGGCTTGCACTCGTATGATCTACTCCCGTGCTGGCTTCGGTCAAAGGTTGCTGGCGTGGCTTACTAGTGAACCTACATGCACCAACTCCTTTTGCCCAAATTGGTCAAGGTT
>JGI24158J21664_10003146_pt1 | contig 20532 bp, 10 predicted proteins | sample Ectturendosymbi3_FD_21664 | JGI IMG/M metagenome (IMG submission 21664) | reverse complement strand
TGTAACAAGTGTTACGTGTTATCTAATAATAGTGTTAAGAATGTGTCTGTAACCCTATGGTTCTGTCTTCAATGCAGTTGCAAAAAGTGTCTGTAATCCTGAGATTCCACCGGCTTCAATGCTTTGTACTACGTTCCGTTTTGTCTGTTTTTTTCAACCTGCGTTCTGCAGAGTGTGTGTGTTCATACTATGGACTTCGTGTCTGCTCACAAACTAATAAATTAAATTACATTACTAAGTAATACATCGAGGCTTCGATCTATCAAAAACAGTTCAATCACACTTCTACACCGGAAGCACCTACAAAAAACATTCGACGTTTTATGTACAACTCTTTATCTAAAACCATGAAGAATGAACCTGCACCTCGTGTACCCTGCAAAGTCTGAACAGTGAACGCTTTGCATAAAAAGCATTGTGGAGATAAAATCACGTACTTTGTATGCGTTGTCCGGAACAGGTGTTTTTTCAAATCTCGCGTCAACTCCAAGATGCTGTATTCTTACGGACTCGTTGAGGTTTCGCAAAGTGGTATTGACACCCAAGTCAAGCGATACAACCTGCAGCGGAAGTCAATTTCAGTGTAAGAGCCACACAAGATCTATTGAAATTTTGCAGTTGTTCCGTATATTACTACCGCGAAGAGTGAAGTATATTGCTTTGGACCCTTTACGCCCCTGCTTTGGACCCTTTATGGGGTAGTCGGTTAAGACGAAAAAATGAATTTGATCCACAACTAGCCGTGCCAGTTCTGAATAATATTAAAATATCTTCGGTTATACCTATGGGCATCAGCTGTTCTAGTAAAATCAATTTTGATGGAAGTATTTTGATAACTATAGAAAACTCTAAGCCCAGTTGGAACAAATTTGATGTAAGTTGACAAAACATTTACTCACGTAAGAAACATTCTCTTCTGTTCTGAAAAACGACCCGTCCTTGTAAAAAATGAAGGTGGATCTTAAGTTTTGTTGAACATTATCCCTTTTCCGTCGGGTCGCTTGCAACATTCGAGCTTGAGAAACCACACTGCTTGGTAGAGTCACAGAGACGGGACGAAGGAAGCGATTTTGTTCGAAGACAATGGGGTGAAAAGTCATTTCTGCGACTGTTGCATGATTCTGAACCTGCATGAAGCAAAGTGCAATGTCACAGACAGTTCTGCAGAGCAAGAAACCGACAATGCATGTAAGTTAATCCTTTAATTTAGCTCACTGATTCTCAACGTGGTCCAGGTGGACCACCAGCGGTCCACCTGGAATTTCTAATGGTTCAAGAGAGTTTCATAAATCCCTGATAAAACGTTCTTGCAACTTGTAACCTTTTCTGTACAATAAATCATGTAAGACCATATATGTGCAATACAGTTTCGACTAGTTGTTCATGAGGTGTCAGCATAGCAAAGTGGTCCATCGGATATATTTTGAAAAAGGTGGTCCATGTGGGCTAAGAAATGTTGAGAACCACTGGTTTAGCTGAAAGTGGCATGGAGTTAATCATCCGGCAGCAATATTCACTTACAGGTGGCGTGCCATTAGCAATTGCAAAAACTGCAACTACACACAGGATTGCAAGCAGTACAAGTTCAACACTAAAAAAAGTTTCGCATTTTCAAAACACTGGAAAAACATGAAAATGCACAGCCAGTTATGAAAACTCTATTGTTTGCTAGTTTTCTATGACTGTTGCACCCACTTGGTAAATATATACAGTAGTTTCTGAGATAATAAGAACTGCGCACCAACGGTAACAAAATCAATACTACCAACGTATGACAATATTTCGTAGATAACGCATTTATTGCAAAAACGATGCGAAACAAATTTTCACATTGCCCCGGACGTTCGCAATCGTCAAAAATGATTTATGAAAAAAAAGCTTTGATGATTTGAAAAATTCTCTTTACTTTTTCGTCATAAAAGTTTGTGCTTTTTAATCGTGCTTGCTTAGTACTTCCATCTGCAGTGGCTTTTAACATTAAATATTTTTTAAGTCAATCAACATATAGATGTCACTAAAATTGCAATCACAAAACAAATCAATTAACTTCTTTGCTGTTTTCTCAAACTAGTTTTTCAGTTCAAGTCTCATCGGCCTCCTACTATTTTTCGAACTTTGCTCAAATGTTTAGGATAAAAATGATATAGTTTTACATACAAATGATGTCTTTATTCGGGAATGAAACTGTGTGTGATGCTTTTCTCTGTTGCGAAAAAGTGCATTTGCGCAGATTCTTGAGATATATTCCAATGCATAACTCAATCAAAACTAATCTAGGAGAAAAATATCATTGACTTTTAAGTCTTTTAAGTATGTAACCATGTTTTACGTATTTACTCAAGAAATTTGCGTTGTGTCGTAAGTAGTGCATTTTCATCTTTAAAATTCTTGCCAGATAACTGTTTTTAAACAGCATGTTATAGCGTACAGTCTGAAAGAGATTTGTTTACAATTCATGGAAATTAACAAGGTTTTGCAAGAGAGTTGTTATTTTAATTTAACTGAATTTTAACTTGTGAAAGCTAGCCTAACAGTTTCAATATATTCCGGCGAAATGCAGTCTTGCTTGCAAGAATTTGAACAGATTGGGGTTCACGACAATCAGAGCAGTTCTGATCGCCAGACTCGGAACCTAATTGCTCTAGGAAAAAACAGAGCTGGAAGCAACTGTACTTAAAGTTGACTGATCAAATTTAAACAACTTGTTACTTTCTAATCCTTACATTACAAAACCAAAAAGCATTCACAGAAAATGATTTCAAGTTTTACCTTCCCAGGAGATAATTGTGAAGTGACAAACACCATGCATTTTTACACAACACGTAATGAGAGATCACTGGATAGGTTATCGAAATTTTATTTAGAGACGCAGAGAAGTGAAGTTTTGAAGTATAACAGAACTGTTGAACATTCCAGCTTGTGCGTGAGACTTATCCGTTTATTTTATACGCTCCTGCTACGCACTAAAACGCTCCATTGCCCCTGTGGCTTTACCAGCCTGTTATCATTCACGGGCACGGCAAAGACTGTGGGCGGCAGTTTAACATTCTTCACAGAGAATTTGAAGCGGAAACGATCTTGTGAAGCAAACAAAGTATTGTGAAGAGCAACTCGTTTTAAAAATAACGGAAGTGACTTATGATCACACAGGCAGCATTATTCCATTTCGCAAAATTTTTGCTCTGGCTCAACTTACTTGAAGCAGAACCGACCCAGAATCCACATGGAGACTTGTCTGGTTTTGTGTGAGGATTGCGTGCTGCGCCATCACAGCAAGCGACCGAGGAACGGCTTGCCTCAATCTCGTCTCCGCCAAGCTCGTTGAAGGTGCTTGTGGCTTACGACCCTTCCAAGGTTGAGCTTGAGCAAGATGAGACGAAACAGCGACAAGAGAACGTAAAGCAGCACCAGTTAACTGCGCACAAAAACAAATAGTTATAAATTGTTCACGTATAGAAACATAGTCATTTCCAGTTGGAACAGAACATTGTTAACATGGCTGGTCTCAGTTCAACCTCACTAGGTGGAATATGTAGATATAGTAAAAAGCGAAACTCAACAACCTACCAGTGGAGAAATGAGAAATAATTAACTCGCTGATTATTGCAGTTTTCTCTACCTCCTGTAGGCGTTTGCATGGCAGACATAGAATAAGGGAAACGCCAACATGTAAGTGAATGCTATTGCAATAAAACTTTCTATAAAGGACACTGCACCCTCTCAATAGCTTCTTTTTAAGTGGCTTAACATTAGGAAAACGACAATCCTAAATTCATAGCTTGTTCCTCACTCCCTTCACCTTTAGTGAAAATACAGGCAGAAACTACAGGATGGAGAGGTGCATCACGAATAGCAGTGATAATGCCATAGGTGGCGATTTGGGTTGCTTGTACGAAACTTCTCTTTTTACCTTAAACTAATCTGAACTGGCCTCAATAGCACTGTGTATAAAGAACAAGGTTTATTGTTTCGGTGTGGATTCGTTTCTGCTGACACAAAATGAAGCCATGCTTTTCATAATTCTTATGTGATGGTGCTGTGGCTACCCCTCAGCAGGTACGATATATAGTATAAGCAGCGTGATTGGATAGGTTAAATCAATTTTGTAGTTTTTCGAGAAAATCGCTTAGGCCTACCGTCCAAAATTTACCTCTAAAACACAAAAATAAAGGAATTGCTAATCAGTATCTATGTTGATTTTTTGACAACGCCCGCGCAAAAGCGCTAGATCAGTACCCTCACAGATTCCAAGCAGGAGTAAAAATTATGGGAAATAATATAAAAACATTTTTATTTTACGCTAACTTTACGAAAAGGCAAATTCTGCTTATAACCAGCTGCACCGTTGGCACACCAAGATATAAACCAACGACTTACTAATCGCCTCATCTACCCAAGAAACAGCCGCAAATATTTTCCCTTGTCATTTTTCACAGCAACGACTTGGACATTTGTTTTCTTGCCGCAAACCCTATTAAGTCAAAGTTACTGAAATCTTACCTGTATTTTCGATGACGTGGTAAGGTTAGCCACGTTTTTAATGAACACAACGGTCTCCGATAATTCATGTGAAGTTAGTTTTGATGAGTTGGATGTAAGGAGAACCAACTGATCACTGACTCTCCGTACACTTTTAGTGTTCAGTTTGCTGGGTAAGGTCTAAAGAAAACTGTAGTAAAATGCTACACTGAATGGAAAACGTATTTAAAGACCGTAATAAACGTGCAATCAAGAGTGATCCGGTAGATTTTAGAAAGTAAGATTTTATTATTTGAAGTTTGTTAATTTTTGTCCCTCCAACTAGCATTTGCATTTTCTTGTTAGTCTGCGAACAATGTTTGTTGTGATGCGTGATTCTTAAAACTCGATGTTTATGGATACCGCGTAGCACGTTAAAATCTTATCTAATTTAGTGACTTTACGAAAGCCAATAACCTCCAGCAAAGTTCCTTGAAGAGTCGCACCGCATTCAGCAACAACAAGACTTCTGTTGTCATACTGGGCAAGCTGAGCAGAAGTTGTTTGCACGCACGTAATTGACCCGAAGGAGAAACCTGGTGAAGCAACAGTTATCTTTTGAAAGACCAAAAAGGATTTGTGGTCAAAGATGTGTAATTTCGATTAAAAAAGCATGCAGTTGAAGTTGACAAGAAAAATATAATTTTTTCAAACTGTTTGAAACGGTGTATTTGTTTGATTTTTGTCAAAACAGATGGTTGTTTCGAAATTAATTGAGACAATACTTATAAAGCAAATCACACTCTTTAAAGGTGTGATCCACTTTGAAGTGGATACCAAGTACACGTTAAAAGGTGGCACGTTAAAATTTGATATGGCAGCACAGTGGCCGTCTTGATGCTAGTCGTTCATTTCCTTTTTGAATTGCGAACGCTTAGTTCCATTGTTCGATACGAGTTCACCCCATTGCGTTCTAACCAGGCTTTTACAATAGCTCCATGCACATGCAGTTTGCTGTCTGTTTACGTTCCTGTATGTTTGAATGTCAAATGAAGAAAAGCAGACGAACCAGGCATATGCTAGGTTACCACCGGTCTCGAACCAAATATGTACGACTTGGGAAAACCAATTTTCCTGTCCTGAGTGAAACAATTTTCTGTTAAATTGTTTGTTTTTGTACCACTAACGTCAGATCACATATTTGCGCATTTATCTCCAGCAACAATCTGCTTCAGCAATGTCTATTCCAATGGTTTTCAACATTTTTCATGCAGCGACCCATTTTGTAACCCAATTTAACCTAACGACCTGCTTCCGAAAAATTTCAGTCAGGTATATGTAATGCAGTTGTGATTGTTGTGTTTGCACAATAGAAAATCACAATGACTAAAAATAACTTAGGATATCACTATGTTGAACAAAGACTCATTGATTAAATTCATGCACATGGTAGCATCAATGAGAGTGACCCGTGCCACTTCGCAGCACAACTCTTTGAAAACTAGAATAACTTCCAAGTTAGCTACCGCATTCAGATATCTAATTTACAAACATAGCACATTCTCACGTCACAGATATATTCGTGCGTTGCCAAACGCAGCAGTACTGTAATGGTCATAATCACACTGAAAACTTTGCAATGGTCATAATCACACTGAAAACTTTGCAATGGTCATAATCACGCTGAAAACTTTGCAATGGTCATAATCACAATTAAAAAGCAATTTTGAATGAAAAAGTAGGCTATCAATTTTGCCAGGTGATCCTATTATTTCAGCTACGATAAGAAGTGGTTCCATATACGAAATATAAATTATGCTGTGGAAGAAATTATGAATATTTTCATCAGAAGCTCTGTCGACCCCTACAAAAAAGGCAAACAACCCCCGTCATGGTCGCGACCCCAGGTTGAAAACCACTGGAACATTCTTATAAGAAACAAACTCCAGCATCACGAATTCTTTCTCGTACTCGGCACGGATAGCGTTTTTTTCGCTTGCCAATGTTCTTTAATCAATTAAATATGCTAAGCCTTCACTAAAAAATTAGCCTTCCCAAAAATCCTAACCAGCCTAGATGGCTTAGTATGCCAACAATGCCTGATAATGCGTTACGTCTTTGTGCTGTAAGATTTCACTGCTTTTATGCAATGCCTTTGAGAGAAATGTGACCAGGGGATACGAATACTGATACCGGGCCCATCTAGTTTCTGGGGCACTCGTAGAAACGTGTATAGCTTGTTTGTATAGTGGTCAGAATATAGATACAACAGCAGTTATGCTAAGATTTACAGATAAATTAATTGTCATACTGGCAAATGACTTACACTAGTAATTTTAGGTTGATTACAGAAAAACTTAGCGTGCATAGTTTCATCCTCCCGGGTCCCAGTATCTTACGGGCCCGGGTACGATGTATCTCTTGTATCCCCTCTCGTAGGACCTGCTTTTATGACGTGACAAAATCTTGATTTTAAAATGTTTATGATGAAATGGAAAAGATCTATGTCTAGAGACATATCTCTTATATGAGATACAGCCTATTAAAATATTATGCCACAGAAAATAAGAAAAAATAAAGACGCAAGTCACAAATAAGGACATATCTCAGAAATAAGGACGGTATATGTCTGAAAAGCTTGTTAACGGACGAAAAGTGTTGAGTGTATCTTTGAAGCTTTGTATCGCGTGAGCAATTTAAGACTTTCTCTTACTTCAGAGAGAAGACCTGCCCTTCATCATTGACTAGATCAGAGGTTCCCAACCTGGGGTACACGTACCCTTACCCTTGGGGGTACATTTGCCTATCTGAAGGGGTACTTAAAGTTTCAATAGAAGAGAAATATATATTTACATATCTTTCATTTCGAAATATTTCTTTATACGTATATCAGTGAATATTACTTTCAAAAACCGTTATATGCATATTGTTAAATATATCTATGATTAATCACGATAAAATATTTTGTCATAAGAAAATTTAAGGGTACGTGTTCATCTGTCGAAATGCTGAAGGGGTACATGGTCAGAGAAAGCTTGGGAACCCCTTGACTGGATTGATGTTATGCGTTTGCCTTGCGTGGTTATCGCCGTCGAAAGCCATCAACTTGAATACTGACACACAAATACGCTGCAGTTGCAGGCAATCAGATAAAGGAAATCAAAGCCGATATTTTCGGGGATGACTACGTGAAAGCAATTAAATACAGTAGAACATCGTGAAGTCACCAGCGCGCTGAAAAAATAACTACTTAAAAAACGCTCATCTCCCACATCAAATAATGAGATAGAAAGTTTGCAGTTAACCGCATAATTCAGTCGACCAAGTCTTCTATGGAGGTCTGGACGAAGTAAAACGAATTTTGCAAAAAATCACACGTCCTGTCCGAAAAATGATCTGCTTGTGAAATTTAAGTTGCAGACCAAACAACTTTCAAATCTTGCTCCAGATGATCAGTTTACAACAGAACAATCCTAAATTTCTCCCATCGCTTCCAGTCACGAAACGAGCTAACTGGATTGATGCCAAAATTACAGAAACGTGCATCGCATCAGCAGAGCACTGATGAGTTCTCGTTGATGATTCTGACGAGCAGACGTCATGGTGAAACACATCAATACTTTATAGCTGCAGTCAAAACACGTGCATCGAACCAGGTGGCAACCAAAGCAAGACCACGACGCACACAACTGAAGTAAACCCACCAGTAAGCGTGCTGTGAGTCACATAGTGCAGTGCCTCAACACGAAAGACCGCAAAACACATATTCCTGACTGCCGTTATACACATGAGTTTTTAAGTGAGGTGTGTTTACATTTGCACACAACTTGACATTTCCCAGAAAATAAACTAAGGAAAAAGTACATACTAAGCAAACAGGCATAACTTCTCTTTGGGTCAATCGTTTTTTTATGGTTTCAAAAGCAAAACAACTTTGATATTGAAAAAACAAAACCACAAAACTTATTAAAACACTAGGTTTGCTGCAAACTTTCGAGGAGTCATTCGACCGGAATCTACTTTCATGGTTTTGCGATGATTCGGACTTACACATATCTATGTTTAAGTAATTAGTCTCCACGAAGGTCGAGACTAATTACTTGACAACAAAAAAACAAACAAATCAATATTGAAGTGTTCTGTGAGAATGCCGAGTTTTTTTCATAAAACTGCCACTTGTCTTTGAACTGAAAACAAAGGGCGACTGCCTTTACTATGCGCACCGCAGCACTTACTAAATTATTGTTGGAACTGCGGTGATGGGTGGAAAGTATACAAATAGTTGGTTTTGTTACATTTTGTTTATGTTTCCTAAATTACAAAGCTTGCGGTATGCTTGTCAGAAAGACAGTGCTTTCTTTTCCTCTACCACGCAAGCTCCTCTTGAGAGTGGTCGCATATCTATTTTTTTGAACTATTACATTAGACTCTCAGTGCAGCGTTTTTAAGATATAAAATTTTAGATCAACTCACCACTTGTACATTTCTTTTTTGAAACAACTACCGAATTCGCCAGAGCTTCTGGAAATGTGTAACCTCTAACCGTCGTCGGCTGGCAGAAAGCTACAGAGAAGTTTATTTCAGAGTTAAAAAAGCCAGAAAAATAAGCTAAACGAAAGCACTGTTTCATACGTTTTAGCAACACATCTGAAATAACTTTTTACGCTTTATTTTGCGTTTTACCATATGCTATTTGTTTATCTCAAAAGCAGCAACGAGAAAACGTATCACAACTCCGTGAGCAAATTTTCAAAACAAGACCTTGTATAAAAGATTAGCATAGAAATCAATGAAAGCAGTTCTGGTCGCTCAGTGATCACACAACTGCTGTAATTAGAAAACGTCAGGTCACATAACTCAGCAAAAATTAAGGTTTAAAAATTGGGCGGAATAATTTTTTACATGATTATTAAACTTGCTCATAATAGACTGCAGGTGTTAAGTTACATTGCAGCCTAAATTATAGTGAACACCGTCAAGGTATAGCACCTCAGAACAGCTTGACCCAAAAGCAGTTGTGCAAGCATAGCGGAAATCTGCAGTTCACCTTTTCTGTTTCCATTTAATCGTGTATTATAGTTTGGCAACATTGCTAATTTTCTACGAGTGAAAGGAACTCAACAAACCGAAAAAACAAGTCGATCCAGGTGTTGGGAAGGGCTTTTACATTAAAGATGTTAGCGTTCGAATTGGAAATGGCTTAATTGTCTGGTGATTTGCAGCAGAATGCCATATTCTACGAGTTCTGCGAAAATAAGCTGTAGAAGCATTATGGAATTATAACAATATTCAAGTTTAGGACTTTTGAAGTCTTCTGAACTCAAAATTCACACTGACAAACAGCGTCGGACTAGCTGCTGTTGCGAGGAAACCGCTGAAACAATTTTGCTCTGCACTACTGCTTGTCATGACTACACGCACCATAGGCGTAACCAGGGGGGGGCCAGGGTGACATGCCCCGCAAAATTTTTAGCATATCTCGTCATTTTATGCTTTGAGAAGCGGCGTTCTAAACAAAAATACTGTGGCTCGCCTAAAGTCAAACATTATAGCCCCCAAATCTTTTCCCAAAAAAAATTTTTGGCCTGGCTACGCCACTGACACGCACCACGAATTGGATTGAATGCAATATTATTAAACTGAGGCTGAGCACAGCTTACATCCGGCTTTTGGATAAGTTGCATGATACAAGATCTAAGCATAATTTTGTAAAGAGATGAATTTCTTTGCAAATGTAAGGGCATTATGAATCAAAGGCGTGCAGGCAGACGTTTAACAGAGAGCGCGAAGATTTGGCCTGAATGTCAAGAAACTGGGCCGTGATTTAATTCCTCTTCTCTGAAAGTGCAATTGCCGTAAACCTTTAGATGTAACTGTTCCCTTTGCGTTGAAAGTCAACCCAACACACTTATCCCGGCAAGCACGTTTGCGTATGGAACGAAAATGGTAGATTGTTCGTGTCGTTCGCTGCAGTCAGTCCTCGTTGTTTGTGCCAATGAAATGATTCTAATTCGTATCGTGGCTACTGTCTCATTCCTGCTGTCAAAGCAAGCACAAAATGAATAAATAATAGGCCCGTAAACCAGAAGGGGTAGAATCCCCCCTAAAATTTTTCGCCCCTCTGGAAAAATGTGTTGGACATAAAAATGGGGCCCCTTTCAGAAAACTCTTAGCCCCGTCTGGTATCCCAAGCTAGTTACGGGCCTGATAAATACAGCAAGTCATTGTCCCTGCCTGTTGACGTACGGAATTCAATTGATTTTCTATAATACGTGCAGTTTATCAAATCTGAGAATGGTATGCTTACGTGTGATAACTACAAAAATCATGTGATTACAGCGCAATTAAATAAAGATGAACCTGCATCTTTTGAACTTCATAATTTATCAAATTTTCGCGTGGACTTAGGTTCAGCATTCAGCAAAACTATTACCGCAAGATGCTTCTGACAAGTCTTACTAGCTAAACGAAAACACAGCAACCAACACGAGCTCGCTCGTATTTTTTTCCAAGTACCCACCACCACCACCACCAACAACAACTACGTATAAGCGCAACATCACAAATTTGTCGTTCCGCACAGCCACATCAACTACTGTGTTTAGTTGACAGCTTATCAGAATAGATGCGTCATATACACAAACAGAGTACAAGTTCTCTGGATTTCGAGTGTGTTTTCGTTTGAGCCTGCACCAGTGGCAGATTATCTGAGGGGAAAAAGAGGCATTTGCCCCCGGCCCAAAACCAGTGATCCACCCGGTGTTTTTGTCGTTGAGCGACCTGATATTTTGTGTATTAGTGCCAGAGCAAGACCAGCGTGCTCTTTGGCAAAGACAGGATTTTTTCCTATTTGTCCATCTTGTCCTTCGTTACTTGCCCGTTGTAATTTCATGTGTTTACGTAAATCCAAGCTTCTGTTACGTCACAATGATCACGTTAGTCCACGTTCAAATCGGGATTTTCCCGAAATATCGCGCAATAGGCATTCTGAAAGAGTTGCGTGGTTGGCGCATGGTCAGCTATATTTTAAGTTTAACGTATGCAAATTGGAAGTGCTCGTATTCCACCTGACCAACAATTTTAAAATTGTTCAAAATATACTTTTTTACCTGAGGAACAAGGTTAATTCGTCTACTTGTCAATGTCGTGCGCTGGCTCTTGAATAAGTTAGCTTAGTTAGTCTATGGAAGCCTCAGACCAGGGGTGCTGCAGTTCATGAAATCTCTAAGAGGGGACCCATTTTTTACATTTAACTTGCCAGGGTGGCGGCGCGCACCTCTGCCCCCGTCAGTTACGCCACTGGTCAGGGGTCACAAGGGTCGGCAACATTTTCCTAGTTGAGAACCAAAATTGAAGCCTATAAGATGTTGGCGGGCTGCTCTAGATTTTCAACCCAAATATCTCTTTTTCTGTTGATTCAACGTCGTAACTTGAATTAAAATGTTAAATCAACGTAAACATAATGGAAATAGGGCATTTTTGCTAGGTAGGTTCCACTGAAGCTGCAATATTATCTGCTGACTTGGCCACGGGTTAACCGTAACTAAGGAAAGAGGGAACTCACTAACACTGACAGCACCAAAACACAAACATTTATGACATATGAATTGAAATATGCACAACACTCTGCTCAGGAATCCTTCAAACGTTATACAAGTCTAGAAATGAAGGGTGTAATGCAACCCAAAATTTGATTACGTTTACCTGGGACATGTGACAACCGTTATTTCCGAAACAATTATTTTTGACTTCCTCCCGACGTCTATTTTTAAATCACATTTACAACAACATCGTATCTAGGAGCGAAACATTCATAGAATACAAATTTTATACAATACACCGGTGTACCACCAAACAACTGTTTTTTTAAAGGAAATTTTTATTTTTGCTTAGAAAACGCCATGCGCGTTTTAGATCCGTTTTTTCTTCATATCAAGTCATGGTGTAAGTTTACTCTTCACGAAATCAATTTTCTATGTCGTATCTGCCACAAAACCTTTTGCACTTAAAGTCAAATTGAAATTTTAAGGTAGCAGGGTGCACAAAAGTCGCCACACATCCAGTAACCTAGGATATTGAGTACCCCAATTTTCTATTTATAGGCTTTCAGGCACATTTTTGCAAAATAACTCTGACTACACCATTCCATTTTCTCTGAAAATCACGAAAGTCATGGAAACACAGGTTTCTAACATTTTTCTAAGTATATGAAACCAAACAAAAAAGCAAGCCCCTGTGTATCGGACAACCCAGTTATCCTGAGCAAGGTTGCAATATTAGTCTAGGACAGCGTTTCTTTACCTTTTTCTGCCTCAGCACCCCATTTGGTCACGTCTAAGCAGTCCAGCACCCCCTACCATTGGCTAACACCTGGTTAGTATAAGGATAAAGTAAAGACAAGTGCAGTACATCATATTCCTTTTAACTTTGACCGCCACACATGTGACTTTCCCCAGCACCCTCTGAAATTAATTTCAGCACCTCTGTTGGTGCTAGCAGCCCAGGTTAAGAAACCCTGGTCTAGGACACTTGACCACAGACGGCTCGTCCCAGATTTGGCGATGCAAAACAAAGCCGAAAGTGCTCAGTAAAACAGCTTTGAAAAACTTTGGTTTAAATTTGACGTGAAACCTTGAACAGAATGTTTTGTCAAACCTAAAAGTTTTGTTTAAAATTTCGGGAAGGGCAACAACCGCATTTTGTCCCCCAGTTGGTTGCGGACCTGTCACAATGATGAAATGAGGTTTCGCAATATGTTGGTTTCCCTCTATCATTACGCCTGCAAGCCTTTACATAGCACTTTCATAACTACATGCATACTTGCAGAATTATTGCGGTAGCCGGTAGGAAGCACGATTGTTGTCCATGACCGTTGTAAGGTCTACCTACACCAAACATTAATCACCACAGCTCTGTTACGGTTTGCTGGAAACAGAACCAAGGTCAAAACATACACATTTTTCTGGTTTCTTTTAGTCAACAGCTAGACATGCTTGGATGACCACAATTTTATTTTCCCAAACCAGGATGGGCGCTATTTAGTTAGTGAAAATTTAAGATACGGTGATGGCAATTTGAGTTTGTCTCACTTCGTTTCGCATCAACACCACAAAAACTTCTCTGTGAAAAAATAATTTCAAAATAAAAGTAAAGAGCAAAAAAGTAATCTTTTTTACTGAAACTGCACTACAAATTTCCACGCCTTATTTCTAACCTCTTTCGAACCGGAATACCGGGAACGGACCCAAAACCACCTCAGGCATGACATGATGCAGGTTTAGTCATTTACTTCGCTAGCTGCATTTCACCAAAGCACCACCAACCTTACGACCTTCGAAACAATAAGCGTTTGTATAGCAATTAAGAAGGGTTGGTTCAGAACTTTTTTCCACTCACCAGGTAAACTTTCCAACGACGTTTTGCTCACGGGCACCGAAGTGCCTTGATGTTTTTGATCAGAAGTATGTCCTGGAGGCTTTTCTACAGTATCTGAAACGCAACAGAAACTTTGTGTCAACACTTTTCACAAAGCTCCAACATGTTCCAAACACTTACTTTTTCGTGTTGCATCTTCAGCAGCAGCAACAGTCCTAGTAGTCGTCGAAGTAAGTGTATAATGTGATGATGCGGTTCCTACTGTATATTGATGCAGGAACTCAGATAAAATACAACATCTTCTCTTTAATAAGCCTGAATTCTCGTAAAATAGTAATGGGCACTGACCCACAAAAGAAAACGCGATGACCTTGATTGCGTTCTGAAAATGGCCTCGGTGCGTACGGTCGGTACCACAAGCAGTAACCCCTCTAAGCCAAAAACTTTGATAGGTAGCGGTTTTAAACCAACACTAATCCTGCAAAATGAAAAATTTGCAAAAGTTTGAGAAACGAATAATTTTAAACAGAAGTTGGGCGAAGATCTTTCTATTGTCGTTAATTTGGCAATGCGAGAAAGTCGACAAAATGGAATAAAAAAGCGCTGTGCCGCGTTGAGCGAAGATGGGACATCCGCTTTTGCCCACAAATGCATTAGTTGCCACAGAAAGTGAGAGAATGATGGGTGACACTTGGATGATGATGAGGATTTTTGGCAATAACTTTTCTTCAGTGAAAGTTTTTGAAGTGCCAGCATTGATGTCAGACGATTCAAATGATGCAAAATAAGCTGGCGGCCCAATTAACAGAGACAAACCTTACAACGAATGTCTTTCATGAAAAAGACTTCCTGTACACAAAACATTATGTTCATTCTTGAATATATTCAAGATAATGCATTAATTGTCTAGTACACAGCAAACAAACCTTCCATACACCTCTAGGTTACTACTTATATCGCCGACAAAAATATTGTAGAAAAATTCCTGTTTTGTTAGCTAAACAGTCTCTCTGTTTTCTGGACATGATCCTGCTGGGCGACCTACAAAATGTATTGATCGAAAGTATCGCTTCAAGTGTTTTCGTTCTCACAAGAAGGTTATTAAAGAAGAGAGCGTTGAGGATGAGCGAAAAGAGGAAAGGGAGAAGCTGGAATTTTCTCCTTATTTGTATTTACTCGGACAATCAACTAACTGGAGTCATTCTAATTTTCACTTTAAACTGAGCCTGTAGTTTGTCTTCATGAAAACAGAGGCATTTCAAGGTTGAGGAAATTCTAATGACTTCATTATGTTCACCTAACCAAAACCTGCAAATTTATTGTAGAAGGCAAGAGCAGTTCGTTTGTCCCCGGGCGCAATTTCCTCTCAACGACGTTGTTTACACGCTGTAAAGAGTCTGTATCTGATATGCGAAGCTAATTTTTTAAAACAAAATAAAGAAACTTAGAAACGATTGTGCCACTTCACCGCAAAACTTCCTAGACTTATCTATACAATCACCATTGTTATTGTTGAAGTAATATACTCACATGGGATTTCCCCAACTGTTTTATTGGGCATTAGCTGCTGATAAACTCATGTATCAAACATTTTGATTAAAAGCATTCATTCAGAGCTTTGCCCAGAGCAATTTTCTTCTGCGTAACAAAGATTCACGGTAGAAGTGCCTGATAATTGTATTTTAATTACCATGCCCCAAAAAGTTCTTTACCTGGTGATTCTTGGTGAAGTAAAAACGAGGTTTGTCCTTATCGGACGCCATCGACAGGATCATGCAAAAACTATAGGCTATGAAATTTAACCATTTTTCATGTTTGTTATTCACTGAAGGTTGTATTCAAGTTAATAGTGTCCACAGAGGCGACAAAGTCTGATCAATCAGCAAAAATTTTTGATAGGAAATCGATTTCACGTAAAAATACGCATCCTCTGTACTAAATCCTGCAAGCAATGCTTACGGGTTAAAAGTTGAAAGTCTAAAGCAAGAGCAGAGAAACCAATCAACGTCAAGACGAACAAATTGAAAAAACAAGCTGCGGCAAGTAAAGAACTGGGAAATACGTCGTTCTCAAATAATTGCTTTCATTAACACTGTAAAACTATCTGACGCCAATTACCGAACAACAAACCCACACTGGCGGAAACACGCCGTTATGGCTCAAACAGAGCGTTGGTAGAATGCGTAAGCAGCATTGCGCTCGTAAATTTGGCAGGCGAACTCTGAGGAGCGCCTTTAAAATTATACACTAAACAATGTGAAGGGAGGCACCCACAGGCCCGTAGCCAGGGGTAATTTTTTGAGAAAAAATACATTTGCAGGGGGCAAGATTCGTTTTTAAGTTTAAAACAAACTATATTAAAAAATTTCTCGACACAACAAAATTTGGGGAACCAACAACTTGAGAGGGGCACTGCCCACGAATGCNCCCCGTGGCTACGGGCCTGGGCACCAAAATGGGTAACTAACGTACATGGGTGATAAAAAGGTCAAACAAGTAGGTTGCAAAACNGAATGGGAAAAATCAGTGAACAAGGCAAACGCAATTAGGGGACTTAAGGGGAATAAGAATTATTCCACACGAAACGGGGGTGGTGCTTTAGAGCAATCGTTTATAGTGAGCTGGCCTCAATGGTTCGTAATCATGCGAATAAGACAGTGAAATTCGAAACGTATGTAGAACTCTTAAAATGCTATTTCACATGGCAAATCAAGACAACCTAGCCTCACATTTCATTTCCGAGCAGACTTGAGAACTTTCTGCAGCTTTTCCACACCGTGCGTCAGAGTCGAGCCGTCCACAAGCCGAGTTAACATTTGATTGACGCGAAACGACCCGCAGTTTTTCTATATTCTATAGTGACGTGATTGCCGGCCAGCGTTGGCCGGGGTCCGGTGGCGAATTTCCAAAATGTAGGCAAGCTCAAAGCTTCTCTGTTTTACGAGATCCGATTGGCCAGTTCTGTCATGTGACAAAGGTCGTTGACAGTACGTCGACGTTGTGGTTCCCGCACTCGCTCGACCAAAAATGCACCAGTAAGCGAGAATGTCTGCGGTGTTGGAGAACCAAAAGACGCATGTATGTAGCGAAACCACAAGATGCTTTTGTGGAGCGAAGCGAAAAAGCGTTTGTTACGGAGTTCCGTGAAGCGTTGGTTGACCGAATCTTCGTAACGGAATACTCAATTATCTGGCTTTTCTATGTAGAGTTCCGTGACCAATGTCAAACCACACTTATTTCTATTACAGAGTTCCGTGGCCAGTGGCCACTAACAAAACACTTACGCGATAGGTCAACGAGAGTTAACAGCTGCTCTTGGTATTTACCTACTACGGGTTAAGTTTGTTGTTGTGTTGTTTATGTTCAGCTTCATGCACTGCCAGACGATAAACCAGGTGATGGGAACAAAGACTAAACGACGTCTGTGACTGATTTTGTGAGGATGTTGCATCTTTTTTAATTCAAAGTGAAGCTTGGTGACCGAGATGGGGCAATAGGTACCTCATATTGTCTGCAAAGCAAGTTTGAGAAAGTGAAATAAAGGTTCGCTAAAAATATTTAAGTTGGGTGTACAGATGTTTCGGAGAGAACCAACAAGCCATTTCATTCACTGCTACTCTCACTGGTGAAGCTTTTTTAAATCATGTTTGCATTACAGAAATTGTATTTAACTGCCAATATTGTCTATTTAGAGTAGACTTACTCAGGAAGAAAGATACAGCCTAATAAAACTTAATAAATCTTGTAGCATAAATTAAACTAATAATCTGCGGTGTTTATATTTAACACCGTAAAAACACCCGCTGGTAGTAAGTATTCACAAAAAAAGTTGAAACGTGGCATCAGCTTGCAGAGCATTTGTTCGTGACAGAACTGGCCAAACGGATCTCGTAAAACAGAGATAGCTTTGAGCTTGTCTACATTTTGAAAATTCTCGGTCAGGACGGTCCAGTCCGGCATGTAGCAGTTGAGGAGAAATCAGGCCACCAATTCGAAGCCGACGGTGACCGACAAATCAGACAGACAGGTTCCCTTCAATTCGTTCATGTTTGTGAGGATTGAGATCAGCAACGTGAGCTGGTATTGTGAACTTCAGCAAGTCGCATTTTTTTCAAATTGATTAACGGTTTCAAGTTTTGCCTGCGTGCGCTGGTGAAACTGTTTATTTATAAATGGGTAATGCAGGAACTTGGTCTGCTCCGGTATGGTAGGCGGAACAATGAGTTCAGAGGGTCTGGAACTTCCACTATGTTTCAAGGAGTGTCTGAGATACAAAGAACTGCCAAAGAATTCACTGCTTTTTCAGTTTTTCGTTATGAAGAACATCCTCTGAAAATTTTTGCCGAGTTCCTGATCTTGTCAATAAAGGCATGCTTCTTTTCATTTCAATCTTTTTGTGTTGTCACACCGTACACGCATCGCTCCGTCTTTCGATAAATAAATATGCGTTTATAACTATAAATAATTAATCATTACAAATAATGAATTAAAATAATTAAAAATAATTAATTGAAATAATTAAGATAAATAATTATGTGTTTACTTAAGATTTCCCTACATGAGGAAGATAATGCTGCCTCTACTGTTTTTAGTGATTTGAAAAATCTATGTTGATGTTTTTTCTGTGTTTTTATTTTTTGTTTATTATTCTTCCCGGTGCACATCCAGTTGTTGAGGATAAAATTACACTCCATAGTTTTTTTTGCTTTTTACTTCATCAGCCATTGTTTTTAGTTCTTGCTTTCTTTAATAACTTTTGGACTGCACCGAATCCCCTTAGTGAGATCCACTTCCTTGTGTGTACATAGGCATACTCTTTCCATTTACAATTTTACCTCACGTTTCTGTGTTTGTTTGTCTTTCCAAAGGTGTTATTTTATTCTCAACTGTTAATTTCTAACACGTTTCAAAATGTTTCAAACAGGGTTTGTTGACTGGATGACCTCTATGGTCTTTCAACAATCCTGTGTGACACAGTAGATCTTTGTTAACATTTATCAGTTCTTTTGCCATGGTGTTTTCATTTACTATGATTTCCACTGAAAATTGGCTACTTTTTTGCATGATGGCTCTTTGCATTGTATCTGCTTAGCAGCTGATTAATATGAAACAATAAATCTCCTTCACTGGTGGCCTGACACAAAATAGGTCCGTACCAAATTAATGAACAATTTGTTTGCAGTAAGGAAGCTCGAGATGTTGAGGTGGGCAGCAAAACTTAATAATGTTACGTAGTTCCAAACACATATTACAGTATTCGCGCAAGAGGTTGCCATCCAGAGTCTACGGGTACAAAGTGTTACGAACGGATATGACAAGAACAGCTTTCGAATTGTTTTCATTTATGAATTACCGGCATAACTTCAAAATAGGCAGCGGTATTGTTTGCACCAATTGAGATTTTTTACCACTGAAAGTGTGCTTCATGGAGAACTATGTACCACTGACAAAGTACGAAAATACCTACGACAAAATCACAGTTAGTGTGGGCGCGCTTTCGCATTTCAACCTTTTTAGAAATTGTGCCAAAAACAATGTAAATTTGGGCAATCACCGATGACGTCACACATGAATCAACTATGAGGTAGATAGTACACTTAAATCGGACCCAGACCCAACTTTGAAATTCGTTCCGCCGCCCCTACAGTCCGGTGTAATGTGAACGAGGCCTCACCAGCAGGGAAGCGGACACCAACGAAAACGACTCAGCAACGCACTAACGGTTAGGCGACGGGTTTCAACAAATTTCTGAGATTCAAAGCACTCTGGACTAGAGTTTGATTCGCTCTCAAGGACACAATACTTGCGGCGTAGAGTGTCGGTATAATAGGAATTTTTTAACAGAGATCAAGCTGTCCAGGCACAACATTCCTTTGGACTGTATACTAAACGATGCTGTATACAAAACTGCAGAGTAAACAAACCTTACGTTTAAAAGTCCAGGTTTGGGCTTGGCTGCAAGGAAACAGCCTGGCAGTGGCAAGCACTGCTTCCATAACATTGCAATGACTCTTATCTGCACATATCCACATTTCAGCATCAAGACACCACAACGGTGACACAGCCGAATCTGATGGCAAATTGTTTCGCTAGTTTTTTCATCATTTCACCTGTAAGCTTTTGCTTGCAATTTGCTGGACTGAAGATGCGTCACTGACGCGAAATCGATTTCCTAGCAAAACAATTTGCGATGAATCAAATTCGGCTGCATCACCCTTGTGGTGTCTTGATGTTTGAAAGTCCTTGTCGAAATTTGCAAAATGTTTTTTAAACGATTTTAAATAACGTTCAAGATTTACGGTTCCTACACAGAAACATTTCCAGCACCATTTTACAAATAGATAGTAATAACGAAATGATGAAACGATGTAGATAAGAAACAGCATTGGAGTGCAAGCTAATTTGGAGACTCACCTTTGAACTGGGCTTGGCTTTCTACTCCCCAAGTACTCCACGCAGGGAATGAACAGAACAGTACGACTAGTGTGATTTTCATTTTATTAAGAAACTTTCGTTAGTTATTTGAGATACTAAAGCAAACCTTAACACACTGCAAACGGAAATGATGCTGTATTAGTCTTGCTGCAAAAAATTGTAACAGAAGTCAGAGCCGGATTAAAGGGTAGGGGGGCCCGGGGCAATTTTTACTGGAGGGCCCCTATGACGTAATTCGTGACGTCATTGTTTATAAAAGATATG
>JGI24158J21664_10003145_pt1 | contig 20534 bp, 10 predicted proteins | sample Ectturendosymbi3_FD_21664 | JGI IMG/M metagenome (IMG submission 21664) | reverse complement strand
CCTGTAAAAGGCGGAGCTTGGCTGTGGAGGGTTGATGACGTAACCGGAGTCGTTAAAACTGATATTTTGCAGTGAGCAATGAGAAGTAAACGGTAGTAAAAATAATTTTACTGCAAAAGGTGACATTACAGTAAAAGAAGTCTAATATAAATCTGAAGTTTGATAATTTTTAGTAATCTGAGTTTCACAATGGTTCGGGTACAAAAAAAATAGGTTTCAATAGTTGTGAAGGTATAAAATATTTGAACATCGCAGACATCCATGCATTAGATGTTTGGGAGAAGCGCATATTCATTGATTGGCAATAATAAAATATTTTTCCTTTGCTTTTTTTCCATTTATTCCTTTCGCACCACAACTTTTTTCCACTCCGGTTACATCATCAGACCTCCGCAACCATGCTCCGCTCTTTACGGAGCTCCGCCTTTTGCAGGGCACCCAAGAAAGAGAAGTTTGCACCTTCTCTTCATGAAAAAGTGCTTTAATCTTTTTTATGACCCTTTTAAATTGGGCGACATCAGCACTAGGTGCAACCACCTGCTTTCAATCATTTAGAACTTTTATTATGATGCAACGAAGCTGCTTCAGGCAGGTAATTGTCAAAATAACAAGGATAACTAGATGGCTTGGTTAAGCTTAAAAAGTGATTCGCTTCTGTGTTTATAAGTGAGTGTGTTAGCTTAAAAGAGTACATTCTTTGGAACGTTGTAGGGCTGAAGCTATGTTTAGTCTGTTTATTGCTGAGCATTGTTCTACTGTATAAGCACATGCAACCATTTTTTGAACGCAGTATCTATTTTGCCGCCAGGATGGCAGCAGCAAAAGGCTTGGTAGAAAGGAAGTAAATAACTAAAAGATAAACCTACAACTTAACCTTAACCCTAACCGTAGCCCTAAGTTAACTCTAATCCTAACCCTAACCTATCCCTAAGCTAACCTAACGCTAAGCTAACCTAACCTAATGCTAATCTAACACTAGCCTAACACTAAGCTAACCCTATTTCTAACCTGCCTAACCCAAATCATTGCCTAACCCTAATCCTTACCTAACAACACTAATACGTAAAGGTGACACCTATGCAGAGCCTGGAAAAAGCAAACCAAAAAACAAAAGAAAGTCGGCAAGGTGGAGTCGAACTGCCAACCATTGGCATAGCAGCCGTAACACCTAACCATTACACCACAACTGGACAGCGTGTTCCTGACAAAGTGACTTTTTTCTTTGTATTGCGTCACGCCACGAGACCGAATGTTTGACTGGCGGCACAATAGCTCCAGCCGATCTGTTGCCGCCAGCATCTTGGCGGTAAAATAGACACTACCTTTTTTGAATGAGATTGTATTGTTAAAAATTGTGTGTCATACCAAAAGGAGGTAAGCTGCACTTATGTTGCTTAAAATGTTGATGAAAAATTATGGGCTGAAAAGTGTGGTGGCCAAGATGATAATTTTCTACTCTTGTCCAGTGATATTAATATTAAAGGTGTAGCTGCAAGATGAAAAAATGATATGTAACTTTATGTTTATAAATTGTTGATTTTGATCGCCTAATACTTAGCAGATATTTTGGCAGAATTTCAATACTCTTATTAGCAAATTTTAGCTGAATATTTGTAACAAGATTTTCAGCAGTATCTAGCAGTTTTTTCTTTGTGACACCATTTACTAAATAAATGTAACGCCAGATGGTTGTCACAGCAGTTTTATGTGACAACCATCTGGTAACACTGGGTAGCAGAGGTGGACCAAAACCCATTCACCTCTCCCAGATGTGCAAAACATGGATCCTCCAGTTCACTGGTACTGTCCCTCTGAGTGAATTTTCGCTAGATCTAGTGATTTTTGAGCTGACCTAGCCTAGTGATTTTTCACTGTAATGAGTAATCTAGGCTAGTGCTTTTTTGTAAGGAAAGTGTTTAAAGAAGATTGATTTTTAATTTTTCAGCCTCGATTGTCTTGTTTCTAATTTTTTTTCAAAGATTGGTAGACTTGTTTCTAATTTTACATTAATTGTTTGTCATGAATTGTGCCAACAGAACAAAAAAGTTTTTCTAATTTCAGTTTCTTCTTGTTTTCATTTCTGTACTGGTAATGCTGCAGTGTTGCCTATGAATGTACCTTCGTTATTTGTACTGCAGGATCAACGAAGTGCTGTAGAAATTATTGATTAAATATTATGAATGCATTAATTGGTTTAAAATACTTTGTGAGGTGCATTAATGCATTTATTTGCATTAATTGGTCTAAAATACTTTGTGTGTTGCTTGAAAGTTCCTGAAAAACCCTGAAGGTTTCTGACCAAAGATTTTCCACGGTCAGCATGATTTATTTTAACAAACTTGCGAATGGTATTGAGGTTTTGGGCGATAAAGTACATAAATTAAGGATTGAAACAAACCGTAATTTCAATGCAGAAATTTTAAATATAGTGATTTTTTAGATCTAGTGAATCTTTTGGTAAATTAGTGATTTTTGCAGAAAATCCTGTGCAGCACTACTTCAGTTACGGATACAATAGCTGTTGAGGAAAGGTGTTGTGAATTTTTTGAATGGGCCCCTCTGCCTGAAGCATAGGTACAGTCCTTGATCACAAATGCAACAACCAGTGGGCAATGGGTTTTATTGTTTTTGTGCATTTCATGTTAGTAGCTGTGCAAATTACTGTATAACATTAGAAAGACCGGTTGCACCATTTATACAGAGCAAATTTTCTGACATCAGGGGTCACCATCAGTGGGAAGGCGTTGTTGCAGTCTCATTTGTGCAGGGGAAGCCATTCAATCCACTGCAAATGCAGTCATGCGGCAATCACTGGACTTTGAGGTTTGTGTTATACTATCACATTTGTTTATGGGACAGGGCAGACAATATTTTTTGTCCAATTCTTGTCAGAATGCCCTAAACCAGAGGTTGGCAATTGGCAACCCATGGGCCGCATGTGGCCTGCCACATCATTGTCAGTGGCCCATGGAAACATTTGGAAAAATCTTCATAATTGAAGTTTCTTGTAATCTATCAGCAACGCAGTAAATGCTAAGGTTGCAGTCAACTGGAACCACTACTTGCTTCAATTTTCATTATAAGGTAGGGCCTTCTGAAAAATGAGTTCTTTTCAAAATAGTCCTGGAACCAAATTAATTGCCCACCCATGCCTTACACCAGTGGTTCCCAAACTGGGGGTAAATTATCTCCTGGGGATAATATGCGATTCTTCGGAGGGTAATGCAGAACCAAAACCACAATGTTGTTCTATATCATGAGCGATCACTGCAAAATATTGGGGTAATAAGACATATTTGCTACCTTGATTTGGGTAACAGCTGAACAAATTTGGGAACCACTGTCTTACACAAATGTCAAACACTGAATTTAATAATCATTTGTATGATTAATTCTGAATAAGGCAGAAATCAACTTCTTAACACAAATCAAACTCTTCTGAAATCTAAAGTAGTTTAAAATGTTTGCTTTTCTTTAGTTCTTGAATTTGTGATTAATAGCTTTTCATTTTATGGCCTATTAAAGATCTTTCAAAAAATTTCTGCAATTATGTTTGTTTGAAAAAATTTATTTGTGATTTTTCATAAAAGCTTGCCAATGTATATATGGCAGTGTAATGGCAACTGTAAGTTGTGGAAATCTGGCTTAAGTATATACCTCAGAAGTGAAACTGTAAGCAAACAAATAACATTTGCCAATTTTATTGTTTGGTATTATGTATTGCAGCTGAATGTGCCATTAGACATAGTTATGGAAAATGTTGTTAACAACTTTGTTGATGCAGAACATACAATCACTCTTGGAGCTACTGTTCCTACTGGATTTGAAGATGTTTCATGTAAAGAAATTCAAGAAAAAATCACTGCTTTACAGACGGCAACTTGTCAAGGAAGAGTTTATTTTCAAGTAGCACCCAATATGTTGCAGAAGATTCATCAGCTTCGTTCTGTTGATAACTTGTTTATGGTGATAAAGTTTTACTCTAGTTATGAGTATAATTGTAGCAAAGAGAAATTGCTTGAAGAGATGAATGATATGCCATCAAAGTTACCATGGAAAGAAGTTGTGAAGATTTGGAATAAGAATCAAAAGTATTGCAAGAAAAAGAAATATGTTAAAAAATTCTTTGCTAGTCAATCAAGAGGAGGTAAAGTACAAGAGTTGGAACAATCTGTGCTTGTATCTGCAGAAGCAGCTGAACCTGGGAATTTCGAACCCAAACAAAAAGCAGCAAAGTGTCTTCAAAATGATGAAGATGAGATCAGGTTTAGAGTTACAGCCAACAGAGTAGGTAAAAAGCAGTGCATTACTTCTCCTGAAGCAGAATGGCATTTTGGTGGTGCTCTGCAAGATTTGACACAATGGAAAGTAGATTTGAGCAATTATAATTTAGAAGTGTTTTTGACATTGGGGATTGAATCTGTGATGATCAGTCTGTCATTAACTCAAGGTAGTCTTCACCATCGAAACATCACACATTTTGGAAAAACAACTCTCCGATCAACTATATGTTACAATATGTTGCGGCTTTGTGATATTCAACCAGGAGACATAGTAATTGACCCACTGTGTGGTACTGGCTCCATATCAATTGAAGGAGATGCTGAATGGAAGGAGGCGTTCCACATTGCTGGTGATATAGCACATCCAGCTGTTAGTAGATGTGCCAATAATGCAAAAATGATAAACAGCAAGGTTGGCCCTTCCAAATGTAACATTGGCATACTGAAATGGGATGCTATTGATTTGCCTTTGCGAAGTGGTGTGGCTGATGTAATAATAACTGATCTACCCTTTGGCAAACGAATGGGGTCCAAAAAAGATAATCGCATACTTTATCCAGCAATTTTGAAAGAAATTGCTCGAGTGTCAAAACTTCGCACTGCAAGAGCCTGCTTGCTTACACATGATAAGCGCTGTATTATCAATGCAATCTCCCAGGTTTCTTCTTTGTGGAAATGTCAAAGGTCAATGTTTATCAATGTTGGAGGTTTGTCGGTAGGTGTTTATCTATTAAAAAGAACTCTCAACTTTACTGAACATGACATTGTGAAGTAAATCTGCAACAGACTGAAAAAATATGTCATTGCCATGGAACATTTTTTATTGCAATGAAAGTAGATGCCATACAGGAAGTTCATTATTCATGGTATAGATTTGGAATAGTGTGTGCATGCAGGTATTATCATAAACCTACATGTGTCATCAAGAAATCAGGCAGGAATTCATTGCCATTGGAATAAAATTTCCTATATGCTATGATTCTGCATTAGGCTTTTTCATGTTGCTTAGCTTGCACTAAACATAAGACAGTAAAGTAAAGAGTGAATATTTCACTAGTGTGCATAATAGGGTTAAACAGTCTTACACTTTTGTACAAGTGAAACCATGTGGATTTATTAGTATGTATAAGTGTTTTGGAATAATTTGAGGCATGGTTGGTGAAAACATTGTAACTGGGCAATGTGATTTTTGCAGAAAGCTATCACAACATTTAAGACTAAGAGTTTGTAGCCATCTGTGGAAAAGTTACTGTCTTAAGCTTGTCTCAGTTATGACAGACTACAGATACATCAAAAGCAACTTTCAAATGCTTGTGACAAATGTTTGTTGCCAAATTGTTGGGACAGTTTGCAATGTAGGAAAATAGTCATGCGATCTAAAGCCATTAAACAGTAATCAGATGCATTGCTACATTTTGTTACATGCCTAGCTATATAAGTAATGGTTGTGTGTAGTTACACACATACAGGACTACCTGTCTGACCTCTGACTCAGTTAACTATATATTTAGCATGTGTCTTTGTGCCTATGTAAAATTGGTGTCAGTTCTGCAAGGACTGGTATGGACTAATGTGGCATTGTTTGGGAGAAGATTATTTTTTACATTTTGCTCACTGATGACCTTAAATGTTATGCCCATAGTTGAAACATGTGTTTGAGTGTATGTTGTATGACTTGACTAGCAGTATCAGCATTTGTTGAGTTTTTTGCAAAGAAGAAAACTGCAGGGTTCCTACGGAGTCTTGAGAAGTTTGGAAAAGTATGGAAAAAATTTCAGTCGATTTCCAACATGGAAAAGTCTGGAAAGAATTTTTTGGTCTGTTAGTATGGAAAAAGAAAATAATTTTCTAGACATGATCTTTTGACATGCATTCTGATAATATTTTATTCTGATAAGTTTGATCATTTTCTTTCATTGTGTTAAGTAATATAGTGCCTGTATTTGACCTGGGAATGTCATTTTGAAAAGTAAAGTCTAAATAAGTTGGGAAATTTACATTCATAATTGCGTAGGAACCCTGAAATTGAAAACAAAAAGTCACATATTTTTGATAAAATGTCATTGTCAACAATCAGAAGCTCTAGGTTTTCTGCAAACTTTTGAGGAGTCAGCTGACTGGGCTCTGCCTCCATAATTTTGTGATGAATTGAACTTGCACATACCTGTAGTCAAGTAATTAGTCTTCTCACAGGTGATGCAGGTAAATTGATCAGTAATTTATCAACAAGAAATCGATTTCACGTGTATGCATCACCAGTCCTAAATTTCAGAATATACACACATCGTGAAATCCATTTCCTATTAAAAAAATTAGCTGCTTGATTCAACTATGTCACCTTTCTAGTAACTATTTATTAAATTTGTTGTCAAATTTCTATTGTTTTTCTGTTTTTGCTGATAAGAAACAGCTTGAGAGATGCTCTGCAGTGTTATTTTTGCATAATATTATTCCTTGGAATGTAAATTTGCTGGGAATAATTTTTGTTCAGTGGTGGCAAGTAGAGTGCTTTGGTAGTGGTCACCCTCAAGTGTATACTTGATGCTTTTCTTGTTAAATTAAAGACTTCTGACAGCGGTAATGTAGGATGTAACATGAGACTAATTATTCAATGTGCAAAGTTGTAAACAATGTCAGATATATCATAATGTATTGTTTCTACGATAGTTAAGCAGCTTTGTCCAAGGACATCTTGTGTTACTAGATTCAGAACGGAATTTTTGTTTAATGTCACTAGCTTGAGATGGATTTCCAGGTCATTGTCTTTCTATCATTGGGCTGGTATTATGTTGTAAATTCACATGTTGCATGTTCATTTTTTGGTTTTATCTAATAAAACATCGGTAGCTTTGTTTCTTCTATGGAAGGTGTGCACAACGTTTCAATACAAAGTTATGCAGCCGTACACATGTAATTAAAAATATAAGTTATGGTGGCCATGCATTAACAAAAATACTTTGTGTACTGTGTAAGGATACTTTGTAGAAAGAATGACAAAACAAATGTGTGGAAGCAGGCTAGGCTCAGTGTATAGAAGCAGAACAGAAGCAACGCAAAAAAATGAAAATTTATTGAACTCATTGGCAGCCGTAATTCATAAAAATAAATGTAATGCAGTCAGCAATAGCAAATAGGCTGTGCAGCCCTGTTCTATGGTGTCTTGCTGTTTTTTCTTAACAACGTCTGGTGTCTTCTATAATCATTGTGAAATTAAATTTTCAAATATTGCTCTTATGTTATTGGAAATTATGAAATGCATGTTAGGAATTGGAACTTTTTGTAAGGTGACTTTGCAGTTCCCACCTTGTAATTAGATTAATTTATTTTGTTGTATAGCGCATAGATGTCATAGTAACATGAAAATATTATGCTGCAAGCATTAGTAAACAACATCACGCATTTGTATAATAATGCTTGTGAGAGGCCTTGTAGCTGAAACCAGAGCTACCTGATTTAATTATTATTTTTTAACAATGTGTAAAAGTAACAATTAAGAAAACAGTTTTTTCATAGTAAGCAACAAAATAAATTTAATTCTTTTATTTGGCATGAAACAGTATTGGTATTCAAGAACAATATATGTCAATTTCAACTTTGAAATTATAGACCTATAAGCATGTTCATTGAAGCGTAATGTGCAAAAATAGCATTTTTAACACCTTTGCTGCCGGGACAGTTTGCATGAGCCTTGGTTTCTAGCGTCTCTTAGCAACTCCATAACTTGCCAGGCAATTGCTAGAGAGCTGTTCAAACCCTCAAGCAACTCAGCGAATCTTCTAGTTGGCAATAAAAAATTTTTTTTAGGTTTTGGGTTTCAGGTTTTTTGTGGGTGACGTAATAAGTGGGATAGGTTTTTGGCATTTTGGATCAGGTTACCTGACCCTGGGCCCCAACTGCTAGATGGAATATTTTGACTGAAGTTTTTATTGGAATCTAAGCTAGAATCTGAGTCTTTTGAGCCTTTGATTGGCTTTTTAGCATTTCTGGTTCAAAAGTTATGGCCTAAAAACAACAAATTGATTAATCATCTAATTAGGGAATTCATTAAATATGGCATTTACAGGACTGAAGATGTGTTTAAATACACAAAACTAGTTTCCCCTTTGCAAGTAAATTGTGATGGATCACTTGTGTATGTCACTAAGTTATTTACAATTGTTACTCAAAGGTATGTACAAGTTTGAATCATCGCGAAAGGATGAAAGCAGAATCAGGCAGGCAAATTCCTCATAAACTTGTGTCTTGTTTCTTTGCAGTTAATTTGCTTTTATTCAGAAACAAAGGGTAATGCATAGAATTGTAATTGTTGGTGATGCTAGATAAATATCAAAACATACTGCACACCTCACCACTGGTGCAAATACTTAACAGAGTTCTGTTTCACATGATTTCTTTTCTGTTTGGTTGAAAATGTTAATTTATGCATTGTGTTTGTTGAACTGAAGATTTTAACATGAAATTAAAGTGCATGCATACGTACCACAATGACAATCACTTGCATTCCTTGGTTAATGGTAATTGATGCTGTAATTTGTTTTTATTTTTGTGTTCTGCTTACCAGTAATTGTAATTCCAGTAGACACAGCCATATCATGGAAAATCACGTTATCACTTTGCAAAGAGATGATAGCAATGTTGTTAAAGTTCATTTATATGGAGCTACTGTGGTATCATGGATGTCTGATAGCAAGGAAAGGCTCTACCTTAGTCCACTGTCTGAACTTCAAGGCTCCAAAGCTATTCGAGGAGGAATTCCTTTAGTGTTTCGTAAGTTGTTGCTTAGTAATGATTGGTCTTTTTTCTATAGGTGCAGCACAGCAAAAGGCTGTGGGGCAATTGAAGGTCACATAATTAGACTGCAAGTGGTATAACAGATCAACAAGTTTTTACTGTGAGGATGACATCTTCACACAATTCAGTTTAGTAGAGGTAGGGTGCCTATATGAGTTGAAAAAAGAGAATCAGGGCTGTTGTTTTGTAGAGAAGCAACTCTTGTGTCAAAGATAAACATTTTTGGATTTGACTGAGGGTAATCTGGGTCAAATTGCACACAAAAATTTGAGCCTAGGGGAACTTTATTTGCAGTTGTAATGCATCTGTGTGAGCTGTGGTCATCGGATGTTTAGGAATAGAAAAAGGTTGTAGAGTGTTCAGTGCCATCCACTATAGCTGCTTGTGTTTTTGTAGATGCATGTATGTTAGAATCAGTTCAAATTACTAAGGAATGTCTATACTTTCAATCAAATTTGCAGTTGCCAATTGCTTGAAAAATGCCATTTTGTAGGGCTTACCACAGCAAAAAAAATATAATCAATTTGTTACAACATACTGGGAAGAGTAGTTCTTGGAAGTGCTACAGAATGTCTTGGACTACACTCCCCTGCTTTCTATTTTGGCAAAATCTATGCTAAAGTGTGTTTTGTAGCCTGCAATTGCTCAGCATGTTTGGAATGTTTTCTTGTAATCAACATGCAATGTGGTGGTAGTGAAACTTAAATCGTTTTTTGCACATTACATTTCAGCCAACTTTGGTCCTTGGGACAATCGTCCTCAACATGGTTTCGCAAGAATTTCTTGGTGGAAAATTGCTCAGGATGTGACCAAGGCATGTTGATTTGCATGAGCTGAACAGTGTTGACAAATTTTTGCCTACAAGCTAGCAACCAATTTTTTGTTGTAGCCACAGAGCAATGATTTTCAGTTTGCAAACAATTGCACTCTAGTGTTTGAGATGATTTAAATTGTAGTTGGTTAAAAAACATGCATTTTAGTGAATGGGTGCATTTTGATCTTTTTAACTGAAATAAATGATTTTCAGACAAAAGATGGTGATTGCAAGTTGGTGCTCAGCTTAGCTGATACCACCAAAACAAGAAAAATGTGGAATTTCAAGTATGAAGAAAGTTTTATATTTGAATAGTGGTGTCAGACAGTGATGTTTTATAATTGTTCATACGATTTTTTCATCCTTGTACATTTCTGTTTATATGTGTTTTTGCAATTTCTACTGCTTGCTTCTTGTTACATTTCAAATGTGCTTTTATATATGTACTGTACTTCACCTTGTTGTACCTGAAAAAACTTATGGGACACATTAACCTATGTGGGACATATATTGACATAGGTACACAAGGTGGGGGTTAGGGGGCAGCTTCCCCACATGCTACAGAATTTGTCAAAACCATGTGAATAGGACTGTGTTTGAATTTTATCAGGAGAAATGTTTGTCAAGGCATAAGTAAAACACGAACGGGACAGGGTAGCTACAATTACAGGAAGTAGTTTTTTCAAAGCTTTTTTGAGAATGATGGGATGTAGACAAGGTGACAGCCCATAACAGGTTTATAATATCAATACTGTTACGTAAAGTAAAATAAAATTTGCTTTTATTGCAGGTTCACTTTGGACTACACCATTGTTGTTGGAAAGGGCTGCTTGAGCACCCAACTTGATATAAAAAACAACAGTGAAACAGACTTTGACTTTACAGCTCTTCTTCACACCTACATAAAAGTCTCAGATATCAAAAATGTTACAGTCAGTGGTTTTGAAGGTTGTTTGTTTGATGACAAGGTTTGTTTCTTTGCGTTGAAGGTGCATTTTTTTGTAAGCCATTTAGTAATATTTATTAATTGTTATGAGCAGTTTTTAATTGATGGAGCGTCTCCAATTTTTAATGATGTTATTGTGAGCTGATACCACTGGAACTACAAAGGGACTTCATTGTACCCACTGCACAACAACTCAGCAGTTCATCTGATAATAACAACAGAAGTGCGGCGCTCTGGACGGATCACGATGGAATGCTGAGTGTTTGGAGAACGCTACGAGACTCCATACTTTCATCCTCAACATCGGCACCCACCCTCCTGGAATGGCCCTGTCAAGAACAGCATGGGTTCCGCTTAACCAGTGTTGGACGTTTCCATTCCTGCTTACACAAATTGGGTGTGACCCCTTCTGTGGCTTGTGAGTGTGGCACAGAGGAACAGACTGTTGGCCATGTTATCGTTCACTGTCAAATCCATCGACCATAGAGTACGTGGATTGACGGTTCTGGATGACGAGGCAATCCAATGGCGGCTCAACACTTGCCCTGAGACCTAGTGCGGCCTAGCAGTGGATTACAAGAACTCGCTCACAAACGATGAAGAAGAACATTGTAGCTAAGGGTCTCAAACATGGGCAGCGAAACTTTTTTTAAAGTGAGGGGGACACAAGTGCATGTCAAAAAAACTATAGAAAATTTTTGTGGTTTGAATTGGCAACTGTGATGTCACAAGCATTTAAATTGGAAGTCATTACCTATACACTGTATGAAGGTCTAAATCACACTATTTTAGACAAAATTTCACCATTATGAAAACACATCGGTGAACCACCTGAAATTCAAATAGGCTGTTACACGGGCGACCCAGGTGAACAGCGTCACTTGGGCTGAGAATACGATTTATTCTGACTGAAAAATCCACTAATTCCCCCCAGGAAAAATCTTTTCGAGGCGCATGCACACAAGCACGTAAAATTACACCATTTTTGCAAAAAAATGTGTTGTATTACATCATCTGGCAAGAACCTTCAACAACACCAATGCGGTAAGCACTAAGCAAGCCATAGCAGGGTGACAAACTGTGCACAGTGTATTATGGCAAACGATTACGAAATCCTGCCAAATTACAAACAATACATTACAAAAAATATTGACAAAATTCTGCAACACTTATTTCATCAAACGATTTACTTTTAATAATGGGCCCAATTAACTTACTTAGGCAAAATTCGAAATTTAAAAGTGGGGGACCTAGGCCCATGCGGGCCCCCATTCCGCTGCCTATGGTCTCAAATACACACAGGAAAAAACAACTGTTTGTTGATTTTTAAAAGCTTTGTTTATATTGTTTTGTCTAAGAAGTTCAGATAGTCCTTCCCAGAGGTATGGCATAATATCTGGAACTGTCATTTCTTTCTAGTTGTTATAGAGTCAACATGTTTGAAAAATGGCTACTCTGAATCATGAACCTTCTGATGAGAAGTGAGTGCCAAATGCAGTGGGTCACATGAATTGTGGATTGCTTCTTTCTGCCCTATGTATGGCTAAGATTTAAACATTTTTCAATGCAGTAATTTCGGATAACTGCAAAATCTACGGGTGGTGTTTTGTTGCCGCATATCTAAACATGGTTTCCAACGTTTTAATTAATGGTAGAGTCGAGTCACTCGAGTGACAGCTTCTATAGGAGAGTGTGAAAATCTAGCTATTGGTGCATGCAAGTTTAGAAAAGTTTTGTTTATTCAGAAAAGTTATGGACTCATTTTTCAAAATTAAAAGTTGAATTTGGTTTAGGTTCAAACATTAATTGTAACTAATTTTTTATGAAAGGGGCCAAGTGAATGCTCATAAGAAAATGTGATGCCGGATTTGCTGTGCAACAGTCATCTTTGAATTTTATTGAGAATTTTATGTAGTGGGCAGTGAATACCGCCGTTCTTGGTTCGATGCTACTGTTTCAGACCTCTAGTTTTATGCTACAATTCCAGATGTTTGCTGCACGTGATGCTTCGACAAGTGGTTAGTCCTCATCGCGGTGACTGCAAGACACTCGTGCGTTGAATCTTGACAATGTTGCACGAATTGTATGATTCACATTTTCTTTTATTTGAAAGACCACTGAATTCACCCGAAGGCTCTTCTTAGCCCAGATTTTCACCTGAACTGAATAAAAGCATTTTGATGCTTTAGGTGTTCCTTGAGATGAACATCATTGTAGAGCAGTGGTTCCCAACCTGGGGTACATTTGCCTATCCTAAGTGGTATTTTAAAGGTTAGCAATGGAAGAGAAAGATATATTTACATGTATTTTATTTCCAAAAATGTGCACAGTACATATCAGTAAACATGGTTTGAAAAAGCCGCTATGTGCTTATTTTTAAAAGTATCTGTGATTAACCATGTCAAAATATTTTGTCATAAGAAATTTTAGGTGTACATGTTCATCTGTCCAAATATTGAAGGGGTACATGCAGGGCCGTCGCCAGTGGGGGGGCCAGTGGTGCCCGGCCCCCCATTTGAAATTTGTGCCCCCCCATTTCACGTTTGGCCCCCTGGTTGCTGCATACATCCAATACAGTATTTTAAAAATGTGCCCCCCCACTTCTGGTTTTTGGTCCCCCCCTGCTGCTAAATCCTGGTGACGGGCCTGGGTACATGCTTATCTTTTGAAATTCTGAAGGGGTACGTGCTCATCTGTCGGAATGCTAAAGGGGTACATGGTCAGAGAAAGGTTGGGAACCCCTGTTGCAGAGGGTTCATGAAATATGGTGTTCGCCGCTGTAGACGCGGCATTGCGGTTTCAGACGTCTGACACTGCTTGCTTGTACTGCTCAGAATGTCATTCGCACTGGATGCAGAACACTTAAACACGTGGCCTATGATGGTTTCACAACGTTGCAGGAGTTGCAACAATAACTTATTTTTGGTGAAGAAATCTATCACTGCTATCTTTGTCCTCAAAATATACTGGGGAATTTAAAGTGTAGATTTGGCTTAAAGAGTCTGACCTTAATCTAGATAGCTAATTTTCGGAATCTGTCCTATCTATGCTCATGTTTCCAAATAAATTGCAAACTCACTTAATTCTTAAAAAAAGTTTGGAACCTTGTGCAATTTATTGTATCTGAGAGCTATGATGCTGATCAGCTACTGCAGTCATAAGATCACTTGTCAAATTTTCCGTGTCACTCGGACCCCTTAACATAAAGGGAATGAAGTTCGGCTGTTAACAATTCTATAGCAATTAGCAATCAATGAAAATCGTGGTGTACAGCAAGAAATATCTGTTTCAACAAAAGTTTCAAGAGAAATTGTACCATTTTAACAGGAATTCCCAACTTAGGAGCATGGTGTAAAAAATGATCGAATTGGACTGTCGGAGTCGGACAAAAAATCCCGACTCCGACTCCTAGTGTTGTTAGGAATCCGACTCCGCAACCCCGGTGTCACTCATATTACTTTTTGTAAGCAGAACTGCACATTGTTCTGTAGCTCTTTTATTTCATCTACCATTAATTTTAACTTGTATTATTTTTAACTTTCATATTGCTGAATGTTACACAAAGTCAATTAATGAATGACCAGTAATCTTTCTATTTCACAGAGGTTAAATATTCAATTAATTCATTTGTATAAATGTTTTTATCTTACACTCAAGGTCAGTATTGCATAGCTTAGCAGTAGTATAAAAAAATACAAAACAACATTTACTCACTTGGTGGTTTTTGCATAAACGCCTTAACAATTTCATATTACTTGCTTGCAATTGGTGGAAACACTTGCACAGTATTTTGTTGGGCCTGAAATACCTTAATTTACATACCGGTGGCTTGCCCAACATCGATATTTTCATGTGTATCTGTCAGGTGAAGAAAGAAACGGACATCTACGAACGACGAGCCAAAGTGGCCATTAATGAGAATGTAGATCGAGTTTACAAGGATTGTGGAAACCAAGATGGCCACGATGTATGCTGGCCAGATGGTAACATTTCCGTCTCGAAATATAATTTGCCTGATACAGGTAATTTTTCTGCGGAGTTTTTTGATTGCGGTATTAGTTCAAACATAAGTAGTGTAAAATAATTCACGCTGCAAAGGCAAGCAGCTCTGAAACGGCAAGCACAGCCTACCCTGAAAATCATGATTAAGTACAAAATTTAACATGGCTGGAAATAATACGACATCATGAAACAAAACTCCGATTGTGATAAGGTTAATCATGTGTTAATACCACAATTCAAGGTTGAGAAGTGAGGTGTAGATGATCAGCAGTGAGACGATTAAACGTTACAGTTTATTAGTTTTTTCGTTTGCTACGAAATGATTTCCTGTTCAAACAAGCTTCAAAAACTAATCAAAGATTTACAGCCGACCTAATTTCGATCCGCTAGGTATAGCAGCCTTATCGGAAATAGAATAGAAAAATTGCATTTGTGGAAAATAAACCTCGACTTTTGCGGATATTTATTACTTACTGCCATTTTGGTCTGTCGCTTGAGAGATCGGAAACGAATTAATTAGTGCTGTAGCACCTTGCAGTGGGAATTACTGGCATTTGATTTTTTGATAACGTTATGAAGTCCCAGTCTTCGTGCTTTGTTACAAAACGCATGCCACGTTACCTCCTGGCCACTGCCTGAACCAGCAATGCTGCTGCGGGATGCCTCGTCCCCCGTTATGCTGCGTTGCTGCAGACGACCAAAAACGAAGACTGGCTACCGCAGGGTAGAGGTCAGATGTAACATCGATTGGTCATGGATTTTTAATATCGTTATTTTAACCTTGCAATCAGCCTGACTACGATGGTCTTGCTTAGATCTGTAACCATTGTATTTATTCGCAACAATTCCTTAAAGTTGGAGATTAAATCGTTCGCAGTGGTTAAACCTTAGAAGTGTGTCATAACTGTTAACTTGGTTCATTTAACTTCACACGGGTGTAGTATATTGATGAAACTTTGGTTTGTAATTGGTCGTTAATGATTAATCACTGCTCACCTGTGTGCATTGGTTGTTACGCAGTTCTGTGGAACCCTTGGGCAGAGAAAGCTGCTTCAATGTCAGATTTTGCTGATGATGGATACAAACATATGGTTTGCGTCGAGCCAGGATTTGTTGCTAACAGAAAAGTTCTTCAGCCAAATGAAGTGTTTTCTTGTTCACAAACACTGAAGATCTGTTAGCAATTGTGTGGCAGTACGCGCAAGTGTAAATAACAACCGTACGTATTTATTTATGCAGTTCTACGTACTTGGTTATGTTGTTTAATGGCAGAAGTAACGATATAAAAAGTATGCTGAGAAGGTATATGCGCTTCTTGTCAAATAGCGTAATGGCAGCACTGCCATTATTCATACGTGCATTTCCATTGCATGCGCAAATCCAGCTGCTGGGGTATGGGACTCGAAAAGTGTGAAGACACAATGAATGTAACAAACCATTTTGTTGTGCACCGAGGTACTTGATAAGAGTTAAGTTTTTGTTATTGTAATGCGGTATTGAGGTGTCATTTCAGATTTTCTTTTGCCGGGTATATATTTTCTTGATGGTGAAGTTTTGACATTGTAAGTGGAAAACTGTAGAAACAGTGCCTTGTATTTTTGACAGTCGCTGCTGTATTTCTTCGCTGAAGTAATTGATGGAAATCTTTTTTGTATATTAAATCTTTCTTGAAAGGATATCATTAGCGGAATGACAGTGCGTGAAAGAATAAAGACTTTTTCGTTAAAAGCTGCCACCGTTTCCTTTGTTCAGTTTAGTTTTTTAGAAGCAATACTTACTGTTGTTAAGACGCCATGCCCTTAATTTATCGGGAACTAAACTCAGTTGAACGGAATACGAGGTATATCTGTTTGAGGCATTGCACACCATAAATATATGTTGTCACTCCGTAAGTAACTTTGTAACGAGTACCCAAATATGTTGTCTAGCTGCTTCTTTATGCTGTGGTTTTGATAGTATGATTTTCCACTATGTCGATGCGGCTTGACAAATTGAAATTGAATCCTTGCAATGACATGCAATTGCTTGATGTAAAGTAAAGGATAATGGCAAAATACAACATTCAGAATATATCCTTAGTGAAAATTGTCTTTGACTTACTGTTTCTTCAATGAAATTTGCTATAATAGCTGAAGGAACAGTGCATTGATGCATGTATTATTTTATTTTGGATTCGAACGTTGTACTCTCGTGCTTTTCAACAACCACTCGGGTAGAACTTAACAAGTGAATGACCCATGTTAAAATATCAGGCCCTTTAAATGTTTCGTTTTGCGGTAATTTCTTAAAAATTGTGTTGCTCTCTGTTCTTAATTTGTTTTGCTCGATATTGCACGTTACAGTTTGACAACAGCTTTTGCTTTGACGCTGTGTTTTTATTATACTATATGCTTGTAATAAGTTCAGCAAAAAAGGGTCTGATCATTTTGTTGCACTTAACGATATTCTTTATTTTGTACCACTTGGATTGTTTTGTTTCTGGAAGTGATAGTGAGGACTGCTTGAGTGATAACATTGTGTCATGGTTTTGTATGCAGATTTCCACCAAGCGTTTTATCTTTTTGGTCAGTACACACCCGGAATTAATGTAGAATGTTAAATGTATACCTGCACACATATTTTTAGTTTTGAAATGGTGGCTAAAGCGAAGTTTAGGTGTAGTTCTACAACTATTCACTTTAATATAATTTTGTGTTATCCATTTTTGGTCGCGTGCCCGTGAAGTCGTAAACTGCTGCATGTTATATAGTATCGCGATCACTTCCTATTGTACAATAACATGAAAGCTCTTTAGTTGCAATGCTGCCGCAACTGTGTACATACAGTTTTTAAACCAACAGATTTTGCAAGAACGTGGTACATCTCTGCTTTGAGTTTCTTGGCTGTGATGTAGCTCCGAAGCGATGCATCTGTATGTGCGGCTGCTTTATCGTGATGTTTTTTATTGTCTGGCGCAGCGTTCTGAGATTAGTTCGTTGTGGCCTGCATTGAACATCCCTGCTTAAAATTTCAAGGATTTCCCTCTACCGGTGGACGTTTCGAAAATTAGGAAGTGTCGAAGTTACAGGTGGCGACAATTGTGGTGTGATCACGACTTTGTTTTTGTCAGTTGAAATGAATCACGGTCTGTTTCGTCAGTAAACTTCCATGTGAGGGAAATAGTCAAAGGAGCGAGTGGAAATTAACTAACGCAAGCAGAGTAAATGCGATTGTTGAATGAAACATGAAACAAACTTAATAATTTTTATGCAAAAAGTCGCCCGATGCACATCTTTTGACTGTCGTGCTGTATCTGCGAGGTGTACTTGTGTTGTGGTCGAACGTATCGCCTTAGGCGGAAACATATACTCGGTGTTGATTAATAGCACCTGCTGTGTAACTGCGGCAGTTGTCAGCTCTCATAGGAAACACATGGTTATGAGGTCTCATATGCAGGATAATATTTGGCGTGCCTAACATGTGAGGCATAGAAATCTTTATCTAAATGCAGTTTACTTTTCTTGTTGCTTTTTTCTATCTACACTAAGGCAACCTTTGTTCGTGTGAAGGTATGGGCATGTGGAAAAAAGTTGTTACCCAAACATTAACTTCGCCGTAAATACAGTTTTTCATGAACGAAAAACACGCATCCTGTTTGAAATGGTAAAAGAGTTACGTTTTATGTTAAATGGAATTCTGAGCGGGAGCAAGCTGTTAGTGTGATGCTTTAGACCAGTACTTCCTTACCTTTTTCAGTTTGCGACCCACTTTTATTGACAATTTTGTGTGGGACCCACTATGAGGTATTGCGGTGAAACGACGACGAAAAATTTAAGATATGTGTAATAAATAAATGTTAACTAGGCGTGCAATTTATTGTTAGCGGAAAAGTTGAATTTGCTTTCTAGACATGATAAGATAAAATCGAAGCTTGGTAGAAGACAAGCTCACAAGCAACGTAGCATTCGGAGTGTCTGTTTCAAGACTGAAATTCTAGTCATATTCACAGTGATCAGTTACAGAAATCGTGCAGTCCACAACTGGTGTGAACGCGCCTTGATTGTTAACGCGACATAACATAATATTACCGATCCAACAATGGACGGATTTCTGGTTCCCATTTCTCGATCTAATGAACAAAAGTCGGCTAGTTTCCAGGAAACGTTTTAGTTAAATACCATAAGTTTTGTATCATATTGACGTCCTTCGAGGCTCCCTGAAAGAATTCGCGGCCCACAGCGCTTTTTTGGATCACGCTAATTGTGGGAAAGAAAAGTGTAACATAGCTTTTTCAGGTTTTAATCGCTGATACGTTCTCTGAACTACACTTTGCTGAATTGCTTTCGCATGCAATTCTGGATTATTGGGTGTAATTTGCCCGAAAGGTGCAATATTTCATTGACATCTCATTGCCATTTTTTTATTTCCTTGCGATCCATGTTCCAGATTGTGATGCTGATGCTGCCCCTTTTATGGTTATCTTTGTGAGGGGATTGAGAAAACGTGTGAGGGGTGTGGTTGACTGTGTCAGTCCACCTTCCAAACATTGCGACGCTGTTCACCATTTCACGTTTTATGTTACAATTGGGTGTGCACAATGTTGTTAAATAAACTTCTGAATTTCGCACTAAGCGTACTTAAGCTCTTTGCAATGAATGTTTGGTTACATTTCAGCTAGTTATTTTCATATTAGTATCTGCTAATTCCATTAATTCTGCTGAAATGTTGAATATACGTAAACGTTACCCTTCCATCTTCATAACCAAGGCGGACGGTTTAGTTGTCGAAGATATATTACTTGTTAAAGCTATAAGAGGTTTGTGATTGCGAAAATATTTGGCTTAAAACGAGCTTTAGTTAATGTCTTTTTTCGAAACTACTGTTATTCTTATTTGTGTAGTACATGTAGTAAGTGGTGATAAACTTCAATTGATGGTGCGACATTGTTGTTGTAATGTGGCATTGCGGCTATTGTGACACGCTTGGATGTCAATCCTGGTTGTTAGTTTGATGCAATATGGACAAAACACGGCGTCAATCTTGTGTTGTTGGAATTAGATATAAACTGTTTTTAAACAAAACTATTTTTCTGTTGACAGGTGCTATAAAGAGCCAAGCGTACACCTTACACTCGCACACAGGTCTTAGGCCAGAATTATGTTTGTATGAGTGGTACAATGAAATCATACTGTGCAGGTATGCAGCAGTATAAAAGCAAAGCACAGCAACATGTGCTTATTTTTGTACGTGTGCGATTTGGACTTGAAATAGAGTGTTCTTTTCCTGTGTTGTCGCTCCACCAATCGTGAGATACTACTCGGTATGTTTTTGATGCAGACCACTGTGTCACTGTATTGCGATATATTGCTGCTGGGCTACAAGTTGAACCGTTGTGTGACTTCATAAGAGCTTCAACTTTTTCAAAGCGTCTTTTTTACATCAATGGAAGGTTGCAAAGCTTGTGAATTTACTCAACCGGATAAAAGCAATTGCAGTTCGCTTGTAATAGATTTTCTTTCAGGCGCGCAACCAGGGGGGGGCATTTGGGGCATTTGCCCCCCCGAAATTTTCAAAACATTGCATAGCAATTTTGACATTTGCAGAAACTTTCAAAGAACAAAGATGAAATTTTGTATTCTAATCATTTTTAAGAAGTCTTATTGGAATTTTTCTTTGTCCTACTGGTAAATTATCTCCTTACAAGATTTATCTTGAGACA